>Ga0213861_10002873_pt1 | contig 14493 bp, 11 predicted proteins | sample PICome_4_FD_160110 | JGI IMG/M metagenome (GOLD analysis project Ga0213861, IMG submission 160110) | Coastal seawater microbial communities near Pivers Island, North Carolina, United States - PICO131 | ecosystem: Environmental > Aquatic > Marine > Coastal | place: USA: North Carolina... | reverse complement strand
TAAGCACTAACATCATGAACATCGTTGAGTACTTTTGCCCAAGAAAGGGTGTTGGTCCAAGTCCATTCATAATCCCAAGAAGTTGCACTATTTTGGCTATTGATAAAGTTTCCTTCAACATATTCTGGCTGAGGTCTTCCGATATCTTTTACTTGATTTGTAGTTAAGTTAATACCAAAGCTGGATTTGAATTTAAAATCTTCTGCTATAGTGAGTTGGGTGTAGATGTTTCCAAATACTCTACTTCTACGCGTACGGTCATCTTGATTTCTGAATTGGCTGGCATAAGGGTTGAAATTGTTCCCTAAGTTCAAACCTCTACTTCCTGCAAAATTTCCAGCGATATCGTAGTTCGGTAATAAAGGGTGGTGCTTGTACGCTCCAGAAACTGCATTTTGCTCATTGTCATTTCCATAACCACCAAATCGATTGTCCAAAGAAAGAGTAAAGTTTTCTCCAATCTCTAAACGATCTCCTAAAGTTTTGGTAGAAGAGTTTAAACGGATGGTAGCTCTTTTATACCCTTGATACTTTACTACAGCATCTTGACTAAAAAAGGTAGCGTTAAATGCATATTGTGATTTTTCATTTGCCGCACTAGCATCGATAGAATGTTGTGTCATCGGTGCATTCGCCTGAGTCAACAATTCCCACCAGTTGGTATCCGCAGATTTAGTGATAGCATAAATGTTTGATTCGGTTAAAGAGTATAAACTTTCATCAACAGAAGCTGCCCCACTAGGGAATACATAGTTTGGAATAGAAATCTGAGGATTCTCAGGTGTACCACTAAATCCGTACTGACCATGCGAAGGAGTTTTTCCTGCATAGTAATCGGCTAAATAAAGGTACTCTCCTAAACCTCTTGCATCAAGGGCTTCCACATCTTTAGCGGCAGTTTGCCATCCGTAGAATGAGCTGTAGCTGATTCGTGGCTCACCCACTTTCCCTCTTTTGGTGGTAATGATGATTACCCCGTTTGCTGCACGAGATCCATAGATCGAAGCTGCAGAGGCATCTTTCAAGATTTGAAAAGATTCAATGTCTTGTGGATTTAAGTTTCCTTGAGATTCGGTAGGAACTCCATCAATTACGTATAGAGGGTTGTTGTTCCCTGTGGTACCAAAACCACGAATACGCACAGTAGCTTCTCCTCCTGGAGTTGCATCACTAACCACTGAAATACCGGAAGCTCTACCTTGCATTTGTTGAGCAAAAGTAGTTGCAGGCACAGAAGTTAATTCTTCCGCATCAATAGTAGATACGGCTCCTGTAATGTCTCTTTTGGATTGAGTTCCGTAACCAGTAGTTACAATAACTTCCTCTAAAAGATTTCCTAATTCAAGTGAAATCGTGATTTGATCACCATCAACCGTAACTTGTTGTGTAGTATAACCAACAAAAGAAACCTCAAGAGTTGCACCTTGAGCGGCTTCGATTGTAAAATTACCATCGAAATCAGTGGTTGCGAAATTGTTGGTTCCTTGAACCAAAACAGTAGCACCCGGTAACGGACCGTCATCACTGGTAACAGTACCAGAAATGTTTTGTGCATAAATCCCCGTTGTAATGAGCAAAGTCAAAGCAACAAGAAAGCGCTTAAATAACATGTTTTTCATTGTTTTTAAAGTTTAAATAATAGTTATGAGTGTTATTTTAATAAGAAATAACTTACAATAATAGTAAATAAATAATTTATTATCTTAATATTTTGTTAAGAAATTAATAATAACACCCTAATATATGAAAAAATTAGAGCGTGAACTATTAAAACCCGACAAATTCAAAGTAAAATTCTCGAGTAAATTTTATAATAAAGCTTAGTGTAAGTTAATTTCCTGAGGGTAAATACTGATCAAATGGTTTCGAATCTTTACTGGAGTCAATTCGTTTAAGTTCAAATCAATTTTCATCGCTTGGCTATCCACAAAGGGCATATGACAGCTGGTGCAATCTTCAAAATTTGCATTCGTCAAACGCAATGTTTTTTCGGTATGATTCTGGCTTTGATGGCAGCTGATGCATTTTAAACTAAAATTTTGAAAGTCTCCTCGCTCTTGAGCATGTGGATCATGACAAGTAGCACAGTCCATATTTTCGGACATTATAAAACATTTGGAGTCCATTAATAATTTGATTTGATTGGCATGAATCTCAGGTTCTTGATTATTTCTTGCTCTTGAATTGTTATTCACCAAGTAATCATTTAATTCATCCCCAACCTGATAAGAAAAGCTCGGAATAAATTTTCTTTCTAAAGGATCCCACGCTGGTTGCCGAAACCCAGAATGGCATAAGGCACAGGCATCAATTCGTTGCTGTTGGGTTAACTCACTGTACTTCAATATGTGTTGACCATCCTTTATATCAGGATTTTTTTTGTGAAAAAGAACATGTTCCTTTACTTCACCATGACATCTTTGACAGTCTATTCCCAAAACAACATTTTCGATATCGTATGTATTTGAAATTCTATTACTACTTGATTCAAGTGGAGCCGCATAACTACTGTGACACTCCATGCATCTAGGCACTACTTCTCTAGTATTATTTATTTGTGAAGCATATCCGGGGCTGTTGATCCAACCCTCCATTGTTCCAAAAACAGAAGCTTGATTTTGAAATAAACCCTCCTCATTCCAATATAAAAAAGATTGCCCTCTAAACCCAGACCCTATAGTAATATCCATTGGAGTATGGTAAACGGGTGTTTGATTGCCTACTACATAAAAATCTTGAAAAAGGGTATTGCCTTCTTTTTTGATTACTATTTTGGTGCCATCATCTAAATTGATTTCATTCGATAGGGTTTTTAACATCTCATCAAATGCTGTTGCGTCTGTTTTAAAAGACGTCTTATAATGAGAGGTTTTCATGTGGGATTCTACAATATCCTTGTGGCAGGCGATGCATTCTTGCATACTGACAAATTCCATTCCATTCCTATGAGTTGCAATGGTATCGATTTCAACGAATTCACTTTTGTAGGAATTACAAGAGAACATAAAACCTGAAAAGAAAATAACCAAAAGGAGCTTCTCTAAAATGAAATACCTCCAAAAAAGAGGCGGATGATAACGGCTCGTCTTATTCATTATTCATATAGTGTGTCAGTTGAAGTCGTTCCCTCAATCTGTTATAAAATTAGTGAATAAAAATAAACCCCTTTGGCAAATTTTTCTAAAGATGACCTAAAAGGTGCTTTCGATCTGTATCATAGGCTTTTATTTAAATCAGATTTACATATGCCCAATACATGAGAAGAAATTGGAGTGGAATCCTTAGCCACAGAATCCAAAGAGGGATGCCCAAGTGGTTTCCTGGGAAAAGCATATTGATGTGTAGAATTAAAAATAAAAAGAGCATGAGTAGGGTTAAAATCAACGCCAGATTCCTGCTTACGGGAAATAACATTCCTATTCCTAAAAGAATTTCAGCAATACCACTCAGATATATTAGAAATAAATGGGAAGGTAAAAATTTAGGCATCATTGGTTTATAAAAACCAGTATGGGTAAAGTGAGCTATTCCGAGAAGAATGTAGATTCCACCCATGAAGTAAAGTTGAAAAATCGGCATTGAGAATTTTTTTATCGTCCTAGTTCATGCACAAGATCCGCTTTTTTGATGAGATGAAGTTAAGATTCCTTTTCACAATCTTTTTTTTGGTAATTTTCAATTAATTTTCAAAAACCAGTTGATGAAAATCTTAATGAGAAAAGGTCTTTTATATGGTTTTATTTTCACAAGTTTCTTTTCTTGTGAATCCAATGAGCTCGTAAAACAGGACCATGAACTTGGATTTAAAAACCAGCGTTATTTTTTTGAGGGAAAACCCTATACCGGAAAAATTATTAGTCATAGAGATGTTGGGTATTTATTGTCAAACAAGAATATTGTTGAGGGGTATAGGGATGGGCAAACTGAATTTTTTTATGAAAACGGTCATTTAGAAAGAATAGAAAATTATTCAACTAATTTGAGAGAGGGAGAAACAGTGATTTATTATGAAAACAAAATGATCCACCAAAAGCTCAACTTCAAAAATGATCAAAAAGTCGGGGACTATGAAGAATGGCTCATCGATGGAACAAGATTTATACTTGGAGAATATCAGAATGATCTAAAAACGAATACATGGTATTATTTTTTAGATAAGGACACTCTTTTAATTGAAAGTATGGATTCAAAGGGTGCTGTACTGAAACGGAACACCTCTTCAAAATATATTTTAACAGAAACCATTGGTCGCGATACATTGACCTTCTCAATTTTAGATTCCAACAAAAATGAGCTAGTTAAAGGGTCTTATCTCAATGATTTGAAATCTGGACTTTTCCAATTCAAAATCAACGATAAGGAACTGAACATCAATTATAAAAAGAACAAAAGAGAGGGGGAATTTGAGTATAGGGTAAAAGGCACTACTTATATGAAGGGGATCTATCAAAATGATAAAAAAGAGGGTCAATGGAGGTTTTTAGATGAAAATAGATTTGAATCCATAGGCTACAACAACGATTACTTACGTTAGGTGCAATTGAAAAGTATTAAATAATAATCCCCTGAGATCGGTATGATAGTCAGGGGATTAATTGATACTCCTAGAAATCAAACTAAAAAATAAATTAAGCTTATAAAGAATAGTTTCAACTGAATTCTTATTCAATTACTGTACTTGTTTTATACTCTCAACTTTTCTAGATCTTTTTTGGTAAGATAAACGGAGAATTCTTGTCCGTTTACAGAAAATCGTACTCGCTGTTCGTGTTTAAGTAATTTTCTGCCCAATTTACTTTTACTGTAAACTTAGAAAGTGTTTTTATAATCTATATTTAACCTATTAGCTCTCATTTTTAACACTTGATCCTTCTTATTCTTTATGGAAAAAAACAATTCGGTAAGTAACTGGGAGTATTCATTTTGTGATAATGTCAATTTACTTTCCTCATTTATTTTCACATCTTTCATCAAATAAACTACGGGAGTAAATAATACATCAACTCTATCTTCACTTTTATTTACCTTAATAAGTTCATATTTGTTTTTTGTAATCATCACTTCTTGTCCTTTGGAAACAAAAAACAAGAACATTATAGGAAGAAATAAACAATACTTTTTCATATTTCTTTTAAATTTAGTCCTCCTCAAAAGTGGCGAACACAAGCCGATTAGTTCACCAATGAACTCGTATTTAACTTTAATTTATAATTATCATATAGATTCTAACCAAAAGAGTTTTCCATTTTCTTAAACTCTTTCTAAGATACCCATCTTTATTTTGAAGGGTTGTAGCTTATCTAGTAAATCCTTTTGCCATAAATTTTGAATTTTAGTTCAAAGAGCCTAATTAAAATTATCATTCAAAAAAATTAGTTAGAAATTGAATTGAGTAAAAAAATCAACCCTAACAATTTGATGATCAATTTGTTAGGGTTTGTGGTACCTCCAGTACTAAAACCAATATTATAAATAATTGATATACAGATATATATAAATTCAAATATACTCAATTTGGAACAAAAAATGTTCCATTTGGAACAAATCTTGTTCCAACCTCTGTTATATTTGGCAGAAGTTATTTCTTCTTTTTTTAACTCATTTTCTTTACGTTTTCTAAAGTTTCTAATATTTATAAATGTAACCTACTCTCCATCATAGGGGTTCAGAGTAGACCACCCTTTATCCAACAACCATAGATGAGGAAACGAAGATGGGGAAAGGATTAGGGTTAGAAGTTGGTTAGTATTCTGTGGGATTGAAATAATATCTGAACATAACGGAAAAGGTTTCACCGATAGTTACAAAAATAGTTTTACTATAAATCTGATATGGGGGATGAAAACTAACTGGTCAGAGGAAATTTAAAACTCACTATTCTGAAGGGGTAAAAACCCTCAAAGGGGATTACTGTATCTAATAACCACTTAACTTAAATCAACTGAAGAGTTTAAAATAAAGAGTATCAACCTCGAACTGATTAAGTATTTCAAGTACGAGGTTATTACTGTTTTTAAAAATACTCTGAAAGGGAATAATATGAAAAGAAATATAACAGATGAACAAGCAAGACATATGGTAGAACTATTAAAGAAGAAGTCTGTCTTGATTAAAAACTTTTCTCATAAAATAGAGAAGTATAGGTTATCAGGTGACAAACAAACCTATAAAAGAAAACTAAGAGAACTATTAGAAAAAGAAGAGATAAAAGTATATGGAAAGAAGATTGTGTAAAAAAGATTTAATGGAACTCTATGGAGTAGATAGAGTAACCATAGAAGATTGGAGAAGAAATAGAGGATTGATAATGATAGAGGTATCCACACATTCAAAATACATCACAGAAAAGGATTTATTAGAGTGGGAAAATAGTCTTAAGGGGGATAATAAAGTTAAGAGGTTAATTAATAAAAGTGTATCAGAATGAAGGAATAAGAAGATTTGATAGACTCTCCTAAAAAAGGATTATTCAACTACTATATCAGTATTTCAAAGATGAGGTTTCTTGTAACTGAAGAAAAACTTTTCCCTTAAACCCCTATCGGAGTGGTTTTTATATCGGAGTTAATTTTTTCTTCCTATAGAAAATGACATGGTTCGAGTCAAACAGGGGGAGCCAGTTATGGAAAGAGGTCAATTTTTGATCTCTTTTGTTGTTTTTGGACATTTCATTTAGTTGTAAATCAATAATATACATTTTAAAAAAACCGATTCGGTCTTTTTCATTTTGAAAATTGATCAAATTTGAAAAGCTGCAGCTTATCCTCGTAACTCTTTATAGGTGTTTGATTCGCCCACTGAAGCGTTCATAAAGTACTTCATTACTGAATCCGTCTACATTCTGACTGTAAAATATTGGCAGTTTAATACCTTGTGAATGGGCTTTTTTCATTGCCTCTGTGGCAATAAGGTTGACCAGAAAACAGCCCGCAATCGTAGAAGCTGCGCCAGTCAGGTCTCCTCCTATTTTTAATAATCCGTCACCAGTTGGCACATTGTTATCTAAAACGAGATCAGCAATCTCATATAACTTTGGTTGATGAGCAATTCTGGACGGATAGGTTTTAGATTGAGTGAGAGAGGTAATCGCAATGACTTTATTTCCATTTTCTTTAGCTACTTGTGCCATTTCTATGGGCATGGCGTTGCGTCCTGAATTGGAGATTATTACAAATAGGTCAGCTTTCGCTATCTGATGCTGATCCCATATCACTTTTGAAAATCCACTGATCCGCTCTATCTCACCTGATCTTCGTGCCCCTTCTGAGGTCATTACGGTAGAATCCAGCATGGCGTTTACATTAGCAAGTCCGCCAGCTCTAACAAAGAGCTCCAAGCCAATCATATGTGAATGGCCTGTGCCAAACGTATGAATCAAGTGATCCGTGATTAAGGTTTCGGCAAACCAATCAATGGCCTTTTCTATGGCCTTTTCATTTGATTGGACAATAGTGTCGAGAAGATGATTTACTGCGGTGTGATAAGGGTAAGGCATGGTTCAGTTGGACGAGCGAGATGTTGTATGAATTGATCTTCCTCCGCGACCGTTGGGGGCAAATAAGCGCAGATGAATCTGAGGCGCATTGGTTGAGTCAATCGCTGATTTATAGATTGGATCTGTAAAGGTTGGTTCTTGATCAATAAGATTATAATGCACTTCTAATCCGGGAAAATGCGAGCGCACCTGCCATTTGCCCTCTATGATTTTGGCTCCTGGTTTGGGTAAGTGATAGTTGAGGGTGGGATACCAGTGGCTTATCAACGGCAGCAATCGCTGACCCAGCGTATTACTGAAAATATTCCAATCGTTTGAGCTCAATTCTTTTTGCGCCACTGCATCAGTCACCTGATGCCATTCAGGCGACGTTGCCCATGCTCTTTCTGAAAATACCATGAGGTTAGGCATTAGCAGTTCATCGAGTATTTCTTCCTTAAACGCTGTTTCAGTCCAAAGCTGACCTTGTATGCCAAGAAAGTTTGCCCGCTTTTCGGGATCAAGCTTAATACGTTCCGCAATGTAGGATGAAGTCAGCCCATGTTTTTCAGTCAATGTCAGATTTGAAAATACATTTAAGGGGTCAATCGCCCAGGCATCGTAGTAATCGACATATCCTGACCAGTTCAGTCCGTAGTTTTCGATGTCTTTATCATCGGTCATATCAAAATAAAAGGCCGATGAGTTACTCATTACAGGGGTGAATCCTGCATTTGCCATTTTGTAAATAATGTCTTCCCGGCCTTCTCCCCAACTGTTATTCCAAACATAAGGGATTACCTCAAAATTCAGTGTTTCTGACGCTATTTGAGTTTCACCTTGGCTTTTCTCAGAGTGATCTAGTAAAATATCTTCCCATCCGGCCATGGTGATCCCTCGCTCATCAAAAAGTTTCTTCAATCGCTTGAGGTTACTTGCATACAGTGCAGATACGGAAGAAATGCTCGTTTCATGTTCTTTTAAATACTTAGCGCAAATTGGGGATTGTTGCCACGCACCGTAAGGAACTTCATCTGCACCAATACTAAATATAGAAAGCGGAACCTCTGCATTTTTGTAATTCTGCACTACTGAGGAAACTACTTTTTCATAAAACGCGTAGGCGCTTTCCAGGCAAATACAAGCGATGTTGTCGTTATAATTTTGAGCGGATCTGTAGCTGCTCTTGTCTTGGAAATCGGTGAGAAGAAACTCTTTTGCCTTTTCTGGCTCGTTTAATTGCATGTAGTGATAATAGCGGCTCTCCATCGCTTTTACTGCCGCCCGTGTATGCGAAGGAAAACTGATCTGAGGGATGATTCGAACATTTCTCACTTGCGCATAGGATAGAAGTTCTTCGAATTCCAATGTGGAAAGGTAGCCATTGCTCTGAGGCGTACCTGTGGCTCCGGATCCATACATAGGAATAAGTCGATCTCGCTCATTGGTGGTATACCCTCTATTTGAAGCAACTGAGGTCAACTCAGGTAGCCCTTCTATCTCTAGCCGCCATCCTTCGTCATCTGTCAATCTCAGGTCTAAGTGATTCAACTTAAACCGACTCATCAGGTCGACGATCTGCTTTAGCTTTGGTAACCCATAGAAATTTCTGGCGATATCGAGCAAAAAACCTCTATAACCGAAGCGAGGCGCATCTTCGATCTGAGCAATTGGCCAGAGTGACCCTTCAAGATGTACGCTGTCAATCAATTGATGCAGCGATTGAAGCCCATAGACCATTCCTGGGTAGGAGGCACTCTCAAGGGTGATATGCGCTTGGGCAATTTCAAGGCGATAGGCCTCTTTACCGAGGGATGGATTGTGACGGATTGAAAAATTAGCTTTTCCATTCGTTTTAAAATCCAGGCCTTGGTCAAACAGATCGTTCATTAGCGAAACGAGTTGAGGACGATACGAATCCAAGTTTGCATCAAGGTCAATTGACCATTGGGTATCTGCATCTCGTTTATTTTCAGTAATTGAGAAAATAAGAGGTTGTGGAACGAGGTGAAGAATAGAATCCTTGGATAGAAGAAAGAGTCCTTCTAAGCGATCAAAACGACTCTCAACGGTTGGAATCTCTAATTCAGATAATCCCCTTGCTTTTTGCCAAAGGATGGTAGTTTCAACATCGTGCGTTAAGTCATTTTCAGCAATAAATACACCAACGGGCCCCATAGCCAACCGATCCATAACTCCTTGCTGTTGCAATTCAAAGGTTAAAGTGTCTTTAGGCCTTAAGACCCAGCGACTATCAAACTGCAGTTTCATGTAATTGTCTCCGTTTATATGCGTGTATTGAATGCCCTTGGGCAAACTCGAAGCAATAACTCTGCCTTTCATCTGGTTCCAATGAAGCTCCCAGTAAGCGTCTTCGAAAGATTTAGAGGAGTGATTAATCAACTCGAATTTTACATTCATTCTGTCTTTAACAGCATCGATGGATTGAATAACGTAACGCAGTTCTACCTTACCTTCTGGAGGTCGACTGCACGAACAAAACAAAAAGATGATGACGATGATAGAGTACCGAACAAATGCCATTTCGATGTGTTTGTAAGTCTGTAAAAATAAGTAATTTACACTAAAAAATAAATTCATAGATGAAAAAATCATATCTGGCGTTCACGCTGACTCTGATCGGTCTATATTCTTGCAGGAATTCTGCGCTACAGCCTACTGCGCTGCAGCCCATAGAACAGTTACAGGCCTATGTCAAAAACAATACGGGCTTTAGCTTTTCTATAGTTGATTCTCTCGAATACATGGAAGCTAAAGTGTACAGGGCTAAAATGATTTCAGGAGAATGGATGGATGAAGAACAAACTACTCCTTCTGAATGGTGGCATTGGGTAGACATTGCTATTCCGAAAGTATTAGATACCGATAAGGCATTGCTTTTTATTGGTGGCGGCAGTACAGCGGATGCGGTTTGGCAGCTAGATACACTTAATGTAGAAAAAGCTATTTCAACGGGCGCTGTAATTGCACACGTAAGTAACATCCCTTTTCAACCTGTTCATTTTGGTTGGAACGATACAATTGACCGTTATGAGGATGATTTAATCGCCTACGGATGGAAACAGTTCTTAACCCGTGGCGCAACGGATGATCAGGCCGCGTGGTTGGCCCGATTTCCAATGACAAGAGCGGTTTCAAGGGCTATGGATGTTGTTCAAGAGGTAACATCAAAGGGCAGTTTGCCAGTGCAAGAGTTCTTCATTTCGGGTGCTTCGAAAAGAGGATGGACGACTTGGACCACCGCAGCAGTTGATAATCGGGTTATGGGGATGGCCCCACTGGTTATTGATCTGCTGAATCTCGAGGCTTCATTTGAACATCATTACCGGGTTTATGGAGATTGGTCACCTGCAGTTCAGGATTATGTCAATTATGGAATCATGGAATGGATAGGTTCAAAGGAATTTGATAGGCTGCTTGAATATGTGGAGCCTTTTAAGTTTAAAGAGCGTCTTGAGATGCCTAAATTGATTGTAAATGGAACGATAGATGAATTTTTTGTTACTGATTCATGGAAGTTCTATTATGACGAATTACCAGGTTACAAGCAATTGCAATACGTGCCCAATGGCAATCACGGGCTTGCGGGCTCTTACAATACCTCAAATGTTTTCTCTTTTTTCGACGCCTTAGCCCATGATGATGCGCTTCCGCAATGGAAGTGGAGCGTTGATTCCGATCGTTTTGAAGTCCTAATCGAAGACGCACAATCAGACTATGAAATTGCCTTGTGGTCTATTACAAATCCAAATGCAAGAGATTTTAGAATTTGGGAGGTCGGACAAAATTGGCGGAAGACCATTTTGCCGAAAAATGATGAGGGAATATATACCATTGAAGCGCCAGAAAGTGCAGAGGGATATACTGCCTCTTTGATTGAGGTGACCTTTAAAAGTAGATCAGAGTCTTCTCTGGTTTTTACTACGGGGACGCTAGTGCTTCCGGACCGCTACCCTTTTAAATCTTATCAATCACCCATACCTATGGGAACACGATGAGGCATTCCTCGCCATCCTTCTAAAACTGACCTAAAAGGATATAGATGATTACGGTTACTGCGCAAAGAATGAAAGATATGGTCATGGCGTGCTTTTGTGGCTGCATCTCAAGGCGGTGACGTCGATTTCGGGAAATGTAAAAAGCTGCGATGAAGACCCTTTTGATACGGCAAACATTGCTTTGGCTTCTTCTTCGGTTATTTCATTTTCCCTATCGATTGCTCGAAGCTACTGAGATTATCTGTAAGTGAATTTACTTGACTTTCAGTCAGTATCACAACCTTTTTCTTTGATTTCATTAGAAGAGTTTACTAATAATTAGTCCACTGAACGGTGAAGTTGTGCTGCAACTTTGAGTAATAGGGGGAGCAACTTATAATGATAAAACCGTTATACTGTTATAGTATAGCGGTTTTTTGATTTATGTCGTTCAAAGAAGGTATTTTTGATAATAATCTAAAAATTAATGCCAACTCATATAGGACAAATAGCTTTGCTCGTTAACGATTATGACGAAGCCATTAAATACTATGTTAACATTCTTCAATTCCGTCTCGTTGAAGACACGCTACTTTCAGATAAAAAAAGATGGGTTGTAATAGAACCAAGAGAATCCAACAATCAAGGATGTAAATTATTATTAGCTAAAGCATCAAACGAGAATCAACTGAAATATGTCGGTAATCAGACAGGCGGAAGGGTATTCTTGTTTTTATATACATCTGATATTGACAAATTTCATAATAATCTAATTGTAAATTCTGTAGAGATTGTTAATGGTCCAAGAGTAGAGACCTATGGCAAGGTGTTAGTTTTTAGGGATTTATATGGTAATCTTTGGGATTTAATTCAGCCCTCCTAATGCTGCATCTTTGAACAATAGGGGGAGCAACTTATAATGATAAAACGGTTATACTATTTTAGTGTAGCCGTTTTTGTTTTAAATGTCTCCCTTTAAGCATCTTGTGAAAAAAGGAAAATCATCTGTCACAACATAGTAATAAATACCATTAGGGAATTCTGGGGTTACTCCAAATCGTCCATTACATTGGTCTAAATCTCCAAGCCCTTCAACATATTCATAATCTTGCGTAAAAGCACCCATTTGAATAGGGGTATTTGGATTGGTTGTTCCCTGACCAGGCCCACCAATTAATGCAGTTAAAGTTGTAGGTCGATTGGCATCAGGCTCAGATTTTAATCTATAACTCGGAGTCAATGACTTGATACCGCTGTTAGAATTATTAGGGTCAGAATAACCGTATCTTGCGTATACTGGAAACCCATCAGAAGCCCATCCAACTAAAGTCATCCCTTGAGTATTTCCCAAAAATTCTATCAGTAGTTCTGGTATTCCATGATAATGATACTCACCATTAGGCTGAACATGTGCATGATTCATATCATCTCCAAAATCAAAAGTGTCATGACCTAACGCCTCAATTTTCCAATTCCCCTGACCTTGTGCTAAACTACATTCACCAAAATCATTACATCTGCCAGCTGTGGCAGGGTCAAACTTGACACTATTTAGGGCGTAGGCGATTGCTAAGGCAGGACCTACCACTTCCAATCCACTTTCTGAAATTATTTCAGGACAGAGCGTGAATCTCTTATTTACAATTTGTTCTCTTATTGTGTTAGGATTGTTTGGATTTGGGAAGGTTCCTACTTCATGATTTGGTATTCCGTTACCACTTAGAATTCTATCAGAACCATCAGAGGACCATGAGTATTTACTATAATTATTAACGGACTCATCATCATTATAAATTTCTTCTTGAATATCCACTAAAATTCCAGCGGTCGAAAAATCTCCAGAACAGACTAAATCATTTTGTTCTTGACTGTCTTCATGATTACTGCATGACAAAAAGAATAATAGAGAGAAATATTTAAAAAAAGGGTTCATATTAATTTTTAAACTTAGACCTAAATTTAGCTAAAAGGGTTTAAAACAATATTTGAAAGTTTAATTTGCTAGAAGATTTAGTTGTGCTGCATCTTTGAATAATAGGGGGAGCAACTTAAAATGATAAAACCGTTATACTGTTATAGTGTAGCGGTTTTTTATTTAGGGACACCCATTAGGTATAAAATCTTTCCGGGGCCTGACTTAACAGTATTGATCTCCCAGCTGAAACGTTCATTCCCCTCTAAACTTTTAACCAATTCTTTTAATTCACTAATAGAATAAGTCCGTAGACAAGAAATTACTCCATCCCAAAGCACTAAAATGGGGAGTATCGGTATGAGGTAGGTAAACACCAATCTTTTAAACTTGAAAGGTTTTATAAATGGGGTAAATACCAATAAAGTAATCGGTGAGAGAACCATTCCTAAAATACTCGGGAGGCTTCTGTCTTGTCCTTCAAAAACACAAATAGGTTGATAATCGTCCACCGCATTCTGTAAAATCAAAGTAGCATCTTGAGGTTTAAAGTGATGAAATGCCAAGAATAAAGTTCTCAAACCTTTGATCTCTTTGGGCACCTTTCGTGCGTCGATGGATTCTTCGATAAACTTAACATTGGAAGCACCTTGAGCTATACGTGACATAGCAGCCAAATTTGGGAAGTAGTCGGATAGAAAAATTTGGGTGTCCGGGTAATCTTTACGCAGGTGCGTACTAAGTTTAAACCATCCTCCCCCTGCTCCCGATCCTAAATCAACAATCTTGTTTTCAGAGGATGATTCTAAGGCCTTCCCAATAATTGAAACTATCGGTTTGAAGATGTCCAATTGATTCGAAAGGTGACTTAAAAAATCAGTCATGTAGTTCCTCAGAAATGAGGGTAACCACTTTTGATCCTCAAACTCAAACAAATGGATTCTTGACATAAATCAAACACCTATATTTCAATAATTTAAATTTACAAATTATAATTATTGGTGCTGCAACTTTGAATAATAGGGGGAGCAACTTATAATGATAAAACCGTTATACTGTTATAGTGTAACGGTTTTTTGTTTACATCGATTGAACTAAGGAATGATACA
>Ga0213861_10002867_pt1 | contig 14511 bp, 15 predicted proteins | sample PICome_4_FD_160110 | JGI IMG/M metagenome (GOLD analysis project Ga0213861, IMG submission 160110) | Coastal seawater microbial communities near Pivers Island, North Carolina, United States - PICO131 | ecosystem: Environmental > Aquatic > Marine > Coastal | place: USA: North Carolina... | reverse complement strand
CACCATAGGTTGGTGAATCTATCACTTCTAGGTTATAATCCCTCACGTCACAAAACTCACGCAAATATTTGTGCAATCCTGTGTATAATAATTTCTTTCTGGAATCGTATAATCTAATTTTGCCATCCCACATTCTATTTCTGTAAGCTGGCATAAATTTATAACCTGGAACAAAGAACTGAAAATGTTCTGATAGTTCCATTTCTATTGAGGGGTCACATTGTACATTTAAGAAGACTTCGTTCTTCTTTTGAATCGTTACAGTATCCATTAAGCTCCGCTAGTAAACTTTCTCCATTCAATCATATTCTTTATATTTTGATGTCGCCATTTAACGTTTTCTAATATCTCTTTTAAAGTACTGCAAACTTCTTCGAGGTAATGTATCTTTGCTTGATGTTCTTGTATTACAGGGTCAGCATTATAATAATAATCCATGTCTCCTTTTAATACTGTTATTCCATTGAGTGGGTCATAGTCCCAGCCTTTTTCATCAATCTCTACTTTACTCATTTTACCGTTAAGGTGCAGCCACTTATCTTTAAGTATAACCTTAAATTCAAGTTCAGCTTTTTTGAGCTTCATACGATTTACCGAAAGAAGTTCTAGGTATTTACCATGGAGTTTAGCGGAATCTCTCGATGTTTCGTCTAGATTCATTTCATCTATTACCGAGTCTGTTTTCCACATTTCTAATATTTGTTGCAAATTATTCATACTATACTATTATACCATACTTTTGTGCTTTTGTAAACTGTTTATTTAAATTCAAAGTATGTATAACCAAAGCTGACTTCCATTTGTACAAACTCAACGCTTTCTGCTTGTGCGTCAAATTGTATAGGTTCCATGCTTGTTGGGAATACTCCTTTAAATTCTACTTCTTTTACTACATTATTATGTGATGTAAGTATAAGAAGAGTTGCGTCTACTTTTAAGTCTTCAGCGTCTTTTTGCTGAACTAACTTATGCATCCAATCAAATGTCTCAATATAGTTATCAAGGTTTTCAGTTATATTAATACGTAATGATAAATCATCAAATGTAAGTCTGTCTCCAGTAAATGATAAGTTAACGCCTCGGTAACTCTGTTCTGCTTGTGTCATATTAAGACCTGGCAACGTAGCTGCAACAGCAAAATATTCTAGATTAGGATAAAGGTTGCTGGAAATTTTGAATTGAAATCCTACTGGACTCAAAAAATTCTTGTTTGTAGTTAAAGTTGCCATATATCTATTTATACGAGTTTATTACTTACTATTAACAAATTCGTTTAATTCACCAGCAATTGCTATCACATCGCCTGCGCTAATTGAAGCGGCTGGTAAAGGTTTCTTATCATCTGGATGATTATCGTTATGCATATAAATTGCATCGACTTTTCTCTGGATGTTTTGCTCTAATAAACCTTGAGCTTGGTGTAGTAAGTCGGCTCTTATTTCAAAGCCTGATTTTCCGTTTGACATATTTTTCTCCTGTGTGTATGTGTCTGTACTTTAGTGTACCTATTATATATACACATAAAAAAAGGGTCTCCGAAGAAACCCTTTAGTCGAATTAGATTTAACTAACTACGGTTTACACCATAATGTCGTCAACTCTGAAGATTCTGAAGTACTGATTAGCTCTGTCTGTGCCAGTGCCGTCAGCAGCTACGAATGGATTTGCAACCATGCCGTATCTTGTTTTGAATCCCATTCTTGGTTGGAAGTCATTCTCACCAACTGCTTTAACCATTGTTAATGGTACGTAAGGACAGTAGAACATACCTGCATCATACGGGTTTGTTCCTCTATAACCTACACATACAAAATCAATAGTAGCATAAGGGTCGATATAGACTTTAACTCTTCCGTTAAGAACACCAGCAAAAGTATTACCTGTGTCATCAACATTCAAGTTAGCTGATAAAGCTGGAGTATAATCCAACATTCCAGCAGCTGCTAAAGCTGAAGCAACGTCTGAAGAACAGATAATGAAATTACCTTTTCCTCTTCTTGTTTCTTTAGCGATAACATTACATTCTCTTTCAATCTGCATGATGAGACCTTTAAATCTCTCTACCATCCATCTTCCGTCTGAGTCTGTGTTAACATCAAAAATACCACTTACAGCAGTAGAAGTTTGTAAAGCACCAATTTTAGCTTTTGTTAAAATTGTTCTAACAACTTCTCTGTTGATTTCAGCCAATATTTCAGCTGATAGGATATTAGCAAGTTCGCCTTCAGCGTCTAGTCCGTGGACTGCTTTAAGGTCTTGTGCTAATTCCATTGTGTATTCAGCTTTTAAAGCTCTTGATTTAGCTGTGACAGTTGATTTCTCAATTGAAAAAGCCATCTCACCGAAAGAACCGTCGCCGGACTCGCCAACTCCTAATCTTTCTGCCGCTGATGTAGCAAGACCAGAACCGAATGTGTTAGTGATATCGCCAGCAGCGGTATCAGCAATACTTCCGTCTGTATCTGCGTCTGTTGCACCACCTAAACCTGTTGGTTCAGCTTGATGAGTACCTGTTCCAGAGAAGTCAGTATCAGCTTCATCAAATAAAGCCTCTGTTCCACCCTGAGTTGAGTATTTTGATTTCATTGCAAAGATAAGACCTGTTGGTCCATTCATTGGCTGAACGCCAGCGATATCATAAGCAATAAGGTTTGGCATTGCTCTACGTACGAGAGAGATTAATACTGGGTCAAATGAACCAATATTACCGCCGCCAATATTATTGGCAGCTGCTGCTTCAGAAATATAATTTCCTTGTGCTTGAACTCTTTCTTCTTGTAAGGCAATTTCTTGGTTTTCTAGCAATCTAGCTGTGACAGCTTTCTTGTAGTTATCCTGGATAGGGGAGACTGACTCGTGGTCGAGTACTGAACTCCATTTTTCCATTAAGTTTTTATCTGCATTAAACATTTTTTTTTCCTTAATTGTTAAAGTTTGTTATAGCTTGTCCGTATCTAGCCATAGCATCTGAAACGTCTGATTCGACTGCTCCATCTCCTAATAGACTATCAACTTCATCAACTGTTTCGTTAGTTTCATTTTTGAAGTATGATTCTTTAACAGTTTTTACTTTCATTTCGAAAGTTTCTTTGCTATCAAAATCGATATCTTCTACTAATGATGCTAATTTCTCAGCTTCAGTATCAGCAAGCCCTAATGATTGTTCTCTTACTACAGCTTGTTTTTCAAAGTCTTGAACTTTAGCATGTAATTCGATATTATCATCTGTGGTTTTGTTTAAAGTACTTTCTAATTCAGAAACTTGTTCGCTAAGGTCATCAACGAGGTCTTCTTTACCTTCTGGTACTTCGATGTAGTGTTCTTTGAACACTGATTGTAGTGAAGTCATAAACTCTTCAGCAATTTCAGTCCTAAGACCTTCTTGTACTTGGAGTTGGTTATCTTCCATCCAACCTTCAACTACATAGTTAAGGTATGAATCTACCTTTTCTACGAGTGAAGAATGCACTTCGCTAACTTCTTCTTCTAAATTTTGCGCATATTCTGCTTCAAGTCTGTCAACTTCTTCGCTTAACTTACTAGTAAGTACTGCTTCGAATATTGCAGATGCTTTTCCACGGAATCCTTCAGATAAAGTTGCTTCTTCTTTAATGATTGCATCAATGTCATCTGAAAAGTCAATAGCCTCAACCTTAGCTTTCGCTTTAGGTTCTGGCATTTTGCCTGATACAGCTTTTTCTGCATCCTTTTCTGATTTAATTGATTCAGGTTCACTATCGATAGTCACTAACTTTGAATAAAGTTTTTTTGCGTCTTCTGATTTAGCCTTCTTAAGCATATCAACTGTTGCTTGAATAACTCCAGCTTTAGTTTTTGGAATTTCAACTTGAGGTGCGTCTTCTTTGACTTCCTCTTCGTCTTCGTCTTCTTCTTCCTCTACTGGTTCTTCTTTAGAGTTGTATTTCATAGCATTGACTTTTTTCTTGCCTTTGCCATAAGTTTCTTCAAGAGATTCCTCGTCTAAAATTTCATTTTCAACGAGAGCATCAACTTGCTCTTCTTCAACAGATTCTACTACTTCTTCTGACTGATTTCTGTCGTCTGACATAATAGTTTTCTCCTATTTTAGATTTAATTTAGAGAGGAAATTTTTAAACGCTCTTATTTCAGCTTCTTGCAAATCCTTGCGAGGAGCGCGTTTAATTTCAGTCTCAATTGCTTCAATATCTTGTTGACGAATAAGGCCGTTATCCCATACCCATTCAACACCTTCCATCACTCCATTTACAAATGCACTTGGAGCGCTTGGGTCTTGAACGATATCTACTGTGGCCAACATAAAGTCGTCCCCCACGTAACTAGCGCCATTCTTCTGTACAAGACTTCCCATACCACGACTTGAAACACCAAGCTTAACTCCACCTTCGAGTAGTCCTTCGACTATTTTACCCATAGGTGTCTTTAATATTGATGCCTTTCCTACAACATCATTTCCTTGCCAATGCAAATCAGTGATTTTGTGTGAAACTTTATCAAGGTTTACTGTTGGTCCTTCTGGATGATTTAACTCTCCAACAGCTCTTCCTTCTTTAACTTGTTCAACGACGTATTTTTCTACAGCTTTTTCTAATGAAGCTTTTTCGTATATACGACCGTTTCTGTTCTTTTTATTCGATTGCATGAACACACCTTCGATGAAATAGTCTTTACTACCATCTTTCTTTTGTTCACAAATCGTTTCTATATTTTGTTCTACGTACTCTGTTATTAATTTCATTTAAATACCTAGTATAGAGGATATTATTCCTCTTCAGTTGTTTGTTCTTCAGCTACTACAGGAACTTCTTCCTCTGAAGTTTTACGCTGAACCATTCCTGACGCAATTTCTATTTTCTTTGCATCAAGAGCAGCTGTCATTTTGTCAGCCATCACAGTATTAAACTGTCTATTTGCTGAAACGTTATCTCCATCTTGTAGATTCTTTATCAATTCATTTACATTCATTTGTTTATCCTTGTTTATATATTTATAAAATTATCCGTCCCAACGAGGGTCGTCGCCAGCTGGAACTTCATTATCACCATCTTTTGTCTCTTGATCGATTTGTTTTTGAATTTCTTCAATCTCATCGTCAGTCTGACGTAATACGTTTTTACGTATCCATTCGTTTGAAATGTATTTACCTACATATTCATCTAAGTTTCCTAGCATTTCAAATCTTTCTCTCAACATTTCTGATTGTTTAAGTTCAGAAAAATAGTTATCTTCAATATAATCAAAGGCAATACTTTCTTTCCAATCTTTCCAATCACTCTCAGTAATAATACCTTTGAGTAATAATTGAGTTTTTAATAACTGCATAAACAAATCAGAAAATCTTTTTCTTAATCTGTCTATGAACTTCTTAAACTTTACTTCATCTCTTGTTATTTCACTACTTCTACCTAGTGTAAACTGAGCTTCTTGTTCTAATCTATTAACTGGAACATTAAGTGACTTATATAATTTCTTTTGGAAGTATATAATATCATCTATTTGTCCTAAGTTTTCGCCGCCTGGTAGCGTGGTGATTTCAGTACCTCTTCCGCCTTCTCTTCTTGGTAGGAAAAAGTCTTCTAACATACTCATATGTTTTTTATCGTCTTTGATATCACCAGTCGATGCGTCATATACCAACTTGTTTCTATATTGATTCATGATACCTCTTAGGTATTCTTCGGCTTTACCTTTAGGTAAATTACCAACATCAATATAAAATATCCTACGTTCTGGGGCACGTGATATTCTGTATATGACTAGTGAATCTTCCATCATTCTAAGTTGATTCACTGGTTTTAAAGCTTTATGTAAATATGATAATATTCTTTTTCTACCTGGGTCCATTTGACCAGATGTACAGTATGCAATTGCATCAGGATATATCTTTAATCCTTGTTCTGCTCCAGACATTAATTTGTCTTGGAATAAAAAGAACTCATCGCTTTTTTCTATAATCTTAGCACCTGTTTTAGGGTCCTGCTTTTCTTCAACCTCTTTCACCTTTCTTAATTTGGTAGGGTCGATATATCGCAGTTCTTGAATACCTTTTTTAGGTGATGATTTATCTATTATAATATGATACGGCAGCCTTCCATCAATATACCATTTACGATATATATCATGAGCATACGCGTTAAAGTTTAATAATTTAAGGACTGTATCAAATTCAAATTTGACAGCGTCTTTCATTTTGTCTGATATTTCTAATTCATCTAATACTAAATTAACAGGAGCTTCATCATTATTACCTACTATTGATTCATTTATTATATCCTCAACAGCGGCATCGCATTCTGGTTGTGATGCTATATCTCTGTATTTTAGTATCAAGTCAACTTCATTTTTGAACTTGTCGCCATCCATATCGATGTACGCGCCAAAATGACCGCCCGCTTGAATTACACCCGAGCCATCCTCGTCCGTCTTAGGAACGAATGAAGGTAGTTCCTTTTGTTTAGAACTCTTTCTATTTATTTCAAAGCCAAATAATTCAGCCATACATTTACCTCAATACTATCGGAGGGGACATTATATCCCCTCGTCTAATATTATTTATATACCTACGAAGTAGTGTCTGATTCCCAGTATTGTACCTGGAATTCAACAGTGAACTCTTCTATAGTATTTTCAGAGTCATAACTTACTTCTATCTCAGAAATGTTAGTTGGAAATAGACCTCTAAAGTCATATTTCTTAGTAACTTCTCCAGCCTTATTCAATTGTTCAACAATTGCGTCTGATTGATAGTCAGTAGGATTAGATAATCCTGTGTTTTCGTTATGTCCATTAATACCATTCATCCAACGTTCCATAGCGTTACGAACTGTGAAATCAACATCGTTGATTACAGTAATTGTCCAAGGGTCAAATGTTCTGTCACCAGCTATTTGCAATGTTCTACCTCTGAATAATACAGGGATAGGTGCTATAATTGATGCAGGCATTTGAGCTGTTTTACACATGAAAGATGTTTGTTCAACATCACCTTGTGCATAACTTGGATAGTTCATAGTCACCTTGAAAAGGTTAGACCTTGCTCCACCGCCTACTAATTTTGATTTAAAATCGTCTACGCCTAATATTGCCATGTCTTAATCTCCTATGAACCTGAGATCTCGGAGAATTCTACTCCGGACCTCGTTGCTACAAAACTCAATGTTATGAAGTTAATACTTCTTGCTGGCTTGATAAAAATATCAGCTACAAATTTATTACCATCAATTATTGAGCTAGTGTTGTTAGTGGTATCGCAGATTACTGAAAAATCTGAAAGTCCACGTCTACCTTTGACGTCTCTTAAGAACGGTTCAACTAAGTTTCTGAACTGTGCTCTTGTAAATTCGTCGTTAAATTCGAATAGTTGCGCTTTAGCTGCTGTGCTAACCGCTTTTTCTAATGCGATAAAGAGTCTACGTACATTTATTCTATCGAATGCTGAAGGTCTACTTAATAAAGTTTTGTCACCAAATAGTAAAGTACCTTGTCCAGGTAATGATACTATAGGATTGACTCTTGCTTTATATAAAGAATCTCTATCTGCTTTCTTAGGATTAAATGCTAATTTAGTTACTCCTAAAAGTTGACCTCTGTTTACACCTGCTGGTGAGAACCATGCATCAGCTACTGAATCAGTATTTGCGCAAAGTCCTGCCATGTGTCCTGAAGCAGCGATATATCTGTATTTGTCGTTATATTTGTCATATACATATAATGCTGTTGAATCACATGAAGCATAAGATGTTGATGTTAAACCATCAGCAAAAGCTTTTACGCTTGCTGCTGGAGTAGCATTGTTAACAGTGTCTTCTAGTGGTGGAGATATAAATGCCATACAATCTTTCCTTGCATTTACTATTGATATTAAATCTTCTGCAATTGCTTCAGCGCCATCGGCGTCTGCTGCTGCAAAAAGTAAGTTAACATCTACAGTTTCTGCATCGGATAAAAGATCGAATCCGGCTGCTATTTCTCCAACTGTTGGTGCGTTATCGTCTAATCCACCTGAAAGTGAATCTTCAATCGCTGAGCTATGAGTCTTAAATTGGTTAGCGCCTTCACTGTCTGTGTTGGCTGCTTTCGCTGCTGCTAGGGTAAATCCGGCTTCATTTAAGTTGGCTGTATTATGGTCAATCCAACGAATATAGTTAGATTGAGTACTAATAACATCAACATAATAAAGTGAGGTACCATCGTCTTTTTTAGCATCTGAAGCTTGTGATACAAACCCAAATGTTTCTAATACTGTCCCAGCTGTTCCGGAGATTGCTCCGTCTTCATCTATAACTGCAATATGCAATTCGTCGTTTGAAACGCCGACTGCTGCTGCTGATGTAGATGTACCTGGTGCAGCATCAAAATTACTAGCATAAGTCCATCCATTAAATGGCGAAGCTCCTGCTGAAATCATTGATACCTTTATGCTATTACCCAGTACGCCTGGATGTTTAGCTGCCCAATTACCCAAATTTAGCTGACCCGCTCCATAATTATTCGCATAATCTTCATCATTTTTTATCAGCTGTCCTGTACCCTGTGCGGTCGCGTTCTTATGACCGGAAGCTACTCGAACCACTTTTAGTGCATTACCATACTTTAAGAAAGATGCTGCTACTAAGAAGTGTTTAGCTGTGGAATCGTCTGGAGCTCCAAAAGTCGCTGCAAGTTCTTGTTCAGAACCTACTGTTACTAATTGCTCCACTGGACCCCAGTTGAATGCGCCTGCGAATCCACCAATGCTGGTTGATACGGCTGGAACTACATTCGTTGCGTCGATTTCTTTTACCTCGACGCCTGGTGATACTTGAAATGCCATCGCTTTGTCCTCTATTTGAGTTAGTTAATATGTGTCATAATAAGAATATTCAATACATACTTATTTATAACAAATTGTTTTCTAACGAAGCAACTCAACTTCGATAGAATTATGTTCTATTATAGGATTTTTATCTGATATACCAATTATATCATGTTCATATTGTATACCGTCTTTAGACCATTTTACAACATCTCCATCAAACTCCATACTATCTGTTTGTATCTTATCTTCAAACATTGATTTATATGTATTAGGTTTGAGCCAATAATCTCTATTTTTAAATTTTACTAATATATTTTTAGCTAGGTTTTCACCAGTAGCTTTTCTATATCCTTTTGTACCTGGTGTTGAATTAATTTCAATAAACATTGGTGGTATTGTTTTTCTATCTTTAGATGGGAATATATCTACCCCTACCCATAAACCATCAACAGCTTTTGCTGCCTTTTCAACATGTTCTATTTCTAATTCCGTTAACTCTATAGGAGCAGGTTTAGAACCAAGTGATACATTACTTCTAAAATCTTTTGCTACTACAGGTCTTTTAATTGCTCCATGAAATTTGCCACCAATAACATGAGCACGTATATCGAATGTAAAGTCTTTAATCATTTCTTGTAGTAATACACCCATGTTTGGGTCTAACTTATACAATAACTGTACAGTTGAATGTAATGAACTTTCTGAATCTACTTTAATAACACCAATGCCTAATGAACCTGTAAGTGTTTTAAGAATAACTGGATATTTAGCACCAAGTCTTTCCATAGCTGGTATTGCTTTTTCAGGATGATGTACTAAAACTGTCTTAGGCTGAGCTAATTCTGCTTCAGCAAGATACAAACTTGTTCTATATTTATCAGATGTTATTTCCATACATGCACGAGTGTTAACACATACAACTCCAGCTCTTTCTAACTGTGTTAAAAAGTCTGACCAAGCTTTTCTTTTAGTGACTGGAGCTCTTACAAATACTAATGTGTTTTCATCTATTCTAAATTTTCTTTCTTTCTTTTCAGTCATACCATCATAGATATATCTTACTCCATCTTCTAAATCAGAATAAGCACCTTGTACATCAACTTTAAATCCTTTTAATCCTACTGAATCTCCTTCTTTTATAAAATCATCTGCAGTAGCTTCTGGGTCATCAGGGTCTTCAGGGTCATCATACCATAAGTATACATACCTATAGGTTTTTTCTTCCTCTGTTATTACTGTTTTTTCAGTTGTAAATTCGTTAAAATTTTGCATTTCCTGTCCACTCTTGTTCGAACCAAATGTTCCCATCTTCGTCTTTAGTATATTTATCCTTTTCGTAGTTCCCACTCTCAACATAACCAAATGGCAACATATCGTCTTGAATAGCTTTAAGTCTTTCTTTATATAACATATCTTTCATATCGATATTTGTCAAAGCTTGAAATACATCAGTTGTAGTAAACCAAGCAAAAAGAACTAAGTTCATCATTAAATCGTCATGATTAGGAGCTTGAGCCATATAACTATTTCCCTTACTCACAAATGTACTCATTTCAACAATTGTATTGGCATCATTAATTTTTAGTTTACCTTGTTCTATTAAGTCTTTTATGCTTGAACAACCAATACGCTTAACTCTTCGAGTCATAGTAGCGCCAAGAGCATTTGCTTTAATGCTTGATTCTACAAACATATTTTCATATTCTAAATCATAATACAAACCATTACAAACAACTCCACCTTGGTCGTTACTCTCAACTACTACATAAGCTTCGTTATATGTATTTGCATACTTGTATATAATATCTGGTAATAGCATTGGAGATATATTGTTATCTCTAAATACTGCAACCTGTTCAAATGGTTGTTCACTTACGTCAATTATTGTAAATGTACTGTAATCTTGATTTCTGCCTTTAGATACATCAACTGTCATTACATACTCATGGCCTTCAATTGGCTGTTTATATATGTAAACGTTTTCCTTAAAAAACTCTGGGTCAACACTTACTTGAGCTAATAAATGATTAGCACTAATTAATGTATTGCCTCTTCCATGAAACGTATTACCAAATTCTTGTTCAAACTGTAACTCAGAAGTATTAGATACTGTAGTTTGTTTCCACTTATCATCTCTTCCTGGAACGTCCCACCAATCTACTCTAAATGGTTTAAACTCATTTGTCTTTTGTACTGCGCCTTCCCATAGTTTATGGTATATATTACCTATTCCATTTGCTGTAGATGTAATAATAATCTGAGTATCTTTACCAGCAGATACTACAGGATAGGTTGATGTATAAAACTGTGCGTCATTTTCTACAAAAGCAAACTCATCTAAGAATAATAAGTTAATTGATAAACCCCTTATTGAACTACCAGAAGTAGCTGAAGCTATTATCTTACTATTATTACTAAATTCTATACTACCTTTATTTAAAGCTTTACATCCTGGCTGTAAAAAGAATGGTAAATTTTCTAGCGCGAGCGTAATACGCGCGAGCATTTCTCTTGCAACTGCCCCTTTGTTTGCCAATATTGCAATTGTTTTTTCTGGATGAAACACTGCATACCATAAGAGATATACAACTGATGATATTGATTTACCACTTTGTCGACATGCTAATACTATACTAAATCTATTATCATTAAAATGTTTAAACATTTTTTCTTGATAAGGGTATAAATCAAATGGAACTAATCCTTCGTCAAGATTTATAATTTTGATATATGCCCTAGCAAAATATGCTGGGTCTCTCATACATCTTTGATATTCTAGAATGTCCTCTTTTGTAAATTCAGTTTCAACTCCATCTCTTTTGACAGACGGATTGCCTAGATAACCAAACTCATTATTCTTTAACTTTTGCATCAATCACATTATCTCTATCTAATAAAAGTCTTTGTAAGTCTGTTGTACTACCTACAAACATATTATTATTCGTCACGTTTTTTTGTTTCTCAGTCTCATCTGCTGTTAAGTCTTTCTTTTTCTTTTGTAAAGACATAAGCTTTTCAGTAGTATCACCGATATTTTTTATTGTTTGAGCAAGCACTTCAAATGCTCTTGGATGTTCTGATTCTCTTGCTAATTCAGCAAGTACATCCATTGAACGAGTACCAGTATATATTAAGTCTTTATATGTTTTACGAGAAAACTCATAATCATCTTTAATATCTTTATCTATTTTAATAGGTCTATTTTTAACTGATGGCAAATTCTTTTGTAGATTTGCTGCCATCTTTTCTTTTTTATCCATTATCCACCTTCAGTAATAGTTTCAGTTACCGTGAAGCTATCTGCATTATCTGAACCACCAACAGTAAAGTCCATTTCTTCAAAAGTTCTACTTACATTATCTTTTTCATGAAAGTCTAAATTAACTTCACGTATAATTTTTTGGTCAGCTGTTGGACCAAAGAATTTCATTTTCATTGTAAAATCTAATTGATATGTAAGTACTCTTCTTTCAGTAAAGTCTCCTTCATATTGGTCATCAATACTAATTCCACCAAGTATAACAGAAACATCTTGTTTATAATTAAATCCTTCAACTGGTGTAATAGTAACGTTATATTCTGGTTGAAAATACGGTAATATTTGTTCTACAATTTGTAGTCCATCATCTTGATTTTTAGCTAAAATATATAATGACATACCAATATCATAAGAAGTATAATGCTTTATTGTTTTCTTTTTAGTAATATCTGAACCATGAGTTTCTGATATGATATTTCTTTTAGCCATTTTTTGAGTAGTGTCTAATGTAATACCTGTTATATCAAATGCCATTCTTGGTAATTTAATACCCATTGATGAAGTTGCGCTACTATCAATACGCGCTAAATATTTATCTTTAGGTCCATAAGCAAGAGGAACTCTTATTTGATTTATAGTACTGCCATCAGCTTTCTTTCTTACTACTTGAATATTATTAAACAGTGTACCAAATACAGCCACTGACTTTCTCATTGTTGAATGATAAAAATGGTCTCCAAACATTAGTAAGTCTCCGATGGGTCGCCAAATGGATTAGCTTCTGAAAAATCTATAAAACCATCTGCATCTATTTCAAATTCTACGTTTTGTGCTTGTTCATCTGTTGACCAAGAATTACCTGTGACATCTGCTACATCACTATATACTTTAGCAATAGTACCTGTATATGCTGATGTATCGCCTGTTATTGTTCCGCCTTGAGTAAACGATTTAGCATCAGTTGAACCAGTTGTTCCAATATTAGATACCCATATTTTACTTAATATATCTGATGATTTAGTTCTTTGTTGAACTTCACCAAATACAATTACGTTAGGAGTGACGCTTGAATCTACTGTTTGTCTTACAATTTCGCCAACCTCGAAATGAGTTCCACCAGATATTGTAATATCTAATGGTAATTGATATCCTACTTGAGATACCGCATCATCAATACCAACAATACCAGTTTCAAAATCTTCGTCATTATATTCAAACAATGAACACTTCATAGTATACACTGGGACATTTTGTAATTGATAGAATGGTTGTTCATCTTCTACAAAACTAATTTCAAAGAAACTATTTGTCATTGGTAAGAAGATTAAATCTCCTTCAGTAGGTCTTGGATTTTCTACCGCACTATGGAAAACACCAACTCTATCATCCCATCTTCTACGTGATACTATAAATGTAGCCTCATCTTTTATATCTAAACCAAACTTACTATATAAATCACCGGCGCCATCAAAGCCTTCTGGATTATCAATATACATTTCCATGAGGTAAGCATCATCGAATGTTGACGCAGGGTCATCATTTAAAACACTATCTCTATTTACTATTGTACGTGGAATGTAATAGACATCTTGTCCATATATTCCTAGGGATTCTATTATCAGGTCTTCATATAAGTGTTGTTCACTTTTGACGGCCTGAGAAAAGTATACGTTTCTCGGCATGGTTTATCCTGTCATGAAGTCGACTGGCTGTTCCCAGTTCAATCTAGCTTCTTCCTCTAATCTTGTAATTTCTTCGTTTGCATCATCAAATATTTGACGTCCATTAAATGTTACGCCACCTGGCATTACCATACCCTCGAACTTGATTAAGTTTGTACCCCATTGTCTTTTGATTAATGCTGTTGCATATCTTTTTAAGAAATAATCATTATATACATCTGTATATGTATCAGGGTCTATTACTCTATAACATTCAATAACAATATAATCGTTAACTTCAAGTTCATTATCCCAATCCATATCAATACGTAATTGATTTTTATGTCTTTCAAAGTTAATATGTTTTTCGTCTGAATCTATAACTTGGTCTAAAAGCGATAAAAACTGTTGTGACATTACATATTCTGTAAGATTACCCATAAATCCAACTGAATGAATATCATTTAAATGAATCTGATATCTGATATCAAACATATCAGTTGATGATACTGTATCTCTTATAGGCATAACTCTTACGACATCTCTTACTAAATCATTTAAAGTAATATATCCGTTTTCGATATCACCCTTTGCAATAGATGCTATCACAGCTGTTGCACCGGATGTTCCACCAGTTATTGTTTCTGTACTAAATACTTTATTTGAATCTTTTAAAGCGCTATATGTAATCTTATTGCCAGTTGCTGTTTTAATTGTAGCAATTGCTCCAGAATTTGAACCGGTAATCTTTTCTCCTACTGAGAAATTACCAGCAACTGCACCAGTTAATGTCA
>Ga0213861_10002866_pt1 | contig 14512 bp, 15 predicted proteins | sample PICome_4_FD_160110 | JGI IMG/M metagenome (GOLD analysis project Ga0213861, IMG submission 160110) | Coastal seawater microbial communities near Pivers Island, North Carolina, United States - PICO131 | ecosystem: Environmental > Aquatic > Marine > Coastal | place: USA: North Carolina... | reverse complement strand
GACGCATCCTCTTTATGCGCACCAAGCATCACGCAAAAAAGCTGGCGAAAGCTTTGACTGCGGCCGGGATTCCTGCGGTTGACTTGCATGGAAACCTCTCCCAACCCGCCAGGGATCGCAACCTTGCGGCCTTCAGTGACGGTTCGGTCAACGTGTTGGTCGCCACCGACGTCGCGGCACGCGGCGTGCACGTTGACAATGTCGATCTGGTCATCCACGTGGACCCACCCATGGAACACAAAGCGTATTTGCACCGCTCAGGTCGAACTGCCCGTGCTGGAGCACAAGGTGATGTGATCACCTTGTGTCTGCCCACCCAAAAAAGTGACCTGGCCTCTCTGTTGAGAAAAGCGGGAATTTCTGTCACCCCGATTGGCGTGAACGCCTCGTCACCAGAAGTGTTGGCCTTAGTGGGCGAGATTGCTCCGTATGTAAAGCCCGCACCCCAAGAGCACAGGCACCAAGGCGGTGCTCCTCGGGGCGGGGGAACCTCAACCGGGGCCAACGCGCAACGAAAGAGAGCGCGTCGAAACGGGAGCGCAGCGACCAACCGTGATCGTGGTGCTCACTCTGGACGCCCTGCTAAGGCAGGCCAATCCAGCCGTTCGAACACCGCTCGTCCCACTACTAGCGCACGCCGTGCGCAGCAACGCTCCCGCTGATACTCTCACCAGGGATTCAGATAGGTGGTGGGATGTGCACCCGCACCGTCAAGCCCAGGGGCTAACCCTTTAGGGACTTAGTGGGCAACTCCGTCACAGGCAACCGTAGCCACCTCACGAAGGCACCCAGAGTCACCAGTCCCAGGACTGGCAGCAGGATTTGGACGGTGAGGATGATGCTTGGATACGCCGAATCCCATTCAGTGGCAGAGAGATGGCGCGAGAGTATCCCCCAGAATGCCCACACCGGCACCAGGGCGTAGGTGGGAGAAGAATTCACCAACGCAGTAGTGGAACCAATCCCCACTGCGACAACCAAGATGGTGATGGTCCAGGCCTCTGCCGAGAGGACAAAGCCCTCTGCCAACCCAAACTGCACCAACAACGCAGAAATATTGGCCACTGTTGCCACGGTGACCCAGCCGAAGTAGACCGCGAAGGGCACCCGAATAGCTAGGGTGCTTCCCACCGTGGTCCGCGCCGCTGTGGTGTGCTTGTTAATGAAGATCAAAGTCCACAACAGCGCAGCAATGATGAGGGCTGCTACCCAAAGCTGTTCGTAATGCCAGGCAACTATCCAGAGGCCATTGAGCAGATTGCTCGCGATAAACCAGGGAGTAATCGCTCGAATCACCGCATTGTCGGCTACCAATTGCACCACCGTGTAGACACCCAGCAGGAGGTAAATCACACCCCAGATGGCAAAGGTGAAGCCAATCGGCGCAAACAACGTGTCATATCGATCAGAGATTTCGTTGGTGGCCTGACCATTGAGTGGAAGGGTCGTAGCCAATACGTTCATCACCAACATGAAGGCGAAGGACAGCAAAGCTACAAGGCGTGGTGCGAGAGAAGTGAGCATGACATGAGTTAACCACAATCGAGCGCGTCCGACTGAAGAGAGGTCCAGGCAAGGGAGCCCGCGAGCAACAATAAAGGTGTCTTTGCGCTGATGGTTACCGAGACTGGTAGCCGCTAGCAATTTCTAACACGGTCAACGCACCGAGTCGAAGAGTTCTACCATCGGGACTATCCGCCAGCGCATCAATCTCAGTGATGTCCACCGAGACCACATGGGGAATTTTTCCCAGTGTGCGAGCAAACTGTCGCAGCTCATCCGCGCTGATGCCACCCGGTGCTGCCGCCGGGCAAGCCGGCACAACGCTTCGATCACAAACGTCCATATCAATGTCAACGTGTAGCCTTTTGTCTCCAAGGAAGGAAAGTGCTTCATCCATTACCGACTGGGCGCTTCGGCCACGGAGGGCTTCACGCGTGATTACGTGGATGCCAAGCTCTCTCGCCCGCAGAGCGTACTGTGGCGAATTGGAAAAGTCATTGATGCCGATTTGAACAACACTGGTCCCCGGCAAACCAGCCTCGATCAGCCTTCGAACCGGGGACCCATTAGAAACCCCATCACGGAGGTCATGATGGGCATCCACAGTGATAAGCCCGGCGCCGGAGAGCTCTTCACCAAACACACCGCGCATCACGGCATAGGTAATCGAGTTATCGCCGCCCAGAGCGATAGTGAGATCAGAATTATGGGCGACCCGTTTTGCCAAGTCCATGGTTCTTGACTCACCTTCGGGGCTATCGGGCTGCTCAGAATCGCCAAAATCAGCAAAGGACAACTCTCTAAGGTCCTTTTGCGATGAATAGCTAAAGGTGGAAAAGCTCGTGAGGGCTGCACGAATCCCAGCAGGAGTGTGATCCGCACCAGTAGCGGAGATAGAGGTCTGGGCCGCTGGCACACCCAGGAGGCCGAGTTGGGTAGGACTAGTAGTCGCTGGCTGCAGCCAGCTGGAGGCCCTGGGCCATAAGGAATCTTCGCTCACGCTGTTCCATCCCTCATAAAAGTGCTAGACCTCACGTGGTTTGACATTACTCTGTAGAGGGAAGCTTTCGAAACATCAATGCTGATGGAGAAAACCATGTCCAGTTCCGCCCGTGGAAACCTCCACGCAGCCACAGGTTCCGCTATGACCGCTAAAGGCTGGGGCCAAGAAGCGGCGCTTCGGATGCTGCATAACAACTTAGACCCTGCGGTTGCCGAGCATCCCGAAGAGCTCATTGTCTATGGCGGAAGCGGAAAAGCCGCCAGAAACTGGGCAAGTTTTGATTCCTTAGTGAAAACTCTCACCACTCTAGAAAACGATGAGACCATGCTGGTCCAATCCGGAAAACCCGTAGGCGTATTCCGCACCCACGAGTGGGCACCGAGGGTCATTCTCGCCAACTCCAACCTCGTTGGCGATTGGGCCAACTGGCCAGAATTTCGTCGTCTCGAGCAATTGGGGCTGACGATGTATGGACAGATGACAGCGGGTTCATGGATCTATATCGGAACCCAAGGCATCCTGCAGGGAACCTACGAGACGTTTGCGGCAGTGGCGGCGAAGAAGTTCGGTGGAACCCTCGCCGGAACGCTGACCCTGACAGGTGGTTGCGGCGGAATGGGTGGTGCCCAGCCTCTCGCCATCAGCATGAACGAGGGCACCTGTTTGATTATCGATGTTGATGAGTCACGACTTCGAAGAAGAATTCAAGATCGCTACCTCGATGAGCTCGCGGATAATCTGGATGACGCAATCGATCGGGTACTGAAATACAAGGCGGAGAAAAAGGCAATCTCGGTGGGACTGACGGGGAATGCTGCCACCATCTTCGCCGAACTCTTGGCGCGTGATGTCCCCATCGATATTGTGACGGATCAAACATCCGCACACGATCCGCTTTATTACGTTCCTGAGGGCGTCAGCGTCGAAGACGCCAGGAAAATGGCCGCCAAAGACCCGAAAGATTTCACCGATCGCGCAGAAGCCTCGATGGCTAAGCACGTTGAGGCCATGGTGGGCTTCATGAATAAGGGGGCCGAAGTGTTTGACTACGGCAACTCGATTCGCGACGAAGCCAGAAAGGGCGGCTTCGCCAACGCCTTCAAATTCCCCGGCTTCGTTCCTGCCTACATCAGGCCGCTATTTTGTGAAGGTAAGGGACCCTTCAGGTGGGTTGCGCTTTCGGGAGACAAGAAAGATATCTATCGCACCGACCAAGCCATTCTGGAACTTTTCCCCGAAAACCAGCACCTGCAGCGCTGGATCAAGATGGCCCAGGAGCGAGTCGCCTTCCAAGGCCTTCCGGCAAGAATCTGTTGGCTCGGTTATGGCGAAAGGGATAAAGCCGGAGCTGTCTTTAACGACCTGGTCAAAAAAGGCCAAGTGTCAGCACCGATTGTGATCGGCAGGGACCACCTGGATTGTGGTTCCGTTGCCTCGCCCTATCGAGAGTCCGAAGCCATGCTGGATGGATCAGATGCCATCGCGGACTGGCCACTACTCAACGCCATGATCAATGTTGCCTCGGGCGCCTCCTGGGTTTCGATTCACCATGGCGGCGGAGTAGGAATGGGCAGATCCATTCACGCCGGCCAAGTATCGGTTGCAGATGGAACTGAGCTTGCGGGGGAAAAACTACAGAGAGTTTTGACCAACGACCCCGGAATGGGAGTAATTCGTCACGCTGACGCCGGATACCCCGAAGCACAAGACGTGGCACGAGCGCGCCACGTCCACGTTCCCATGCTGGACACCGAATAACCGTTATGGCTGTTGTCATTACCAACATTGGGTCCCTGGTCACCAATGATCAATCCCTTGGCCCCGGCTTACTGGGCGAGATCGACAACGCTGCGGTTGTCATCGAGGACGGAAAAGTGGCCTGGCTGGGGAGTACATCAGATGCTCCAGCCGCTGACCAATCGATAGATGCAACGGGTCAAGCGGTGATCCCAGGCTTTGTTGATTCTCATGCCCACCTCCTTTTCGCTGGGGATCGCGGACAAGAGTTCGAAGCCCGCATGAACGGGCAGAAATATTCCGCCGGTGGAATCGCATCAACGGTGGCGGCCACCCGCAGCGCCACCGACCAAGAACTAGAAGCCAATATGCGCCGTCTCGTGTCCGAAATGACGAGGTCTGGCATTACAACCTTTGAATCGAAATCCGGTTATGGTCTCACTACCAAAGACGAGACCAGGGCACTTGCCATCGGATCGAAGTTCACACCAGAGACTACTTTTCTCGGCGCCCATGTTGTTCCTGAAGAATACGCACACCAACCCGATGCCTACGTTTCGCTCATCATCGACGACATGATCGATGCGGTATTGCCACACACGAAGTGGATTGACGTCTTCTGTGATGAAGGCGCTTTTGATGTTGATCAGTCCCGAGCAATTCTTCAAGCCGGCAAAACCAAGGGTTTGCGCCCGCGAATCCACGCCCATCAATTGGGTCGTAACGGAGGTGTGCAACTTGCGGTGGACCTTGATTGCGCCTCCGCTGATCACTGCACACACCTGGATGATTCCGACATAGACGCACTAGCCGGTAGTCACACTGTGGCAACTTTGGTTCCCGGGGCAGAGTTTTCCACCAGAGCCCACTATCCGGATGCCAGAAGACTTTGGGACGCAGGTGTGAGCGTTGCCATTGCCACCGACTGCAATCCAGGATCTAGCTTCACCACCTCCATGGCTTTTTGCCTTTCCGTTGCCATCAGAGATATGCACTTCTCGCCCGAGCAGGCCTTGTGGGCCTCGACCATGGGAGGCGCCAAAGCTCTTCGAAGAGAGGACATCGGACACCTGGCTATCGGGGCCGTTGCGGACCTGACCATTTTGAACGCGCCAAGCTATCTGCACCTGGGCTACCGCCCCGGAGTCGATATCATCAGCCGCGTTATCAAAGCCGGCAACACAAGCTACCAGAGAGCCACATGACAATCACACTCAATTCCACCGGCATCACCATGGAACAGGTCGTGGCCATTGCACGAGACTCCGAAACGATAGAAATATCACGCGAAGCCCTCGACCAAATGGCCGCCACCCGTGCACACATCGAATCGCTAGCTTCCGCAAAGACACCTGTCTATGGAATTTCAACAGGCTTTGGCGCACTGGCCAGCAGACATATCGCCCCCCAGGACCGAGTTCAGCTTCAAAAATCTCTAATCCGCTCCCATGCTGCTGGCATGGGCGATCCTGTGGAAAGAGAGGTCGTTCGCGCTCTGATGCTGCTGCGACTGAAGACTCTGGTCAGTGGACGAACTGGCGTTAGGCCGCTTCTTGCACAAACATATGCTGGCTTGCTCAACGCTGGCATTACCCCGATAGTTCATGAGTACGGCTCCCTAGGTTGCAGTGGGGATCTCGCACCGCTTGCCCACTGCGCGATGGTGTTGATGGGCGAAGGGCGAGCAACAGACGCCGAGGGCGTCGAGAGGCCAGTTGTTGACCTGTTAGGCGAAGCCGGTATCGAACCGGTTGAGCTACAAGAAAAAGAGGGCCTTGCTCTCATCAATGGAACCGATGGCATGCTGGGCATGCTGATTCTTTCCCTGCACGATTTAGAGACACTATGTGACCAGGCTGACGTTATTGCAGCCATGAGTGTCGAGGCTCAACTGGGTACCGACCAGGTTTTTCGCCCGGAGCTTCACGAGCCCCTTCGCCCCCACCCAGGCCAGATCACAAGTGCCGCCAACATGTTTGCGGCACTGTCAGGCTCTGAAGTGGTGGCCTCACATCGCGTGGGCGATGATCGGGTTCAAGATGCTTACTCACTTCGCTGCTCACCTCAGGTGACAGGTGCTGTTCGGGACACCGTGACGCATGGAAACCTGGTCGCATCAAGAGAGCTTACTGCCACGATTGATAATCCCGTGGTTTTAGAATCGGGCGAAGTTACCTCTAACGGAAATTTCCACGGAGCCCCGGTGGGATACGTCTTGGACTTTCTCGCCATCGCCGCCACTGATTTATCTTCGATCGCCGAGCGTCGAACAGACCGGATGCTCGATAAGCACCGCTCACACGGCCTTAATCCTTTTCTAGCCGATGACGCCGGGGTTGATTCGGGACTGATGATTGCCCAATACACCCAGGCTGCACTGGTATCCGAAAACAAGAGGCTTGCGGTTCCCGCCAGCGTTGATTCCATTCCTTCTTCAGCGATGCAAGAAGATCACGTCTCTATGGGGTGGCATGCAGGACGAAAGCTGCGAAAGGTAATCGACAACGTGCGTCGAGTGCTCGCTATCGAGTGGGTCACAGCCGCACGAGCGCTCGAGATGCGGGCCCCACTCGCACCCGCTCCCGTGACCGGTGCGATGATCGCGAGCCTTCGCAAGGAAATCTCGGGGCTTGGTCCCGATCGTTTCCTTGCCCCCGAGCTCGACGCTGCAGAGAAGCTCCTGCGAAACTATTGAGCACCTGGCTGTGAGCGCGCATTTTGCATCATGCGGATACTGACGCTACTCATTCCATCACACCGCGGGGTCCATCGAAGGTTGAGGGCGAAGCTAGATGTCTAAAACAGTGCCCCTACATCCGCTAGTGCAGCGGGCTCCCTCACTAGCGATAGCTAGTCTGACTACACTGCTTTCATGCGCAAAATCGTGGGTCTCACCCGGTACACCGTTATTGTCCCCGCCATTGCCGCGATCCTCGGCGCTCTGCTGCTGATGGCGCAGGGATCTTTTGCCGTAGTGTTCGCCATCATCAACTCGATAGTGAGCCAAACCCCGCTCAAGGAGGTCATTGTCGACGTCTTGACCGCAGTGGATGCGATCTTGCTCGGCACAGTCTTGTTAGTGATCGGCTATGGACTCTACGAACTTTTTGTCGACACGGAAGTTGATGTTCCCCCCTGGCTTCAAATCCGAGATCTCGATGACCTAAAATCCAAATTGATTGGCGTTGTTGTCGCGATTATTGCTGTCGTCTTTGTCGGCGTGCTGGTGGACTCGAACCGGGCAGGGGATGTCCTCGCTTACGGCGCGGGTGCTGGCGCTCTCGTTCTGGGGCTCGGGGTGTTCGCGTGGGCAACGCGAAGGAAAACTGACCCCACTACCAAGAGCTAGACCTAGACCAACGAATCCAGCCACGCGGTGTGAAGGGTCGCAAAGCGACCCGTACCACTGCGCAGCTGGGCTGCGGGTCCATCCTCGACGATTTCTCCGGCGCCCATCACCAGGATGCGATCGGCGATCTCCACCGTGGAAAGCCGGTGGGCGATGATGATGGCCGTTCGATTGGCTACTAATGTTTTCAAACCGTGTTGCACCGGAGGCTCACTGGGGATATCCAATGATGCCGTCGCCTCATCAAGGATGAGAACGCTGGGGTAAGCGATAAAAGCCCTGGCAAATGACACCAACTGCCGTTGTCCGGCAGAAAGCCTGCCCCCTCGTTTATTGACATCGGTTTCATAACCCTCGGGCAACGCCGAGATGAACTTGTGTGCGCCAACGGCACGAGCTGCTTGTTGCACGTCTGCGAAACTGGCGGAGGGTTTTCCCAGTCGAATGTTTTCTTCAACGGACCACTGAACTAGGCCATACGTCAGGCTCCACGAGCAAGTATCACGTGGGACGGCACCACATCTCTGAGGAACGATTGGGTTGACCCAGAGAGTTACGAGTGAAGAGCGGATTCAGCAGGGCCAAATGTGATGTCAGTAAAGGTAACCTCGAGCCCCTCTCCAGATGGGCTTGCCGCGTAAGGACCGACCTGCCAGAACAATTCTTCCTGTAGAGGCGCGAGTCGGACCAATTCCCAGGGAGAAACATCTGTTTTGGCCCTAATTGTCACTGCCCCATTCTTCCTGCTGATTCGCAGTGTCACAGGTTGATCAGCCCAGTAGGGGTGCGGGCCGGTTGACCAGTCAGAAAGTTCGCGTGTGACGACTGCGCCGATTCCCAACACACCGTCGGCGTATTCAACACCGCACTTGATCCAGTTCGCCTCATCTCCCCACACCATAATGCCCGCCTGATCAAATTGTTGAGAAAAATCAGCGCGAAATGTGCACTCGATACTGGAGTCGTCGGGGAACTCCACTAGTCGGGCATGACCCGAATGGCGGGTGAAACCGTAGGAGGTTTTTCGCCAAAAATCGCTCCCATGATCAGTCACAATTTCGAGGGTGTTCGGCTTTTCTCGCCACACAGCGGGCTCGTTAAGCCAATTCTCCGCTTCCATCCCAGGTGTCACATGTCCTCCACGCCTGCCAGAGATTCAATTCTTTGAGAATAGCCGGTCGGGCAGTTCTATGGGGCCTCGGTGACTGTGACGGAGAGAGAGGGGGCCGCAATACTCCCCCGAGATAGTCACGCGCCTCCACCAAGCTACGAAGCTGTTCAATAACATCCACAGCGGGCGACCGTCGGTTTGAAGAAAAACGTAGGGCGGACGGGACTTGAACCCATGAGCGACAGATCATGAGTTCGATGCCTAGGTATTAGCTGGTATTAGAGGGCGTTAGCTGACGTTGCGGATGCCGGTAAATAAGTGAGGTGTAGCGTGGCTGGTGCTGGGGTGTGATCGATAAGGAGGGAGACGAGCAGGCCTCAGGCCTGAGCGCCGGGAAAAACTAAGACAGTGGGTGTGAATAACCTTTCTGGGTGACCCAGCTTATTTGCGATAATCCCTGTTGACCGAACATTCCCAGTCCAGGGGCCATGATAATATACACGTATAGCAAATAGGGAGGACCCGTGCCGAAAACCCAAATCAACCTTCGTCTCGAGAACGACGTTGTACGTCGCCTTGATGCGCTTGCTCAGCGGACCGGTCGCACCAAGACGTTTTATGCCACCGCAGCAATCCTCGATTTCTTGGATGAGCAGGAAGACTATTTCCTAGCAAAAGACTCTCTCCAAGCTTTTATCGTTTCGGGGGGAGAAACGCTGGGCATCGACGAGATTGAGTGGAATGCTTCTGGTCAATGACCTATAAGCTTCGATTCACCCCAGCTGTAAACAAGCAGATCAAGAAACTCGACAGGCCTGCCGCTCTGCGGATCAAGGGCTACCTCTCAAGGCTGGATCTCGAAAATCCCCGGTCGGCTGGAAAACCGCTGGCTGGAGATGATGCCCTCTGGCGGTATCGAGTTGGCGATTATCGAATACTGGCAAGTATTTCCGACAGCGAGATTCTGGTCCTCGTTGTTCACGTTGGCCACCGCCGCAACGTCTATCGATAAAAAGCGATGTTCTCCCAAAAACATCTCGTTCACCACACAAGAGATGTGAAGCAGCACTCGAAATCCTCGAGACCACGTTGTAGGGCGGACGGGACGTGAACCCGTGACCGCGAATATGGGCTCCATACCGAAGTGTTCCCAGTGGGTAACTGCCGCAGCGGGTGAGTCATATCGTCTCTTCACCAACAGCAATCCCCCGCTTGGTAATCAAGCGAGAAAGCATTCTCAGCCAGCGAAGTCCTCTGCCGATGGCCCCCCCATCGGCAGAATGTCCTGGAGCAGCTCAATAACGATGAACTTGCTCTTGGGAGTCAACAAGTCTCCATAAAGCCCAGTGGTCAAATCCAGAACTTCCTGGATGCTGGTTACCCCGATGTGCGAGCAAAGGCTCTGGATATCGTCGCGATCACGATCCGCCCTCGCAGCAAAAACCTTCATAGCCAACAACCGCCTCGGCGATGCAACCAGGACTCGAATACCCTTTTCTTCTAGGAAGACCGTGGCATCATCATCCTCTGTTGGGGCAAGAAACCCCTTGACGGCGTCATTGAGCCAGTTCTCATCAAGATCCTCTGACTCTTCTGCCATAGCCCGGGCGACATCGTAGACGACTGTTTTGGGTGCAAAAACGGCGTCAATGTCCCTGGTCACCCGGGTTCTATCAAAGGCAAGAGCCATTGCAGCACCCCCCACGATGTAGAGATCAGCGCGGCGTCCCTGGGCATCAAGCCTGCTGCCGAGTTCCACCAAGGCCGCTCGAATGCGTTCGCTGCTGAATAGTCCACTCATTAGACCGACTCCAGTTCCGCTGGGTCAAGGTAAACATTCCGCAGCGCAAAATCCGCAGGTGACTCGACGAAGGCCAATGCCCGAAGGCCCGGTGATTGGGTGACAAACCACGCCTGGTCGAGGAAAAACTCTGCATTCTCACTCCACACGGGAATGTCCATGCCGCTAAGCCTGGCCTCCCGAGCGGCGACCGCCGCCAACAATGCGTCCCAATGGGAATTGCCTGTGGTCGACGGCTGACGCAGAAAAGTTCTGCGATCCCTGGCATGACGTAGGCTCCGGAAATCACTCATAGCTTGGGCGACCAACCGCAAGCACGCACTGAGATCAACGGGCTCCTCACGCAACTCTTGCGCGAGAACCTCAGCGAGCGAGCGAAGCGTGAAATAGGGATTGGTATCGTAGTCGCTGGTAAAACCTTGAAGGCGCTGAGCGATTGCAGACTGCGAGATCCCTAAGTGTTTCGCCAAAGACCGTTGTGAGTGACTGGTGAGGCTTTCACGCAGGGCAAACAGAGCATCATCGTTGGCCAACTGCTCGGCCTCCCAATACTGACGAACACTCCGTGCCTGCTTCACAATAGACATGATAAGTAAACCTTATCATTTTTCTCCCTGGGGGAGCACCGGTGCATCCGAACTAGAGACAAATGTCGAACAACCTGCGCGCTGACGCCAACTTGGCAGTGTCCACCACCGGACTCGTAATCGTGATGTGGAAAATTTTGACCTGGTAGGGCGGACGAGACTTGAACCCGTGACCGGCGGAGGATGGGTTCGGGGAGTGACCAAGCTCGAGGCTGGGGTCTGACCGCGAGTGCTGTCCTGAGTGGGTGCTCAGCCTGCAAGTGTCTTGATCGACCTACTAGCTCACCACATGAGCCTCCTCGCGGCTCAGGATGAACTCCATGCCGTCCGGAGGAACAAATGATCCCCTGATCGCCGAACACTCAGGACGTGCGCCATCGGTGATTCGCCGGGTGCAAAACCGTAGCCCTCAATCAGGCCAGGTCGTGGAGCGTCATCGCTAGACCCTATGACAAGTGGGGAAAGGGTCAGGAATTCCTCGTCGAGGGACCCCGAGTTGACGAGAGATCCGTAGAGACGAGGGCCGCCTTCGCACAAAACGGTCTCCACCCCCCACTGTGAAGAGAGGTTATCCAGCGCTCGAGGAAGATCGACTTCCGTCTTTCCTGCAGCCAGAACTTCGGTGTGCGGAAGTTCGAGGGCCTTGACCGCGGCCTGAGCTCGCTCAGTCGTCACAATGACAACCTGCACGTCCGGTCGGTCAAAGACAGCGGCATCCCGAAAGATCTGACCCGACGACGTCACGAACACCTGCAGTGGTGGCAGAGTCCGCCCGTCTGCCTGGCGCTGGTGCTCGAACAGCTGTGCATGATCCGGTGCGATGAACTCCGGCGTCCAGACGTGCTCGGGCTCGGAGCGCAGAGTGTTCGCCCCCACCAGGACCGCATCGGCCCGGCAACGCAATAAACCCATCAGCCACTGGTCGTGGGCGTCGAAGCCACTCACATCGCCACCACCTTCGTGACCGGGAACAGCAAACGAAATTCGGCCGTCATGGGACATCACGAAATTGGAGTAACAATATGGTCTGTTCCCAGACTCCGGAAGGCTCCAATCGCCCCCATAGATGTCCCTAACAGCAGCTATCAGCGAGCGGGCGCCAAGCCTTCCCCTCTCGCGGTCCTCGAACAGCACGTCAAAGGGAGTCTCTGCACCTACCACGCTCATACTGGCGCCCCGTCCACCACAATCGTTTGACCGCTAATGCCGCTCGCCCCCGCCGAACAGAGCCACACGCAGGTATTCGCAACCTCCCGGGGTGTGATTAGTCGATGGAACGCGTTGGAAGCAGCCAGTTGCTCCATTACACTCTCCACTTTTGTCCCCTGCCGCTGGGCAAATTGTGCCGCAAGGCGTGTGAGCATGACGCTGTCCACGTTTCCGGGACACACCGTATTGGCTCGACCACCCAAGGGCGCAATTTCCCCGGCGAAGGATTCCACCAAGCCTCGGACACCAAATTTGGAGGCGACATAGACCGATCCCCCCGGCTCTCCCCGCAATCCGGCAGTGGACGAGATGAAAACAGCCCCCAGCGTTCGCGGGGTCTTGTTCATCAGAATCTCCAGTTGCGCGGCAACATGAAAAGCCCCCTGCAAATTGACCGCCATCACTCGCTCGTAGTCTGACCAGTCCAGACCATCGAGTGGTCCAGTCGTATTGACACCAGCCGCATACACCAGAGCAGAGATAGGCCCGCTGTCATCAAGAGCACTCAGCACCTCCCGCACGCTGTCACGGTGAGTCACATCCATCGCTGTGCCCGTCGCTCCGTCGACAGAGGGCGCGGTCAGATCCGCGGCTATGACGGGAAGTCCCACCTCCTGAAATTGAGCCACGCAAGCGTCGCCAATGGTTCCTGCTGCACCGATTACGACTGCAACCATTAGACCTGCACCACCTTTCTGATTTCCTCACGTATTGAGGATGTTTGCGGGACAACACCCTGCTCCAGCGAGAGAGCACCCGGTATCGGAACGTCTGGAACCGCGTGTCTGGCGAAGGAGATCGGAGTGACACCGGATTCGAACACTCGGGTAATGATCTCGGCCGAGAGCCCGAAACTTTGATAGTCCTCATCGATCACGAGCAACCGACCAGTCTTTTGGACAGAGCGCGCAACGGTAGCGGTGTCCAGTGGCACCACGCTTCTAAGGTCAATGAGCTCTACGCTAATTCCCTCGGCAGCCAACTCTTCGGCAGCTGAATAGGCACTGAGCACCGTTTGGCTCAGTGTGGCGACTGTCACGTCTGTTCCTTCTCTGACAATGGCGGCGACACCGATGGGCACAACGTAGCGCTCCGCCGGCACGTCCGAGCCGAAGGGAAAGTCTTCTGCTCGAGTCAACAAGAGACCCTTGTGCTCGATAAACACCACCGGGTCATCGGATTCCACGGCCGCTGCCATCAAGCCTTTCGTGTCGTAGGGATTGGATGGCGCCACCACCTTCAGGCCGGGCAGATGAGCAAAGAGACCCCACAAACACTGAGAATGTTGAGCACCGGAACCGATGCAACCACCGGCGGTCTTAATCACGATTGGCATGGTGATTCTTCCGCCAGACATGTAATGGTTCTTGGCAATCGCGTTGTACACCTGATCGAGGCAGACGCCAATGAAATCAACGAACATTATCTCCAACACCGGGCGATAGCCCTCGAGCGCTAGCCCGACACCCATCCCGGTGATTGCCGTTTCCGAAATCGGGGTGTCGACCACACGTAGCTCACCAAAGGTTTTCTGGAGACCTCGAGTGGCCCCAAAAACACCGCCCTGCCGCCCGACATCTTCTCCGATGACGACCACCGACGAATCGCGCTCCATTTCCAGACGCAACGCTTCCGACACGCACTGCGAAATGTTAAGGTTTCTGGCCATCACGCCACCTCCACGAAAACATGTCGGAGGGCTGTAGCGGGGTCTGGTGACCGATCGGCACGCACCGAGGCGAGCAGATCTGCCATCGCTGCTGTGACGGCAGATCTCAAGGAGTCAATCTGCTCGGCGCTTGCCACCCCCCTGCTGATGAGTCGCTGTGCCGTGAGTACTAAGGGATCTTCTTTGCGTCGACGCTCTTTTTCTTCCTCGGTGCGATAAGTGTCAGCGTCGCCCTCAAAGTGCCCCCGAAAGCGATAGCACGTAGCTTCTATCAGGGTCGGCCCACCGCCTTCACGCGCCCTCTGCACGGCCGTGCCGAAGGCGTCTGCGACCGCTTCCACATCGGTGCCATCAACTCGAACTCCATGGGCGGACCACGCGGGCGCTCTCTCGGCAATCGTCGCAGTCGCACTCGCCTGGTGAAAAGGCACCGAAATTGCCCACTCGTTGTTTTCGACCACCACGATTACGGGTAGCCGATGAACCCCCGCCATATTCAGTGCCTCGTGAAACGCGCCCGTATTGACCGCCCCATCCCCCACG
>Ga0213861_10002863_pt1 | contig 14521 bp, 11 predicted proteins | sample PICome_4_FD_160110 | JGI IMG/M metagenome (GOLD analysis project Ga0213861, IMG submission 160110) | Coastal seawater microbial communities near Pivers Island, North Carolina, United States - PICO131 | ecosystem: Environmental > Aquatic > Marine > Coastal | place: USA: North Carolina... | reverse complement strand
AAGAGCAACTTATGGGGGTTGCGCGTTATTCCAACTATCCGGCTGAGGCAAAAAACAAACCGAGTGTCGGAGGTTATATCGACCTCAACTATGAGAAACTTTTAAAACTCCAGCCTGACTGCATCATCCTGCTTAAGGAACAAGCCTCTCTCGCTAAAAAGTTAGCGCAGCTCGGCATTCACACCATTATCGTAAACCATGATCATACCCGCGGCATTATCGAATCTATCAAGATCATCGGTAACGAGCTAGGCAGCCAAGGCAAAGCTACTCAAATAGTCGCTGACATCAACACCACGGTGGACCAACAAATATCAGAGCATCAGAACATACCGGATCAACCCCGTGTACTCATCAGTATTAGCCGGGACACCACTGCAGATCATCCTGCTCAGGTGATCATCGCAGGCAGTGCGGGATTCCACCGTGAACTCGTTGAGATGATCGGAGCACGTAATGCCTATCAAGGCTCAGTCGCCTTTCCCATGCTATCACGAGAAAAGCTCATCGATCTCAACCCAGACGTCATCATTGATCTGGTCAACACCGAAACCTGGAACAAACTCGGCAAGCAACGACTGCTCTCACAATGGCATAGCTACCAAGAGCTCAAGGCAGTCAGTAACCAACGTGTGATCATCATTCATGGAGATCAGCACTTGATTCCCGGGCCACGTTTCCCCCAGACTCTCGAACACTTCGCCCGCGCCATCCATCCCTAAACCAAGGTGTAAACCAACGTGCCAACCACCGTGCAACCCGACCCCACACCTATTATTCAGGCATCAGACCTTAATCTGCGCATTGGCTCGACCCAGCTACTCGATGACGCCTGCCTTGCTATCAGAACGGGTGAACGACTTGCCATTGTCGGCCCCAATGGTGCGGGAAAAACTACTCTGATCCGCTGTTTGCTCGGCCTGACCCAGCCCGATAGTGGTCGCATTGAAATCAACGGCCGTCCTCTTGCCGAACTCAGCCATACTGAGCTTGCGCGCCAGCTCAGCTACGTTCCCCAGCAACTTGCCGAACGCATCTCATTTACCGCGATGGAGTTCATCAGCATGAGCCGCTACGCCTATGGAGGTGGAGGTGGAGGTGGAGGCGGCCGTGGAGCTGGTTTCAAACAGGCGGATGAGGAAGGCATGGAGGCCACCGAGCAGGCCATCGAGCTCACTGGGATCGGCCACCTACGTCACCAAGCACTCTCCACCATGAGTGGCGGCGAACGTCAAAAAGTTAGCATTGCCGCAGCCCTTGCCCAACAGACCCCCACCCTCATACTCGACGAGCCATCGGCACACCTCGACCCCAAACAACGGGATATCATTCATGACCTGTTAGCCAAAATCACCCGTGAGCAAAACATCAGCCTGATCGTCATTACCCACGACCTCAACTGGGCATCGGCAGACTTTGACCGCATCATCGGCATGAAGGCCGGCCAGACCATGGTCGACGCTCAAGCCGGTGCGTTCATGCAAAAGCAAACCTTGATGGACATCTTTGACGCTGACTGGCTGCTCCACCCCCACCCTGAGTCAGGTCGCCCCATGGTGCTTCCCTGCCCGTCCCTGAAACCATGACCGATCGTACAAAATCCAAACTGCTTATTGCCCTGCTCGGCATTACCCTGCTGTGTGCTGTGGTAACCCCGTGGCTCGGATATCACCTACCGCAGTGGGATGTCATCTTCAGGCCAGGTGCAGATGATATGGATGCCATCATCTTCTGGCAAATCCGCGTGCCCCGTGTCCTACTCTCATTACTCGCTGGTGCTGGCCTCTCACTCGGCGGTGTTGTTTTTCAAGCCTTGTTCCGCAACCCCTTAGCCACACCCTTTACCTTAGGGGTGGCAAGTGGCGCATCCCTTGGAGTCACCATCGCCATCGTGAGCGGTATGCACTTCAGCCTGCTGGGACTCTCTGGCACCTCTTTGGCTGCCTTATCGGGTGCTATTCTCTCCATCGCGCTGGTGTATGGAATCGCCCGCGCCTCGGGCAAGCTCTCCCCAACAACGATGCTACTGGGTGGAGTTGCCATTAGCTTTTTCTTTTCGAGCCTGATCCTATTGCTGCAGTATCTCAGTGACGCGGGCAGCTCATTTCGTGTGCTGCACTGGCTCATGGGTGACATCAGCCGCGCCAGCATGGACTCGGTGCTGCAGCTGGCTCCCTTCATCATCAGTGGTGTGCTGATCGTCTCATTGCTGCACCGCGAACTCAATCTGCTATCGATCACAGACGATATGGCAGCCAGCCGAGGGGTTAATGTTGATCGCAGCCGCCATCTGCTCTTTTTTGCCGTCTCGCTGATGGTGGCAGGCATCATCACCGTCTGCGGCCCTATCGGTTTTGTCGGCATCATGGCTCCCCATATCTGCCGGCTCATCATCGGCTCTAATCATCGTTTCCTCATTCCCGCCTCCCTACTATTTGGGGCCACCTTCCTCACCATCTGTGATACCCTCGCTCGTAATATCAGCTCAGCAGCGGAAGTGCCCGTGGGCATCATCACCGCCATTCTCGGAGGGCCATTCTTCCTCTGGCTGCTACTGCGTAAAAACCGCTCACTGCCCTAAATAGCATACTAGATCCATGTCCCAAACCACCTTCAGTGTTCTTTTTGTCTGCCTCGGAAATATTTGCCGATCCCCTGCCGCCGAAAATATTTTCCGCCATCAGGTCGAGCAAGCTGGGCTTGAGACGTACATCCACATCGACTCAGCGGGAACGCATGACTATCACCCCGGCAAGTCACCGGACGCACGCATGAGCAACACCTTGCGCAAACGCAACATCCCTAGCATTGGTGCGGCCAGACAATTCACCATCAGCGACTACTCCGACTTCGACCTGATCCTCACCATGGATCGCGATAACCACGCCGGAGTGAGCGCTCTTGCAAGATCAGCTGAGAGCTCTCAAAAAGTCACCCTGTTTACCAGCTTCTGCGAACACGCTGACCATCAAATTGCCGATGTTCCCGATCCCTACTATGGCGGCGATGAGGGCTTTGAGCTCGTGGCCGACATGCTTGAAGACGGATGCCAACAGCTGCTCGAACACGTGCGCAAAAAGCTCGATCAGTAGCCAATCAACAGTGGCGCTCCAAGCTCGATGCGATCAAAGAGCTCAACGATATCTGCATTCGCCATGCGGATACAGCCATGACTGGTAGGCTCGCCTAACAAGGCTTCATGATTGGTGCCGTGCACGTAGATGTAACGCTCCATGCTATTAGCGTTCTCAGCATCCAGTCCATTCAAACGCAGGATGCGCGATAAAATCATATCGTCATCACTCGGTGTTCCATCCCACACCCCCATTGGCTTGCGCGACTTAAAGATCGTCCCCAAGGCTTCGCCGTCACCAATTTTCTCACTCACCTCGAAGCGTCCCGTCGGTGTGCAATAACTACCCTCTTCAAAACCAATGCCGTTAGCCGCACTCGAGACCACATACTCGGCCACCAATGCATCCCCCTCAAACAGGCGCAATTTTTGCTCACCGATGGATATGTAAATATGCATTATTTGATCGATGGGGATCGCAGTGAGACAATGGAATTATGACCGCCCATGCCAACTGCTATTTTTAAAACGGTCGAGCCTTGCTCTGAAAGAGCATTAGATTGAAGGCTGAACGGCTGACCGGGGCACGTGATGCCTTGCAGGTTGGGTGGCAGCTCTCGGTTCTGTAAGTAATGTGCCAGAATCGCACAATCCAGCACTCCGTTAGCTCCGACAGAATGACCCGTATAGGGTTTAAGTGGGTGCAGGGAAATAGTCCGCTCGGCAGGCAGCGCCGCCTTCAGTGCTGCCAGCTCGGCCTTGGCATGCAGCAGCGTGCCACTCGCGTGCGGACAAATAGCTGCGATCGCCGGCTCATTCTCTAAGCCTGCCAGCGCCTGCTTGAGGCAATCTCGCAAACCCGAACCATCACTCGGCATTCCTATCGGGGAATCAGCATCTGAGTTACACCAGTAGCCGCTCATTAAAGCCTTGGACCCCCTTGAACTTGAAGCGTCCTGCTCTAGCGCTTCGAGCACCACTGCAGCACCCGCCTCAGCAGGAAACAATCCACTGGTGTGCGGCGAGTAAGGATCATTGACCATATCGGTCGCCAGCACTCCGGTATCGGCATAGGCCTGCAAAACTTTAGGTATCAATGGCAGCTCAACGCCAATAACGATGGCCCGTTTCACCATGCCCTGCTTGATCATCATCCAGGCCATGCCCATCGCATCCAGACTGGCCGCACAGCCACTCGATATCACTTGCCACGGGCCACGGATACCCAGCTCAATACTCACTACCGATGCCAGCTCCCCGTGCATGGAGTTACTCGCCGCCATCAGCTTAAAGGGACGCCTTGCAGGCCATTCCGAAACCCAGCCTGCGGCGTTGCCACGGCTACTACCAACAATGACGGCAGCATGCGCCAAATCTTCCGAACTCAGGCCCGCATCAGCCACCGCCTGCTTGGCAACATGAAGAGAGAGCATCGATGCCGGCGCCCACTTGCGGGACTGCATTATTTCTCTCTTCTCAATCCATGCAGCATTGGCACCTGCAAATGGAGAGTCCTCACCCAGCAGATCGGCAAGTGGGCGCAAGGCATGCTCTCCAGCGGCCATTTTTTTCCGATGAGCTTGCACTCCGTCTCCCAGACCACTGGTCAGGCCGATACCAGTAATCGCTATATTCATGACTTTACAAAAAGGTCGTTAAAGATCCTATCAGATCATGATGCTAATCCGCACACGACCTTGATCCTTACTTGCAGCAAGGAGAGAGTTCCTTGTCACACTCTTGGCCAGGAGCATCCATCTCAGGATTTGGTTTGAGTGGGTTAATGCCAAGTTTCTCGATAAGCTTCAGGTCCTTCTTGATAGCTGGGTTCACCGTAGTGAGCAGCTTTTCACCATAAAAGATCGAGTTTGATCCAGCGTAGAAACACATCGTCTGACCCTCCTCGGACATATTGCTGCGGCCTGCGGAGAGCCTTACCTTCGCTTTAGGACAGGCGATGCGAGTCACGGCAATCATGCGCACCACATCAAAAATATCCACAGAGCTGGATTCCGCCAGAGGCGTGCCAGGCATTGGCATGAGAGAGTTGATCGGCACACTTTCAGGCTGTGGGTTGAACTCAGAAATCACCTCCAGCATTTTCAAACGATCATCTGAAGTCTCTCCAAGTCCAAGAATACCACCACAGCAAACACTCATGCCAGCATCCTGCACGTTGCGAATCGTATTCAAGCGGTCATCATAGGTATGGCTGGTGACAATGTTAGGATAATGCTCACGGGACGTATCCAGATTATGATTATAGGCAGTCACTCCGGCTTCCTTGAGTTGCTTAGCCTCTTCGGCACCCAGCTCACCTAAAGTTGTGCATACCTCCATCCCTAGGCCTGCAACATTGCGCACAATCTCAAGCACGTCATCGAATTGCTTAGTCCCTTTACGCACACCCTTCCATGCAGCACCCATGCAGAAACGGGTCGATCCATTATCACGAGCAGCAGTAGCACTCTCCATGACGGCATCCAACTCCATCAGCGGCTCACGCTCGATATCTGTCTTGTAACGCGAGGATTGTGAGCAATAAGAACAATCTTCTGAACAACCACCCGTTTTAATGGAGAGCAAGGTGCAGAGCTGAATTTCCTTTTCAGGCCAGTTCGCTACATGCACTTCATGAGCCTTGTGAATCAGTTCAAAAAACGGAAGTTCGTAGATTTCTTTGAGTTGTTCGAATTTCATAGATTTGTGGTAATAAAAATTAGATGGAAAGAAAAGGTTTCTTGTCTGGGAAATGACGTTGTTATCGAACCCACTTACCAGATATGGAGGGCATCTGTCCGAGTCCTACAGGTTCATAGTTGGTTTTACCTCGGGCACCAAGCAGGTTTTGACCGACCGCCCGTTTCCAGTAAGCGCTCATGCTTTCGCCTGTGTGGCATCCCCAGCTCTGGCATTGAGCATTGCGAGCAAAAATCTCTGGCCGGATGCGGGCTAAATCTTTTTCGTGAATCCATGCCTTGCTAGCGCCCATGATGATGGCGCTATAATCCAGAAGGAAACAATGCTTGTTTGAGTGCCCGAAGAAATCAAAAGTCACTACTGACCTAGATGGGTGCTTGTTGATAGCGTTGATGGCCCCATTGCCGCTATTGACCCATGCCAGCTTGACTCCACGCTTAGCAGCTTGGGCGGTGATCCACTTTGTGTATGGTTGGCGGTCCTCGCTACCGCGGGCGACATAGCCGGGGCGATAAACGATCCATGTAACCACCGCGTTATCGCCATAGGCACGCTTAATTTCATCAATGCGTATGGTAGACGCTCTTATGAAGTTTGCCCACCAGCGGTCGTGCTGGTCCGCTTCTACCCTGAGGTCCTCCCACTTGCGAAGTGCCGGACCACCACATAAAATAACGTGACGCTGAGAAGCCTGAGCATTGCTCTCTGGCAAAGCCGCTGATGCCTGCGGAGCAAGTTCGGAAACCCCCGAACAAACTAAGAATAAAAGGCTCAACCATAGACCGCGCATCAGAGCTGGACGCTAATCAGCTGCCTTTATGATGTCTAGGCTAAAGTCCCAATGGAATGGGCTATCCGCAGCACTTGGGCGCAGCAATCTACCTTGCCCTTTTTCTCCATCCAACGACCGCCTCGAGGATCATCCAGGCTTCGAGGATGAGGGCGGCTGAACCAATGCCGACTAATAACCACCTCTCCTGCTCGATCCAGCTCTCAGTGGAGCCAATGGCCTGCCAAAAAATTTGGTATACCATCGCCCAAGCCGGCAACACCAGCATGAAAAACGCCGGGAAAACGATGAACCATACCGCCATGCGCTGACGATACATCCAGAAAATGATGACTAGGAATGCCAATCCTCCGAGCAGCTGGTTGATTGCCCCAAATAGCGGCCATAAAATCAAACCGCCCGTCCCCGGAGCTTTGCCCTCAGCAGCAGGCAAGGAAGCCATCCACCAGGCAACAGCAACCGCAAAAATAGTAGCCCCGTGTTTATTGACCAACCAGGTCAAGGGATTTGCAGTGGTGCGAATCACTGCCGGGGAGTCTGATGCTTCACCCATAGACTCCTCCGTCTTTGGCCTAACTAGACATGCCGCCAATTCTTGCACCACATAACGCTGGAGCCTGCATGCCGTATCAAGTGTGGTCGCCGCAAAAGAGGCGACAAAGACACCCATCAAAGCCGTGGCAAATACAGCAGAGATACCAAGAGCCTTGAGAAAATTCGCAGCGCCATCGACAAAGGCACCGACCTTCGCGCCGAGGCCACTCATCGTTGCCCAACCCTCATAACGCGCATTCCAAGCATCAGCACCAAGCAAGGTCCCGCCAGAGCCATCAGCTACACCGAGTCCCAGACCAGCGACACACGCAAGAATGACCAGCACCGCCAAAAACCCCTCGGTCAGCATTGAACCATAACCTACAAAACAGGCGTCTGTCTCAGAGCATAATTGCTTAGACGAGGTGCCGGAGGACACCAAGCAGTGAAAACCAGAAACAGCACCGCAGGCAATCGTGATGAAAAGAAAGGGAAAAATCAGAGGCAGGTCTTTCAGCTTGATCGAGGTTTCAACCATCGGAGCCGCAATTTCAAGAGCCGGACGCACGCCATCGACAGGTGCCCCATGAAAGAGACCTGCAAACACCAGCCCAACAACAATTAAGCCCAAGGTACTAAGCAACTGCAGTGAGTTGATATAATCACGCGGTTGCAACAAGGCCCAAACCGGCAGCACCGAGGCAATATAGGAATAGACCAAAAGCACACTGACCCACTGCATCATCGACCAGCTTTTGAGATACTCGTTGATTTGGCCCAACCACCCCATATCGCCAAAAACCACAGAGAGATACATCAGCGCGAGAGAGATCACCGATGCCAGCATGATATTGCCCCCTTTTCGATGGATAAAAAGACCGATGAAAACAGCGAGTGGGATTTGAATCAGACAAGGCGCGATGGACTGAGGATAGGCCTTGAAAACCGAGGCAATCACCAAACCAAAAATGGCCAACACAATCGTCAGTGCCATGAACAGGATCAGCAAAAACAATATACGCACCCTTGGGGAAATCACGCGGCCGGCAATGTCACCCACCGTTTGCCCCTTGTTGCGCATTGATACCACCAAGGCACCAAAATCATGAACGGCCCCAACAAATACCGAACCCACCAACACCCACAGCAATGCGGGCAACCATCCCCAAATCACAGCCAAGGCCGGCCCAACAATCGGGCCAGTTCCTGCGATAGACGTGAAATGATGGCCAAAGACAATGCCCTTAGAGGTGGGCACATAATCATTGCCGTCCTCAAGCTCTATAGAGGGCACCACCGTCTCCGCACTGAGCCTGAAAATCTTACGCCCTAGCCACTTGCCGTATGTGTGGTAGGCCAGCAAATAGAGAACCAAGGATCCCAATGCGATAATCAATGTCATCATAGCAACAAATCATTAAGCTTCTGGCGCACTGCTTACAACTTCAAATTTACCACCGCCCGTCCACTATGCCGGGTAATATCGCCACTTTTTTTTAGTGCATTGATCTTTTCAGCGCTTACCTGGACGGCATCACCTGCAGTACAAAACCCTTCAAGTATTCCGTCTCTGGAATCGCAGGAATCACTGGATGGTCAAGCCGCTGACCATGACTAGCCAACATTCTCAATGTTCTCTTGGCATCCACCGAGGCGGTAACAATATTATCCAAAAACATCTGCCGTGACGCGTGGTGCGAACAACAGTAAGTCGCGAGGATACCATCACGGTCGAGCAGCTTGATGCCCCTCAAATGAATTTCCTTATAGCCGCGCATTGCATTATTAAGGCTCTTCTTGTTTTTGGTAAACGAGGGAGGGTCAAGAATCACTAAATCATACTCGTCTTCACAGTGCTTAAGAAAATCAAAGGCATTGTGCTGGATCGCGTTGATCTCAACACCATTGAGTTCAGCATTGCGCTGAGCCGCCTCAATCGCTGGACCAGATGAATCTACTGCGGTCACACTAGCAGCCCCCGCCTTGGCACAGGCCAAAGCAAAACCTCCCTGGTTGCAAAAACAATCCAGCACACGCTTACCTTTTGCCAGCTTCGCAATCTCACGGTGCGCATCCAACTGGTCAAGATACAGGCCTGTTTTCTGGCCATCTAACAAATCAATCTCAAACTTCACGCCACCTTCTACCGTGGGCGCATTGACCACAAAAACTCCGGGGTTATCGCCGTGCATCATAGCCACCTCTTCCTCAAGGCCCTCGGCGGCCAACATCGGTGAATCATTACGTAGAACAATCGACTCAGGGTTAAGCAGCTCCTTCAAGGTCTCAACAATGATCTCACGATTCAAATACATTGCCAGAGTCAGCGTCTGCAAAACAAGGTGATCACCATAACAGTCAACGATCACCCCTGGCAGTCCGTCCGACTCACTCCACACCAATCTCGCCAGCTTAATATCAATACCCGCATTCTTGCGCAGCTCGATTGCCTGTCCGATCCGGCGTTGGAAAAAATCGCTGTCCAGCTTCTGTTTCCTGCGGGAAATTCTGCGCGCCACAATCTGTGAATCTGGATTATAAATCGCCGTGCCCAATGGCCGATCACGATAGTCCTTGAGAGAAATAACATCCCCCGCTTTTGGATCTCCAAATAACTTGCGAATCTCCGATGCGTAGACCCAATCGTGGCCGTGAAAAATACGGGCTCGTGGTTTGATAACTATTCCTGACATGGCTAGGACCGTTGAAGCAGGGAATGACTTCAGAAGCAAGCTTCCAGCTTGCGCACTGATGAATACAGTGGCATGGTTTCGCGTATCATCTTTATGGCGAACCCCAGACAACAAGACCCGAGACAACAAGACCCCTACTATGCCATCACCCGCATTGATCTGCCTAGTGCCGGCACGCACGGCTTCCAGGTCAGATTGCAGCGTAGAGGCATCAAGTATGGTAAATTCTTTGCCGATCGGGTTCACGGAAAGCCTGACTTCGCCCTCAGTGCTGCCCGAGATTGGCGCGACGCCCTTCTCGAAAATATAGCTGATCGCGCCCGAGTCTGTGAGCGCTCCCAACGCAATAGCTCGGGAGTAGTCGGGGTATCCAAAATCACGGTGATCGCCAGCAATGGCAATTCGTATTACTTTTGGCAGGCCACCTGGTCCCCCGCCCCAGGCCAACGCCGCTGCGTCAAATTCTCCATCAGGCGCTACGGAAATCATCAGGCTTTTCAACTTGCCGTTGAGGCAAGGACTACCGGTATTAGTTCCACCTAGGGTTCCAAGTTCCTCCGAGAGCTGCACCCAGTATACATGGCTATGATGCCTAGGACATGCGCCGCATGAGCTCCCAGCATTGTATATCAAGCTGAGCTGTTCACCTTTATCCTTCCAACTTGGTGGAGAAACATTCACTCTCAGCTCGTAATGCATAAGCTCTTTCTCCTCGACGGCATGGCACTCGTCTATCGTGCCCATTTTGCCTTTTTTCGTAATCCAATCATTACCAGCAAAGGGCTTAACACCTCCGCTGTTTACGGCTTTGCCAACGCACTACTCGACATCATGGAAAACCATGATGCCAGCCACATCGGCGTGGCATTTGACACCAAAGCACCCACAGAGCGCCACGTCATCTATCCGGAATACAAAGCACAGCGTGAAGCCATGCCGGAGGAACTGGCAACAGCGATCCCCTATGTCAAAGAATTGTGCCATGCACTCGGCATACCGGTCCTCGAGCTAGATGGTTACGAGGCGGATGACATCATCGGCACGATTGCTCACCGAGCCGATCAACGCGGTGACATTCATACCTACATGGTCACTCCTGATAAGGATTTCGCACAGCTGGTCAGTGAAACAACCACCATGTGGAAGCCAGGCCGACAAGGAGGCAACCACGAGTTACTCGATATTCCCACCATACAAAACCAGTGGAACGTTGAACAACCTCGTCAGGTCATCGACATCCTTGGGCTGTGGGGTGATGCCGCAGACAACATCCCCGGAGTACCCGGCATTGGTGAAAAAACTGCCAAGAAGCTCATCGCCCAGTTTGGTTCTATTGAAACCCTGCTCAAATCAACCGACCAACTGAAAGGCAAGCAGAAGGAAAACCTCGAAAACTTTGCCGACCAGGCACTACTTTCAAAAAAACTAGCTACCATCATTCTCGATGTGCCGATTGATGCTGAATGGGACAACCTCGTTCTAGGCGGGCGCGATGATGAGAAAATCAAAGCCCTACTCACCGAGCTTGAGTTCAACACCCTCGGCAAACGCATACTCGGCAAAGACTTTGCCGCTGGCCGCGGGCATAGTCATGCTCAAGCGGGCGATCAAACAGGCGACGAAGCTAACGATGAAACCCCAGTAGCGCTACTTCGCACTATCTCCGACACCGAGCACCATTATCAGGTGGTTCAAACCGTCAACGAACTCCATTCCCTAGTCAAAAAACTCTCTATTGCAGATCGTTTCTGCTTCGATCTCGAGACCACATCCCTCGACCCCAGAAGCTGTGACATCCTCGGCATCGCCTTTGCCACCAGCGCTCACGAGGGCTACTTCGTTGACATCGGGACAGAAAGTCAGCTCTCCCCTCAAACCACACTCGATAAGCTCGGCATCATTTTTCAGTCCAAACAGGAAAAATTGGGACATAATCTCAAGTTTGATCTCTCCGTCCTGCTTGCCAACGGCTGTGAGGTCAGCGGCCCGTTTTTTGACACCATGCTCGTGCATGCCATTGTCTCGCCTGATCAGCGCCATGGCATGAATCAGATTTCAGAAATGCTATTAGGTTACAGCCCCGTCAAACTCGAGGACCTTGCGCAGAAAGAAATCAAACCTGAGGGTGATCTCTTCGGACTTGAGAATGAAGCTGAAGAAGCCACCAAAGCGCCGAAAAAACGCGGCAAGAAAAAGCAGCTCAATATGTCGCTGATCCCAGCCAGTGATCTGGCAGAATACGCGGTAGAGGATGCCGATATCACTCTGCAAATTGCCGACAAACTTCGCCCCCTGCTTGAGGAATGCGAGCAAGTCTCCATCTACCGTGACATCGAGGCTCCCTTGCTACCAGTGCTCACCGCCATAGAAAACGAGGGCATTGCCATGGACGTCCGGGCGCTCAAGGATATTGGTGACACCCTTGCTCAACGCATTTCTAATCTATCCCAAGAGATCACCACCGCTGCAGGAAGAGAGTTTAACCTCAACTCGCCAAAACAACTCGGCGAAATTCTGTTCGGAGAAATGCAATTGGTTGAGAAGCCTAAAAAAACCAAGACAGGTCAATTCAAGACCGACGAGCAAACGCTCTCAGGACTCGCTAACAAACACCCCATCATCGCGGATATCCTCGACTACCGTGAGGCCAGCAAGCTCAAGTCCACTTACGTTGATGCCTTACCGACGCATGTTTCTGCCCGCACAGGTCGCGTCCACACCCATTTCCACCAGTTGATGACCTCCACCGGTCGTTTGGCATCCAGCGATCCCAATTTACAAAACATACCGGTGCGCTCAGAGGCTGGACGGGAAATCCGTAAGGCCTTTGTCCCGCGTGATGCTGAACACACCCTGCTTGCTGTCGATTACTCCCAGGTTGAATTGCGCGTCATGGCTGCACTCTCTGGTGATGAGTCGATGATCCAGGCCATCAAAGACGAGCTCGACATACACTCCGCAACCGCCGCCAAAGTCTTCAGCACAAGCATTGACGAGGTCACCTCCGAGATGCGCCGCAGTGCTAAAATGGTCAACTTTGGCATCATTTACGGTATTTCAGCATTCGGTTTATCACAAAGACTTGGCATCGGCCGCACCGAAGCAAGCGAGATCATCGAAACTTACTTCAAGCAATACCCGAGCATTAAGGACTACATGGACAACACCATCGAGTCCGCCAAACAGAACGGTTATGTCAGCACGCTCAGTGGTCGCAAATGCTGGGTCAGAAATATCGACTCACAAAATGGCACCATCCGCAGCGGAGCTGAGCGCGCCGCCATTAATGCCCCCGTGCAAGGATCTGCTGCCGATATGATTAAAATCGCGATGGTCAAGGTTCATCATTTACTGGCGAAGGAGAAATCAAAGACAAAGTTAATTCTGCAAGTTCACGATGAGCTTCTTTTTGATCTTCACCTCAGCGAACAGCAATCACTGACGCCTAAGATCATTCATGAAATGGAAACCGCCATGGCACTACCGCATGACATTCCCTGCAAAGTGGACTCGGGCACAGGGTCAAACTGGCTGCAGGCGCACTAATCGACGGGCGGCAAATCTAAGCGACCTCTTTACGCTGCACCTCGATCTCTCCAAGGATGCTGTCCTGCCTGATCCTGAACTGATTCATCTTCATCAGCTCGAGCACGGCGAGAAAGGTGACGATCACCTCTGTTTTTGATGTTGCCTCGGCAAACAAAGAGCTAAACTGCATCGCTCCACCTGGTTTCATCGCACCTAGCAAGTATTCAATCTTATCAGCCACCGTGTATCGGTCATCGACAATATCTCCAAGATCGGTGGATTCCTCAAAGCGCTTAAGCACATTCTGAAACGCACGGATGAGATCGAAAATATTAACATCTGGAAGCGGCTCGTCCTCAGCAACTGGCGGCGCTATTTTTTCAGGTGCATGGGCAAAAAGATCCTCCTGCTCGGTTTCCTTACGAGACAAAAACCCGGCCGCATCTTTAAACTTTTTGTATTCAATAAGCTGACGAATCAGCTCCCAGCGTGGGTCGTCTTCTTCCATATCCTCCTCGGGAGGCTGCACTGACTTGGGCAACAAGGTCCTGCTCTTGATATACATCAGGTTCGCCGCCATCACGATGAACTCGGAGGCCAAATCGATGTTGAGCATCTTAAAGGTATCGATGTAGTTAAGATACTGCTTCGTGATGCGCTCGATGGAAATGGTATGAATATCGACCTCATCCTTTTTGATCAGATAGAGTAAAAGGTCGAGAGGACCCTCGAAAATATCCAGCCTAACTTTGTAATCTGCACTTTCCACGTGCCCCAATCGTTAAGGCATAGCGCCACCCCAAGCGAGAAAAATATTACCTGTATCTGAGGCTACTAGTGCCATAACACTGCTGTATCCTGCCCCCATTAGCGACAATGATTATACCTGCGCGGCCTATGGCCGTGGTGTCGGTAATCGTCACGGTCATCATTACCTGCCGAGTAAGCTATGGCCCCAATGAGCACTGCTCCGACCGTAGCAGCCACCGGATCAACGGTCTGGATTGGTCTTCCGCTGCGGTCGTAGGACGTCACACAACTTGATAACATCACTGCTGATGCCACCGCTACCACCACCGACTTAACCCATGAGTTATTGCGTTTCATGCCCAGTAGACGGCATTGAGCTCACTTTTATTCATAGAAAAGTGAAAATAACAAAAGCGTTTCTACTAATTACCACTTGACCCTGAGACCGTGCCA
>Ga0213861_10002860_pt1 | contig 14531 bp, 12 predicted proteins | sample PICome_4_FD_160110 | JGI IMG/M metagenome (GOLD analysis project Ga0213861, IMG submission 160110) | Coastal seawater microbial communities near Pivers Island, North Carolina, United States - PICO131 | ecosystem: Environmental > Aquatic > Marine > Coastal | place: USA: North Carolina... | reverse complement strand
CGAAGTACTTCGAGGATATCGAAGAATAATTGATTGGATAACCCTTCCGAAAGATCTACCGCAAGACTCTGCGGATAATAGGGACTTAAATCAAGCCCAACACCAAGACCCATTATTTCCAATTTAGGGTTCTGGGATAGCTTATAAACCACTTTCTGCAAGTGGTTATCCAGATAGAATGCATCATTGGCCAACGCCGTCGCAGTATCCATAGGACTACCGTCGGAAATAACCATCAGTATGTTACGTTCCTTGCCTCGCTTCAATGCGCGTTCACAAGCCCACTCAACTGCCTCGCCATCAATACCTTCACGAAACAGATCTTGTTTGAAGAATGCAGCTAAACCACGACGAGACTTTCGCCATGTCGAATCTGCATTTTTAAAAACAATGTTACAGGCTTCATTTAATCGACCTGGATTCATGGGCTGCCCCTCTATCATCCAGTCTTTTTGTGCACGTCCCCCGCTCCAGGTATTCGTACTGAAGCCTAGCACCTCAACTTCAACTTCAGCTTGCTCCAAAGCACGCGTCATTACGTCAATAAGAACTGATATTTGATCAACGTATTGTTTCATTGACCCAGAGCAATCGACGAGAATAGTAAACACACACTTGGCATGTAATTCATAACGGGTTTGCTGGAATAAACGACGTTCTGCCGGAGAAGTGATGAGCTGACTTAAACGGCTACCATCAATCCGACCACTCTCTTCGCCAAAATTAACACCATCCACTCTCGGCTTGGACAACATCGCTTTAAATAGACGTGAAAGACGAGGAATATTTATATTTTGTTCGCGTACTAAAGTATCAAGCCGTTGTCGGTATTCATCCAGCAACACAGATCGAACTAGCTTTACAGAACTAACAACTCGATCATATTTCTTAGTAAAGACATGATACTTTTGATTCAATTCTTCCAGTGTTTTGCTTACACCGGAATCGGCTTGGGCAAAACCTTCACCATCACTCTCATCAAATTCTAAAATGATCGAAAAAATAGCACGCTGTTCTTCGTTACGAACTTTACGAACAGGATTATTTTCTTGAGAATGACGCACACTGGACGCAATCACCCGGGCAATTTCTAAAGCATGTTGGGCAAAAATTGCTTGGTCATCCTGGGTGCTACTTAATCCTCGAAAGTGCTCACCGAGAATATCCTTGAATGCCATACGTGAGGGTTCGAGCAGGTCCTCGAATTCCTCGGGCACTCCAACACGATTTATACGCGACCAGCTAATCAATGCAATTGAAAATAGAATAATTCCCAGATCCGTTTCCGTTAAACCGGAGCCGAGAAATTCATTCGCCCACACTTCAAAACGGCGGCGCAAATTATACCTAACACCCGGTAAAGATTCCGCAGCCAACGACTCGACACGGAATTGTTCGAGCATTTCGAACAGCATTTTTTCTATTGGGTCGTCAGGTACAAACTGTTTGTGGATTACCTTATCGGAATAGCGCAAGCGCATGGCCGTGCTATCAATCACTCCACGATGGGATGGGAAGTCGCGATAATTTTCAACTTGCAGGTGTACGGCGTGCACCGGCACTCTGCGCTCACCCTGATACAGACTTCGTGCACGAAAGTGCAGATCGCTAATACCGGTTAATGCTCGAACGGATGCAGCGCATAATTCCTCTACACGCTGCTGATCCTGCGCACGTTGAGCGTTGTTCATACGCTTAGAGCAAAAGACTCGTCAAGCTCAGCATTGCAACAACGCTGAAAATACTCCGCAATAATCGGACGTTCCGCTTCATCAGTTTTATTTAAAAATGATAGACGAAATGCTCTTGCCATATCACCGAAAATCTCTAGATTTTCAGCCCAAGTAATTACCGTTCTAGGCGACATCAACGTCGATAGATCTCCGGTTCTAAACCCATTGCGAGTCAGGTTTGCTAGTTCTACCATTGACCTAATGATTGCCTGTCCGTCAGGGTTATTCATGGATGGCACACGGGAAACAACAATTTTCATCTCCTCTTCGAGGGAAAGATAGTTTAACGTAGCAACAATGTTCCAGCGATCAATTTGCGCATGATTCAACAACTGAGTACCGTGGTACAGGCCAGTTAAATTGCCTAACCCAACCGTATTCGCTGTGGCGAATAAGCGAAAAGATGCATGAGGCTTAATGACCTCATTTCGATCCAACAAGGTAAAATGACCGCCCTGCTCTAAAATTCGCTGAATCACAAACATAACATCGGCACGACCCGCATCATATTCATCAAAAACCAATGCCACAGGTCTACGCAAAGCCCAAGGCACAATTCCTTCCTGAAACTCGGTTACTTGTTTGTTATCTCGTATCACTACCGCATCACGACCAACAAGATCCAAGCGGCTAATATGACCATCCAAATTCACCCGAAGACATGGCCAATTAAGTCGTGCAGCTACTTGTTCAATATGAGTTGACTTACCTGTTCCATGTAATCCCTGAACCAATACCCGTCGATTACGATGAAAACCTGCTAATAGAGCAAGTGTAACGTCAGCATTAAACTGGTACGCATCATCAACTTGGGGCACGTATTCATTGGCCTCGCTAAACGCCGATACAACGAGGTCGGAATCAATTCCAAAAACTTCACGTACCGAAACACGTGTATCTGGAAGACTATCCTGGGTTAATGTCATAAATTAAATACCATTAGTAGAAAAAATTCGGGGGTCCCGTGGGACCCCCGATTCGTCGCTTATACGTAGTCCTTGTATTTTTCCAAGTGACGGATTGGCTTTGATAGCGCATCTTTACGGAACGGGTCGCCCAATTCACGTGTACACATAACTTCAATGATGCAGGTTTTCTTTTCGTTCATTTGCAGATCAATTGCCTTGTTCAACGCAGGTCCAACGTCTTCCAGCTTGTCTACAGTTATGGCTTCTGCACCCATAGCACGAGCGATATCAGCAAAACTTTGATTATCCAGTTCGCCAGCAACAAAACGACGATTGTAAAAATCAACCTGGTTTTTCTTTTCTGCTCCCCATTGACGGTTGTGAAATACCACGGCTGTTACCGGAATTTTATGACGAACACAGGTCATTGTTTCCATCAAGCTCATACCCCATGCACCGTCACCAGCATAGGCAATGCCAGGGCGTTCGGGAGAGGCAACTTTGGCACCCATCATTGTTGGTAATGCGTAACCACAGTTACCCCAACTCATTGGAGCAAAGAAACTACGCGGACGCTCGAAACGAAGATAACTATTCGCTACTGCATTGATGTTACCGATATCAGTTGACACCATTACATCAGCAGGCATCGCTTTTTCAAGTTCACGTAGAACCTGACGTGGATGCATCCAGTTACCATCCTCAGCTTTTTGCTCTTCGATCATATCCAAGCTGAATCCATCTTTTTCATGGGTCCAGTTATCAAGCTCAGCTTCCCAAGCTTCTTTTTCAGCTTTTATATCGGCAGCGCGTTCTGCTTTATTCGCATCACAGGCCAATTCACGGTCATTAAGCATTTCTAGTAGTGCGGCAGCTGAAGCAGCTGCGTCCCCACAAATACCTACAGAGATCTTCTTAACTAACCCAAGCATTTTGTGATCGGCATCGATCTGGATAATTTTGGCATCTTTCGGCCAGTAATCCATGCCATGTTGAGGCAATGTGCCGAATGGACCAAGACGTGAGCCTAGTGCGACAACAACATCAGCCTTCGCCATTAATTTCATCGCCGCTTTAGAACCTTGATAGCCCAGCGGTCCACACCACAGAGGGTGACTTGCAGGGAAAGAATCATTGTGCAAGTAGCTATTTGCAACCGGGGCACCTAAGCGCTCGGCAAGTGCTTTACACTCTTCTACACCATCCGCCATAACCACACCACCACCAGAGATAATGACCGGGTTTTTCGCGACAGCAAGCATGTCAGCGGCTGCACGTAAGCTTTCTTGCCCACCTGGGCCACGATCCAAGCGCATTGGCTTAGGAATTTCTATATTCAAATCGCCATAGAAATAGTCTCGAGGAATATTTAACTGAGTTGGGCCCATTTCGCTCATAGCCCGATCAAAGCAACGCGCTGTAAATTCAGCCATGCGATTGGGATTGTTTACATGCCCCTGATACTTGGTGAACTCTTGAAACATTGGTAGTTGGTTTGCTTCCTGGAAGCCACCAAGACCTTGTCCCATTGTTCCAGTTTCCGGAGTAATCATTACAACTGGAGAATGTGCCCAATAAGCTGCTGCGATTGCAGTAACACAGTTACTGATGCCGGGTCCATTTTGCCCAATTACAACACCATGTTTACCCGATGCACGTGCATAGCCGTCAGCCATGTGTGCCGCACCCTGCTCATGAACAACAGGAATTAATGTAATTCCGGCAGGTGCGAAAATATCCATAGCGTCCATAAACGCTGAACCCATAATCCCGAACATAGTCGAAACTTCATTAGCCACCATCGTTTCTACGAAGGCTTCACTCGGTGTCATACGTGGCATATCACGTCTCCTGATGAAATAAAAAAATTAAGAAAAACGAATCTTTACAAAACAGAATTGGCTTTCGTAAAGACTGAAAATTGAATGAAAATAGTTAAATCCTCAAATAGTGAGATTAATTGTCTCACTTTCTATTGTTAACGTCCAGTTTTTCTTTATACTCTCGAATATTGTTCTTTTGCAACTGAAAATTTAGTTTTCCTCACCAATACTATGAAAGATGCCGACACACAGTCACACTCAGCCATTTCCCGTGGCATAGATCTGCTTGAATGGATCGTAACGCAAGATAGACCGGTTACTAGCGCTGAAGCCGCGGTGGCGCTCGGATTAACCCGCCCCACTGGGCATAGGGTTGCCCAGCAATTGGAAGAAGCAGGCCTACTGCAACGCGAACCTAATGGGAAGCGATTTACGGCCGCTAACCGACTGGCTAACCTTGCCATTAAGACGCTCGCGCATGCAGCGATAGGCTCCAGTCGCCATGCGGTATTGCAAACACTATCTGAGGAAATAAATGAAACCTGTAATTGCGTTGTACTGGACGGCAATGCGCTGGTCTATTTTGATCGCGTCGAAGCCAACTGGCCAATGCGTATCCACTTGCCAGTCGGAAGTCGCGTTCCATTGCACGCAACGGCCAGCGGCAAGCTCTTTCTAGCTATGCTGCCAAAACAACAACAACAAGAACGACTGGATTCTATAGGTTTCGAAAGTTATACCGAACTGACGGTAACTAACCGTAAGAGTCTCCAAACAGAATTAGACACCATCCGAGAGAAGCAAATAGGCGTAGACCGCGGAGAATATCTAGAAGGGCTGATCTCCTTGGCGGTGCCTGTTTACGACAACCAAAACCGTATTTGTTTCGCCATTGCCGTGCACGCACCCACCGTTCGGCGAACCCTCGAAGAACTCTACCAATATGTACCAACTATGCAAATAGCGGCCAATCGGCTTTCAACGATTGAAGACAACCGCACCGAATTAACCAACGGATAATTGGACTACGCTTTAACCTGTAATGCAGTAAGCACAGCAGCACCTACAACGTCATCGGCACTACACCCACGGGATAGATCGTTTGCAGGTTTTGCTAGGCCTTGCAAAATTGGGCCTATCGCCGTCGCTCCACCTAAGCGCTCAGCAATTTTATAACCAATGTTCCCAGAATCAAGATTCGGAAAAATAAACACGTTAGCTTGTGATCGAATTGGGGAATCAGGCGCTTTACGATCACCGATCGACGGAATTATCGCTGCATCAAACTGTATTTCTCCATCGATACAAAGGTCAGGAGCAAGCTCTCGTACCAGAGCAGTTGCATCTATAACTTTCTGTACGCTTGGATGTCGAGCGCTATGTCGGGTCGAAAATGACAACATCGCGACTCGTGGTTCAATGCCCAGTATTGTTCTAGCATTATTAGCGGCAGCAATGGCAATATCTGCTAACTCTTCCACATTAGGGTCAATAACTAAACCACAATCGGCGAAAACCATGGCATCAGAATCAGTGTAATGAGCGGGGTTTGGAATCATTACAAAAAAACTAGATACTAACTTAGCACCCTCAGCTAAACCTGCCACTTGAATCGCCGATCGCACCACATGTCCTGTCGTATAAACGGCTCCAGCTACTGTGCCATCGGCATGACCTGCCCGGACCAGAACATTTGCAAAGGTTAGAGGATCCAAAATGGCTTCACGTGCAGCTTTTAGATCCATGCCCTTATGTTTACGTATCTGATGTAGAACCTCGGCGAACCGTTCTGAATGTTTCGAAACCTTTGGATCAATTACCTCTATATGATCCGACACATTTCCTAACTTCACTTTTAGACTATCCTTAGCACCAATCATTGTAATTTTCGCCAAGCCCTCAGCAACCAGGGTTTGAGCCGCTTGCTGCACTCTGGGGTCTTGCCCTTCTACCAGAACAATATGTTTTTGGGCTTCACGCGCACGCTGATATATTTTCTCGATCGGTGTCATAACAAACTTTTTTCGTTGTAAATTATAAAATAGTGTAAAAATACTACTGTAGCTTACTGCGGGTTATTGTTGTTACACTTATTCTACCCGCAAGCCTAAATAAATTCGATGCATGCAATAATCGCACTTTGGCGCCACCCCCGATCAATGTCTACCGCTATGGAACGTGTTATGAGAGAACGTGGCGATCTGCACTGTTTTCACGAACCATTCATGTATGACTACTACATACATCGAAAGGTTAGACCTATGCCAATGTTCGAGCCTGACGCCGCCCGCCCTGTTAACTACGACTCCATTAAACAATTATTACTTAATACGGCAAATCAGAAACCGATCTTTTTCAAAGACAGGAGTTATTACGTGGTTTCGCAACTGGATAGAGATCCAAATTTTTCTTCACGGATTAAAAATATATTTTTTGATTCGTGATCCGCGTCTCTCAATTCCTTCCTATTTAAAGCTTGATAACCAATTAACCCTGGAAGAAGTTGGTATCGAATTTTCATGAAAACATGCTAAATGAATCGCAGAGAAAAATGACAAAGGCCGTTAATACTTGATGCCGATACAATTTTCTCTTATCCAGAAAAATCGATTAATCAACTCTTTGCAGCGGCACAACTGGATTCAAATTCTAAAGCACTCGATTGGTCAACAACAGTGCTAGCCCAATGGCATGAGGTTACAGGCTGGCATCTATCGGTAATGAACAGTAGTGACCTAAAGGCCACGCAATCTGCCCAAAACCCTGACGAAATATTTAATGGTGCCGCAAAAATGAATCCTAACTTATCTTATTTCCTCGAACACCATCAACCGTTTTATGAGAAACTTTTAACGATAAGCCAACAACAATCTAAGGCATAGCTAACGCGTCAAATGTAACTTACGGTGCCGTATTTCGAAACGAATCACGATCCGAAAACGTCTTGAACCAAATACTTAGTTTATCGCGACCCGAACGCCAAGAACGATCATCATACCGAAAATCAAGATAAGCCAAAGCGCAGGACAAGGCGATATTACCTACGGTCACATCCTGACTCAGGTTGTCTGCATCCGCTTCCAATGCATCAATAGATCTCACTATCTTTAACCACTGATTATTTGACCACTCATCCCAACGATACTCCTCAGGCCTAACAAAACCTTCGTATCGTATTAGTATCCCAGCATCACACATTGCATCTGCAATAGCTTGCAACCGCATATCGGTCCATCGGGACTTCCCGCTTGGAATCAAACTATCCGCAGAGCCGACCGAATCTAGGTAATCGCAAATAACTCGAGAATCAAAAAGGCTCATACCATCATCTAATTGGAGAGATGGTATCTTACCAATCGGATTGCTCGATGACACCGAATCATCTGGACTAACCGGTGTGATAGTTACTTTCACCAGTTCAATTTGATCCGCAATGCCTCGTTCTTCTGCAACCATACGAACCTTACGAACAAATGGTGAAGCCGGATTAAAAAATAATTTCATAATGATATCCAAGTTATGTTTATCTGCTGTTACGCTATTTTGGTGGCAAAATAAACAATTATCAATCGCTAACAGATTAACCGAATAAACTTAAGCCTGCGCACTCTTCAGTGTATCAATTAACTAACCAACAGATGAATTCAATTTTTTCTCCATGAAGTTGCGAACATTCGTATTTATTAACTCTACGACTTATTCTCGAGCAATTTTGGAGCAGCTTGTTCAAATGCAAGAACTCGATATCCTATGCATGGTTCTACCCGGATATTCACCCGCTAGCAATTATATAAAAACACCACTATTTATCAGTACCGACTCAACACTCGATTCCAATCTTAAAGTTTTTTATGCTCCGGACAACACTACAAAACTACAACAACGTATTGCTGAACTACAGCCAGATCTTCTATTAGTAACCTGTTTCCCTTACAGGATTAGAGACTCTATTCTATCGGCAGCACCGTGCATAAACCTTCATCCATCGTTACTCCCAGCATATCGTGGCCCTACTCCCCTGTTCTGGCAGTTTCAAAGCGGTGAACAAAATTTTGGTGTTTCCATACATCGCGTTATTGCAAAAATGGATCGAGGAACGATACTAAAACAAAAAAAGGTACACCTCGAATGGGGAATCAATAAGGTTGATGCAAACAATCGATTAGCTACTTGTGCAATTAATCTACTTGAATACCACATCCATCAGCCACACGAAAAAGATGATGCTAACGGCCTTGTAACCGAGAGCTCGGCACAGGGGTTCCCCAAAGAAGAAAATTATCAAATTAAAGAGAATTGGAGCGTTCAACGCGCGTTCAACTTTGTAAGAGGCACCGCTGCCGAAGGAATAGAATTCCACTATAAGGATAACATTGGAAATAGCTTTTGGTTTATTAATGCCGATGGGTTTCGCACTGTACCCCTTCAAGCGCAACTCGAATCCACCGACTACCAGTTATCTTTTCGAGACGGTGTTCTGTATGTAAAATAACAGTTCTAAATATTCAATTGCCTTCGAATCAACGCAATAAGGTTAAATATGACAAACACCGTGGCGGCACATACCACAATTGAAGGCCCCGTCGGAGTATCCCAATGCCATGAAGCCGCGAGGCCACCTAATACCGATAAAATACCAACCACGACGGATAATGCTGTCATTTGTAACGGGCTTGAGCTTAGGCTCCGTGCCGCTGCTGCCGGAACTATTAGTAGTGCGGTAATTAACAGGACACCTACAACTTTCATTGCCATCGAAATAACCAATGCAATATTGACCATCAATATAACTTCTATCCAGAAAACAGGCACACCCTCAATCCAAGCTAGATCTCGGTGAACTACAATAGATAGTAAAGAGTTCCAGAATATAGCGGTTATGATTAATACAATAATCCCGGTAATTACAATCAGATAAAGATCATCGATACCGACTGACAATATGTCACCAAACAGTAACCCATGAAGATCGATCCTTACACCATTTAACTGAGACAAAACAACAAGACCGATGGCGAGACCGGTATGAGAAAATATCCCAAGCAAAGTATCGGATGAAAGACTTAAACGGCTGATCATGAGTTGTAGTAATAGAGCGATGGACACAGCAACAAGTATTACAGCAACTCCTGGTTGAACACCTGCGACAAAACCCAATGCCACACCAAGCAGACTTGAATGAGCGATCGCATCACCAAAATATGCCATCCTGCGCCAAACGACGAACACGCCAAGTACACCCGCAACCAATGCAAGCATGCAACCTGCAATCAATGCCCGAATCAGAAAGTCATCCATGATTGCAACCATCATCAATCACATCACCGTGAATACCGTGACGATGGTCGTGATGATGCGTGTACAATGCCATACTGCGCTCCACTTCCGGGCCAAATAAATCGAGGTAAGCACTGCTTCGAGTTACTGACTGTGGATGTCCCGCACAACAAACATGCCGATTAAGACACAGCACTTCATCTGTTGCCGCCATCACCAAATGCAAGTCGTGTGAAACCATAACAACGGCACACCCCCGACGCTTACGAATGTCTGCAATCAACTGATACAAAGCGCTCTGACCGCTCACATCTACGCCCTGCACCGGCTCATCAAGTATCAGCAAATCCGGATTTCGTATCAGTGCTCGACATAAGAGCACGCGTTGATGCTCACCGCCGGACAACGTGGCCATTTGTTGATGCAATATAGTAGTTATCCCTGTTTCATTACATACTGCATCCATAAAACTCGACTTAACACGTTTACCGAGCCTTATGAATTCCTTCACGCTCATTGGCATGTGCTCAGGAAATTGAAGTTTTTGCGGCATATAACCAATAGATATTCCCCGTCTCTTGTGTACTACACCGGAATTAGCTTTCTCCAATCCCAACATTATCCGCATCAGAGTTGTTTTGCCGGCTCCATTCGGTCCAATGATTGTAGTAATTTTCCCCGGCAAAACATCAACATCAACATCGTCCAAAATGACTCGAGAATTCCGTTGCACACTCACTTTTCTAACACTCAATAACGTATTAGTGTTCATCGTTATCTTCCGTACAAAACTTGCAAAGCCCGCTTATTTCAATAGTCGGCTTATGGACACGAAACCCTAGTAGTTCAGCATTTTTAGATATACTAAGGTTGATTGATGAGTCACTAAGTTCGGCAACATACCCGCAAGATTCACAGATGAAAAAACCTGTTTCGTGCTCTTTCTGCGGTTGATCACATCCGATATATGCATTTAACGATTCAACTCTATGTATCAATCCACATTCAAGCAAAAACTCCAAGCTACGATAAATCGTTGGCGGTTGCGCTTTGCGGCCATCACGAACGAGCAATTCGAGCAATTCATATGCACTGAGAGGTGCATGATTCTGCCATAGAAGTTCGAGAACCCGACGTCGTAATGTAGTCAGGCGACTACCGCTTCGTTGACAAACCTGCTCAGCTCTATTCATCGCTGTTTTGACACATCGACCGTGATCATGCCCGGGACTTTTAAACAAATGATGATCCATGCTATCGCTCATTGGTCTGAAGCTTTAGCGCATGAAAATATTGTATCAGCGATAGAATTCATAATCCGATCCCAAGCACCTGTGCCAGGATTTACCTGCATACCTACTGGGTCCAAAAGTATAGACTGCAACGGCTGCTGCAAGCCAATAACATCTACTAGAGACTCAGATGAACGGGATTCTATAAACACACAACGTATTCCATTTTCGACGATCATTTTTCGCATCTCCCGTATGGATTCAAGTCCAGGCTGTAACTGACCGTCTACCGCACTGTGAGAAAGAAAATTTAGTCCAAAATTTTCCGAAAAATACGAAAAGGCATTATGTATGGCAAGAAATGATTGTTGCTCTAAAAGTTTAAACCTTTTGTTTAATTGACGAGATAATTCTTCATAACGTTCTTCGGCGTTAGAAGCATTTTGGTGGTAAGTGACCTTATTATGAGCATCCATTTCCGACAGTTTACGTGCAACTTCGTGCGCAATATAAATGGCATTTTCTGTCGACAGCCAAATATGCGGATCAAATAGTGAATCATTATGATCATCCGAGTCATCGCTGCTGCCATGGCCATGATCATGATCATGGCCATGGCCTTGCTTATAACTCAAAACTACAGGCAACTGTCGTTCGGCCAACGTCAGTAGCTGGGCTCTATCCGCTATATTCGCAATGGGTTTCCGTAGAAAACCCTCGAGCTCGGGCCCTACCCAAATCACTAAGTCACTTGCCGCCATCAGTCGAGCATCAGAAGGCCTTAAAGCATAATCATGGGGAGAATCGTTTCTCTTTAAAATAAGGGCAGGTTCGCCCACATTTTCCATTACATCGCTAACAATTCCATGTAACGGCATAATTGACACAACAACATTAGGCGCTGCCGCAAGTGTCGTTGATATTGCAAGGCACAACACAAACAAAATATTTCGTTTCATAATAATCAATCATCGAAAATTGTTACATTATAACATAACACTGTCGATTCAAACCTACACTATAAAAAGTCAAAAGATAACATTCTGCTAATTTACTCTTGAAAACTACTGGCAAAGAAAAAGCCGGATAAAACCGGCCTTTTCAATTCAACACTAGAAATAATTATGCGCTGCTGGCAATACTATTTGTGCTGCTCAAACCATCACAACCGCACCGGTTTAATCCACTTAAAATCGCTTTAAGTGATGCGGCTACGATATTCCGATCCACACCTACACCATATACTGGTTCACCACGATCGTAACGAATCTCAACATAGGCCGCCGCTTTTGAATCTGCGCCGGAAGATATCGCATGCTCATGATAATCCATAACCATAATAGGCAAATTAAAAGCATCAATAAAAGCCTCAACAGAACCTGCTCCACTACCATTTAAGGTAACGGCTTTTCCATCAACAATCAGGTCAAGTTCTACATCCACCGCTTTGCGCTTATGACTATCCTCCTGAATTCGATGATGAACTAGCTGGAAGCAACCATTATCTGCAAGATATTCAGATTCAAAAACATCGTTTATATGAGCAGCGGTCATTTCATGCCCATGCCCGTCTGTATGTTTTTGGATGACGCCACTAAATTCAATTTGCAATCGACGGGGCATACTGTACCCAAACTCCTGCTCCAGTAAAAATGCAATACCGCCCTTACCAGACTGACTGTTTACACGTATCACCTCTTCGTAACTGCGGCCAAGGTCTGCAGGATCGATTGGCAAATAGGGCATATTCCAAACATCACCCTCTTTCCGATTCGCGAACCCTTTCTTTATCGCATCTTGATGCGAACCGGAAAATGCGGTGAATACAAGATCACCCACATACGGGTGACGAGGATGTACCGGCAATTGGTTACAATACTCGACCTCGCGACGTACTTTATCAATATCTGAAAAATCCAGTTCCGAATCAACACCCTGTGTATACAAATTCAATGCTAGGGTAACAATATCTACATTGCCGGTTCGTTCACCATTACCAAACAAACAGCCTTCAACACGATCACCACCGGCCATCTGGCCTAACTCGGCCGCTGCAACACCTGCGCCTCGATCGTTATGCGGGTGGAGTGATAATACAATGCTATCCCTACGTGCCAAATTTCTATGCATCCACTCAATTTGGTCAGCATAAACATTGGGGGTGGAAACTTCTACCGTAGCAGGAAGGTTCAAAATAACTTTATGATCCGGTGTAGGCTGCCAAATCTCGGTAACTGCATCGCAGATATCACGCGCAAACTCTAATTCAGTAGCGGTAAAGTTTTCCGGGGAATACTCAAAGTACCAATCGGTTTCCGGCGCATCATCCGCTAACTGCTTAATCAAGCTCGCCGCGGCTTGAGCTAGCTCAATAACTTCCGCTTTTGATTTTTGAAACACTACATCACGAAACACCGGAGATGTTGCGTTATAAACGTGAATAATCGCTTTCTTTGCGCCCTTCAATGACTCAAAGGTGCGACGAATTAAATCTTCGCGAGCCTGAGTCAACACTTGTATCGTTACGTCATCTGGTATCCGATTGCTCTCAATCAAGCCGCGCACGAAGTCGAAATCTGTTTGCGATGCCGAAGGAAACGCAACTTCTATTTCCTTAAATCCGGATTCAACCAGGATATCGAACATGCGTGTTTTCTTTTCGGCGTCCATCGGCTCGATAAGCGCCTGATTTCCGTCTCGCAAATCCGAACTACACCAAATAGGTGCCTTGGTTATAACTTGCGAGGGCCAGGTTCTATCCTCTAATTGGACTGCGGGGAAAGGTTTATATTTATCGCTAGGGTTTTTAATCATTTTATCTTAACTCAAATCAGTAGTTACACAAAAAACCCTGATGTTTTCGGATCGGATAGCCACGACACTCAAGGTGTCGCCAGGTTTAAGCCAAACGACCCGGGATCAGTCGAACCAATAAATCATTAACAGTCCGCGGAGAATTAACGTTTGTGATCTCAATTGTAACGAACATTATCGCTGCCTTTATCATAAAAATAAAATTATACGTAACTACACTGCAAGCTACGCATGGGATTTGGGATAAATTGAAAAGAGAAGTGAGCGCCTACAGGCGCAGAAGCAGGTTCAACAGCAGAGCGCCGTTGATAGATAATGCGAAGATATTTCGTAAAGTAGACATCATTTAAGTTTACCCTAACCGACCCGTAGTTTGTCAACTTGTGTTACACATTCTGCTAAAAAATACCACTTCAAAGTATATTTAAGTGATGTACTGCCATTTTTTGCAAGTTTTCTACCCATTTTCACATTCCGACGCGTCGAAAAATCTATTTAAGCCAAACAAAAGCATCTATGAGATAGAAAACGTAAACTGCATATAACGACATTTTCATTTTCTTGGTATCATTAGGTTCGCCAGTTGGCGTGTACGCTCGGATCTAGCTGTAAAGTCTTCTCCGGAACTCCTTCAAGCACATCAGTTTTACTAAAATATTATGAATTCCCCTACTATCGCGATTGTCATGGGCTCCAAAAGTGATTGGCCTACTATGTCTGCGGCAAGTGACGTATTAGAGCAGT
>Ga0213861_10002858_pt1 | contig 14543 bp, 9 predicted proteins | sample PICome_4_FD_160110 | JGI IMG/M metagenome (GOLD analysis project Ga0213861, IMG submission 160110) | Coastal seawater microbial communities near Pivers Island, North Carolina, United States - PICO131 | ecosystem: Environmental > Aquatic > Marine > Coastal | place: USA: North Carolina | collected... | reverse complement strand
CGAAAATCCCAAGCCATACCGATGGGTCAAATCCGCCGACGATATCCTCGCATCCGTCAAGCGGTTCTGCCAGCGCACCCAGCAAAACCTATGTGCCGAACTTTAGATTCGGGTGACTAGAGGGTCAGGTATTTCGGGGCTTAGGCATTGCGGGCGACGCGTCAGTCGTTGTCGGTCAGCCCTGCCCCGGCCCCCGACAAACGTGACGCATCGCTTTCGGGCACCAGCCGTTTGGCCACAAGGGCGGTCATCTGATCGGCAAGCGGCTGTGCGATCTGAACACGGGCGACGGGGGGGATCTGGGCAGGTTCGCTCAGGGTCATCTGCACCGTGATCATACCTGCCTGCGGCACCGCTGAGGTGGCAAAGGGCTGCGCCTCGGCGTAGCTGAGGGTCAGATCGGTTTCGGGCATGCTGCCGGTGGCCCGCGTGCCAGTGCCTGATCCTGACCCAGATTCAGATCCTGTGCCTTCGGTCAATGCGAGGAAGGCCAGCGGCAGCGACAGGATCGGGCCGTCGGGCAAGGCCCCCAGCGCATCCATGAGCGCCTTGTCAGAGCGTCCGGCGATCAGATGACACAGGGCTGCGCGGCCAAAGGCGCTGGCCTGCGCCGGTGGCGCGCCACCGCCAAGGGCGGCCTTGGCGGCCAGTGTCATGACCTCATTGGCCGAACACATCATGGCTGGAATACCGGCAGCCACCAATCGTCGGCATTGTCACGCAGATCGCCCGCCAGGGGCGCGCCCTGGCATAGGGTAATCCGGGTCCAGCGGTCGGATTTGGGATCGAACTTGGATGCGCCAAAGAACGACAGCTTGCAGCGCAGCATGTCGATGGGCAGGCAGGAGGTGGCAATCAGGTTGTCCTGAATTTCGGCATAGGGATAGCGCGCGCCCATCTGGACCCGTGACACAGCCAACGCATGTTCTGGATGCGCGGCAAGAAATTCCGCAAGGCTGCCCTGTTCGGACAGCAACGCCACATGCAGCGCCTTGATCCGGCGACCGATATCAAGGGGGCTTTCCAGCGCCGCGCCGTCCTCTTCAAAGCGCAGGCCAAGCCGGGGTTCTTGTTTGGCCTCGGAGACATACCAGAACTGGCCGCAATTTTCCGGCGCGTCATAGTCAGGGGTCAGCGCCCATGTGAACTGCGTCTCAATCAAGTCGCGCAGGGCCTGCAGTTTGCCCACAGGCGGGCAAAAGCCGCCAAAGGGGTCGCCCATGCAATCGGCCAAACCATCGACCAGATCGCCAAAGGGTTCGATGAACATGGCCGCCGTCAGTTCCTGTACGTCAAAACTGGCGTGCTGGATGCTGGTCATCGCGTGATCCAATGGCCGTTGCACGCCAAAGTCGAACCGGGCACGGACCCTGTCCCAGTCACCGCGCAGCGCGTCGATGCGCGCCTGATGGGCGGGGTCGGGCACGTTCCATTCGGCCAGATGGGTGGCGGCGCGGGCGGCAAGCTGGTGCAGGCGGTCCTGCTGCGCCCCCTCCAGCCGGTCAATGGCCCGGACACGGGCCAATGCGGTTTCCCGCACCAGCATCCAATTGTTCAGCAATACCGGATGGTTGACCAAAAACGGAGCCATGCCCAGCCCGGTCGAATTGCCAATCCCAAGGTGGCGTTTCAGCTGCGGATCAAGGCGGCCCTTTCCGGTATGTTCGACCAGATCATGGGTGAAATGGCGGATCAGCCAAACGGTCAGCATCTCGGCGGCAAAGGGGCCTTCGAGGCCCGTACGGCTGTCGATCAGGTTTCGGTCCGCGATGCCGAACTTGCCATTGCCATAAACGGCTGTCGTGCGCATCAGGTAGCCCACATCGCGGATCATGTCGCGGTCGGGCTGGCGGCCTGCGCGCAGGGCCTCCACCACATGGGCAAAGAGGCGCACGGATTTATTGGCACGGCTGAGGATCAGGTCGCGTTCAGTAAAGCGGGCTGCCTCTTGCTTGGGGGCGGCGGCGGTGATGCGGGCAATCTCTTCCTGGTCCGGCACGCCGTCATAAAGGACATAGGCGCTGTCCCATGCGGTGGCGATCACGCGGTCGGTGCGCAATTCGGGCGGCAGATCGGTAGAGACCGCGACCAGCGAATACACATGCCCGCCCAGATCAAGGCTGTAGACCGCATGGCCGAAACCATCCTCTGACATCTGCCACACAGGGCGTGTGACGGTTACATTTTCAGCCGCCAGCCGGCGCATCAGGCTGCGCAGGAACGACAGGCGCGTGGGGAACATCGCGCCCATACGGGCAAGGCGCATCACCTGTGGCGGGCTGCGCAGATCGGTCTGGGGCGGGATCACGTCATCTTTCATGCCGCACCAAAGCTGGTCTCGTAAAACCGCAGCCAATTGCCGCCCATGATGCCTGCAACCTCGGCGCTGGACATGCCCGTGGCCTGCAAGCCGGTGCGGATGTTGTCAAAGTCGCGGTTGTCGTTGAACCATGAGGGCATCGGAGGAAAGCCTGCGTTTCCGGCGGAACCTTCGCCATAATCAATGCCCTTGGTCCAGCGGCCGACGCGCATCCATTCGACAACGCTGTCAGGCTGATCCTGACACAGGTCGGTGCCAATGCCGAGGTTCTCGACCCCGTAGCGGGCTGCGGCTTCGGCAATCATCTGGCTGAAGGCATCAAGCGTGCAGTCAGAACCGCCCGCAAGGTGATGGGGGTATACCGAAAAGCCCAACATGCCCCCTGCACCGGTCAAAGCCTTGAGAACATTGTCGGATTTATTGCGCAGGGCCGCGTGCCACCAATGCGGGTTGGCATGTGTGATGGCGATGGGACGGGTCGAATGGTCGATCGCCTCAAGCGTGGAGCGTTCGGCAGAATGGCTCATGTCGATCACCATTCCCACGCGGTTCATCTCGGTGACCACCGCGCGGCCCATGCGGGTCAGGCCGGTGTCGTCGTCCTCGTAACAGCCCGTCGCCAAGAGGGATTGGTTGTTATAGGTCAACTGCATGAAACGAATGCCAAGTTGATGGCATATCTCGACCAGTCCGATGTCATCCTCTATCGGGCTGGGGTTTTGAAAGCCAAAGAAGATCGCGGTGCGCCCGGTTTGCTGCGCCAGACGCACATCGGCGGCTGTCGTGCCTTTGAAGATCAGGTCGGGATGGTCCTCGAACCAGCGGTTCCAGCGTTCAAGGTTCAACACCATCTCACGAAAGCTTTCGTGATAGGCGATGGTCACATGCACAGCATCCACGCCACCCGCGCGCATCTGTTCGAAAATGCGCGGGGAAAAATTGGCGTATTGCAGGTTGTCGATCAGCGGTGTTTTCATGGCCCCACCATGGCCCGCGACGGCCCGCCGCTCAATGATGAAAACGACATCAAGGACAGGGACGCGCCACATCGGGCGGTGGCGCTGTTGGTTTGGTCCTGATCCTGGCCGGATCCGTCGCGATTGCGGCAGTGATGGCACAGGGGCCATGTTGGCGCATGGATCAGATGGATTTACGCAAGCGGCCTGCGTGCGATAGACCTTTTCTGCAGTCCCTTGAGAATCGGTGCCAGACATGAGCGCAGCGCAGCATACATCTTATGACGTCGTGATCGTGGGCGGGGCGATTTACGGCTCTTCGCTGGCCTGGTGGCTGACCTGCACCGCAGGATTTGCGGGCCGGGTTCTGGTGGTTGAACGCGATCCCAGCTATCGTTTTGCATCGACCAGCCATACGAATTCGTGCATCCGGCAGCAGTTTTCCAATCTGACCAATATCCAGATTTCCCAATTTGGCGCGGAATTTGTGCATAATTTCAGGCAGTTCATGGGCGGCGCGCCCGAGGTGCCAGAGCTGAGATTGCACAGTTTCGGCTATATGTACCTTGCCGATACCCCCGCCTTTGCCCAGGCGCTGAAACACAATCAGGCAATACAGCGCGCCGCAGGTGCCCAGACCCGCCACATGAGCCGCGACGAGATCGCAGCGGCCTATCCGTTCTACCAGTTGGACGACATCATCGCGGGCAACCACAACACCCATAACGAGGGGTATTTTGACGGCGGCACGATGTTTGACTGGTTCAAACGCATGGCCCGCCGCAACGGCGTGGAATACATCCATGACGAAGTCACCGCGATGGGCCTGAACGCCAAGGGCACGGCGGTAGAGACGGTCACGCTGAAGTCAGGTGCCGTGATAAGCTGCGGAACGGTCGTGAATGCCTCTGGCCCGCGTGCGGTGGCGACCTCGCGCATGGCGGGTATTGAACTGCCGGTTCGGCCCCGCAAGCGATATACCTTTGTGTTCGACGCGGCCCAGCCGCTGGCGCAGGACCTGCCGCTGACCATCGACCCCACTGGCATTCACGTCAGAACCGATGGGCGGTACTATATGGCCGGTTGCGCGCCGGAGGATGATGTGGATGTGGCGTTTGATGATTTCAGTTTTGATCACAGTATTTGGCAGGAAAAAGTCTGGCCCGTGATCGCCACGCGGATCCCGGCCTTTGAGCAGGTCAAGGTCATCAACGAATGGGTCGGCCATTATGCCTATAACACCTTTGACCAGAATGCCGTGATCGGGCGTCACGGGATCGTTGACAACTTTGTCTTCATGAATGGTTTCTCGGGGCATGGGCTGCAACAATCGCCAGCTTTGGGCCGGGGGGTGGCAGAACTGATTGCATATGGTGAATACCGTACTCTGGATCTGACGCCGTTCAGCTTTTCCCGGCTGGAGCGCGCGGAGCGGTTTGACGAGAAAGCCATCATCTAACGCGCAAGGGAACAGGCGGTTTAGCGCCAACATTATGCCCGGTCAGGAAGGTCTGCGGCACGGGTTTCAAATGTGGCGAAAAGTGGAAAGATCTGCATTTCGGGGCTTGAATTTTTGGGCTCCGGTCCCTGTGCAAAGGCAAAACTGCGCGTTTTTCGCCGCCTCCAGCCAGTAGCTGCGATTTTTTCGCAACATTTTTCCTGCATCAAGGACGGCACGGTTTTGTGGCTTTAAATGATCGGCAGACCGATACTACCGCAGGTGGAACCTTGAAAATAAGGGGTTCGCGAGTGAACAAAGTGATATTGGGCGGCGATATTGAATCGGGCGGCGCGCCAGAATGCGAAACCGAAAGGCGTTAAACTTTGATCTTTCGAGCAAAAGAAGTGTTTTATCAGTTAATATCCAACCATATGCCCAAATTTGGCCACAAATAACTGGCATCAACGGAGCAAGAGAACAACTGCGCATTCACACCCATTCCGGGAAATGCGATACGAAACTGGAGAACGCAATGCAAATCCTGGCAGTAGATGACGATCCGATCATCCTTGAATTGCTGGAGCAATTTGTTCTAGCCATCGGTGGGCACGAGGTTACCACAGCCGAATCCGGCATGGCGGCATTGGAGCTGCTCGACGGTGATGAGAGCGGCAGTTTCGACTGTTTCTTGCTGGATATCCAAATGCCCGGAATGGATGGTATCGAATTGACGCGAAAGATCCGCGACATCGCGCGTTTTGCGGATACGCCGATCCTGATGCTGACCGCGATGACCGACAAACGGTACATCGACGCGGCCTTTGCGGCGGGGGCCACCGATTACGTGACCAAACCGTTCGAGGTGTCCGAACTGAAAGCACGCATCACCCTTGTTGAGGGTCTGGTCGAGGCGCGCCAGTCACGCACCCAGAAAATCCTGGCGACGCAATCCGCGCCATCAGAAGGCAATACAATCGAGCTTTATGAGCCCATCTCTATCTATGATGTTGATAATGTCATCGAATATATGGCCATGGAGAATTACGTATCGCAATTGTCGCGTAACGCGCTTTTTGGGTCTACGGCTTTTGCCTTTACCATTCGCGGTATCGAAACCTTCTATGCTGAAATGACCGCTTTTGAGTTTTTCTCATTGGTGTCGGATGTTGCCGAAGTCATCTCTGACACGTTGGAGGGTCGGCAATTCCTGATGTCCTATGCGGGCAATGGGACATATGTCTGTATCACCGAAAGCGGATGGCGGCCGGAATCGCGCAAGGTCATGGATGCTGTGAACCTGTCGCTTGCCACAACGGAACTGTTTGACAACAAGGGCAATCGCGTAGAACCACGTGTCAGCGCCGGTGATGCCGTGCGCCTGATCTGGAAGGCTGGCAGCTCTGTCATGGAGGCGGTTTCAACTGCCCATGCATCGGCAGAGGCGGCAGCGGCAGAACATGAATACAACAAACGTGATTTTTGGCATTTGGGACAAACAGCGTGAAAGACATACTTCCCGGCCTTGACCGGGTCAGAGACCGCTTTTTGACGATGCTCGAAGATCGTAAGACGAATATTGCCTCTCACGCGATTGCCGCCTGGGAGGCCGATTGCGTTGAGGACATCTGCGCGCATCTGGCAGCCGCGCAGTCGATCCTGCACCAGATTGCGGGATCCGCAGGGTCGCTGGGTTTTGCAGCGCTTGGCGATAGCGCCCGGCATTGCGAGAACGAGATTATTTCCCATCTGCAAAGCGAATGCGCAGCCCTGCCGGAATGTCCAGAGCAACTGATCCTGAATATGGATATGTTCCTGTCGAGCTGCAACGACATCCTGCGCACCCCAGCCTGACGCGGGGCCCTATCGCAAGGGCCAGTTGGCATTGACCCATTTGGCCAAGAACCATGATCCTCCTCAAGCGGTACGCTGAGGGGGATTATTTTTTGATTGCTGCCTTGATCTGTTCGCCAAGTTCCATGGGATCAAACGGTTTGCTGATCACCTCGGCCGCGCCGATCTTGCGCAGCTCTTCTTGTTCGTCGAACTGGGCGCGTGCGGTCATGAATATCGCAGGCACATCGGCCAGATGCGGCATCTTGCGCATGGCTTCGAGGGTCTGTCGCCCGGTCATGCCCGGCATCATCATATCCAAAAGGATCACGTCGGGCGTGTAATCAGCAACGCGCGAAAGCGCGTCTTCGCCGGACGCGCATTGTATGATATCGAATTCACCTGTGAGGCTGAGTGACATTTCTGCGATTTCGCGAATGTCGGCATCGTCTTCGACGTGCAGCAACTTGATCATCTTCTCTCCCGATCAGGAAGCCTCTCGCATTTCAGAAACTGCCAGTTCCTCGTTGCCAAGCCCCTGAGATATTGGAAGAACGAAATAGAATTCCGTCCCCTTACCTTCTCTTGTCTCGAACCCTATCCTACCTCCGAGGCTTTCTACAATAGCCTTGCAGATGCTTAATCCAAGTCCCGTACCACCTTTGGTTGCGCGATCGGAGTTCTGGAGGTCAGCAAAACGCTGGAAGATTTTGTGCTGATCGCCCTCAGGAATACCGGTTCCATGGTCTTTTACAGAGATTTTGACCTCATTGGTACCCTCTTGGACGATGATATGCACCTTTCCACCTGGAGGCGAGAACTTACAAGCATTCGAAATTAAATTATTCAAAACTTGCATCACGCGATTGTGATCTGTCTCCAGCAGGATCGGATGATCGGTACCGGCAATCTCAATCTGCAAACCATAGCGCTGCAACAGCATTTCATTTGCATGGTCGCTTTCTCGGATCAGATCGCACAGATCACCGATTGTGGTTTCGAATTCCATTCGCCCGGTTGAAATTTTCTCAAGGTCGAGGATGTCATTGATGATCAGAACAAGCCGGTCCGCATTGCGGTGGGCGATTTCCAGCAAGGCTTGCGCCTTTTCGGGAATGTCGCCAGCGGCCTTTGACAGCAGCAGCCCCATCGACCCTTTGATCGACGTCAACGGAGAGCGCAATTCGTGGCTGACCATGGAAATGAAGTCAGATTTTGTGCGTTCCTCAGCCAGACGTTCGGAAATGTCATTCAACACAAAGAGAAACCTGTCGGCCTGGTTGCCGACCTGCAGGAATTTGATTGTGACGGCGAATGTGATGCCGGCAAGGACCACCTCGGTATGGGCAAGGTTCTGGGAATCGTGGCGCATCTGGTCACAGGCCGTGACCAGGTCATCGGCCCCCTCCAGTGGGGCGATGTCGCGAATGCCTTGCTCTCGCAGGCTGTCGTGTGACCATTTCAGCCGGGACAGTGCGGATTTGTTCATATAGGTGAAATTCTGCGTATCGGCATCCAGAATCCAGATATCGTCGCGCAATTCGTCCAACGTTTCGATTGTTTCATGTTCGCCCAGCAGTTTCATCATACGGGTGATGTCTGTGCGCGCGGCGATGGAACCGGTCCATTTCCCCTTGGAGTCAAACAGCGGGATGATGGTGGAATGGGTCACAATGACCCGGCCATCGGCACAGCGCAGCGGGGTTTCGCCCTGCCAGGTCTCGCCGCGACGCAGACACTTGCTGATCGCATGGGCAAGGTTATGCCCTTCGTTGTCGGCATATAGCATGCTGACCGGCTGTCCGACCAAAGTATCAAGTGCGTATCCTGTGACCTGAAGCATCTGGTCATTCACTTCGGTCAACTTGCCCTGCGTGTCGACCACATTGACCAGAACATGCCGGTCAAAGGCCATCAGACGCTGGGAAAGGCTGCGGTTCTGGGATGACGCGCGTTTCGCCATCGCGCGCGATGATACCCACATCGGCGTGATGCCAGCAATCACGATGGCCCCCGCCACAGCAAGGCTGTGCATCGCTGTACCGGACAAGAGGCTGTTGGCGGAGATGTACCATCCGGCTGAGAGCAAGCCACCAAAAGCCAGCGCTGCGCCATTCCGGGTCTGTTTAAACAAATTTAACACGTAAACTACATTCCGTTACCTGGCCCGGATCACATGACGAAAATCGGCACGGTCTTAGGGCTAATTGCCTTCGTCAATGACGGAGTAACTTGGCAAGAATGTGGCGAAAATTGACCATTTTGCCAGCGCGGCAAATTAATCATGACATCAGGGCGTCTGACCCCAGAACGTAATTCTCTATGGTTTTCAAATCCGTGCGGGATTTCACCAGATTGCCAACCAGCCGATCATGGTATCGCATATCCGAGGCCGCTGAAAGGCCAAAGACGCGAACGGACTGGTCGATGTCATCCAACAGGCTGATGGCATCACCATCGGGCAAGGACCAATCCAGGATGATCACATCAAAATTGCCGTCTTCCATGATCTTGCGTGCTGCGGCCACGGTCGTGACGTTGACGATGTCGGCCACCCCGCTGAGGCTGGACCGGACAATTTCTGCAAAGTCATGGTCATCTTCAAGATGCATGACGCGCGGGCGGCTGCCTTTGATGTTCCTGTTTACCTGCTCTGGTACCACCGTTTGTTCGTCATCTGCGACATAGAGCGGGTAGGAGAACCAAAACACTGTCACGCCGTTCGGCTGGCATTCAAAGTTGATCGTGCCGTCATGGCGGCTGACGATCTGCTTGGTGATGTTGAGGCCCAGTCCTGTGCCCCCCTTGGCGCGGGTGTCTGACGAATCAACCTGCGAAAAAACGCCGAACATTTTTGGTCGGAAACTTTCGGGGATGCCGGGGCCGTGGTTCTGAACATAGACGATGGCGCGACCATCCACAGCTTTGGCGCGGATCAGGACGTCGGTGTCATCGCTGGAATATTTGCAGGCGTTGGATATCAGATTGAACAGGACTTGTTTCGTGCGCCCCATATCCGCCCAGACCATCAGCGGCGTATCCGGCACTTCGATGGAGAGGGTGTTTTTGTGGGTGATGGCATAGGGGGCCAGTTCCTGCACCGATTGCTTGATCAGGTCGCCCATATCTTCGGGATGAAAGTCAAAGGAGATTTCCCCCGACGATATTTTCTCAAGATCGAGGATATCATTCACAATGGCGGTCAAACGGTCGGTGTTTGACCGGGCGATCTCGATCAGGCGTTTGTTGCCCGCGCTCAGCTCACCCTTGTCAGAACCCGTGATGATGCCCAGCGCGCCCTTGATCGACGTCAGGGGCGTACGCAGTTCGTGGCTTACGGTCGAGACGAATTGGTTCTTGGCCTGCTCCAGCTTCTTTTTGTCGGTGATGTCGTTGATCTGCGCGATGAATGCGTTTCCGCCCAGGTTCTTGTCAAAGGTCCAGGATATGTTGAACAGGCCCCAGCGGTCCTCTCCGCTGGAGTGGTGCAAGAGGTGTTCGGCAGTGTAGATTGCGTTGTCGTCCTGGCTGACCATTTCACGGATCTGATCATACATGAGGGTGGCTGCATCCTGTGGCATCAAATCAGTCAGGGTTTTTTGTGTCAGCAGTTTTTGCTCATCCTCGCCCACAAGATTACAGAAGGCGGCGTTCACGGCCGTGAACCTGCCATCCTCCGTCATCAGCGCCATGCCAATGGGTGCGGCGGCCAAAAGCTGTCGAAAGCGTTGTTCGCTGCTTTCCAATGCGTTGCGCGCATGGCGCAGATCGGTGACGTCGGTCTGGGTGCCGATCAGCCGTACCGCCTTGCCGGTTGCATCGCGTTCCACGACCACGGCATCGGACCGCATCCAACGCCAGATACCCCCCGGAAATGCCATGCGGAATTCGGAAATCGAGCGTCGTGTGTTTCCCTCAATACAGGCTTCATCGGCGGCCTTCAGGATCGGTAAGTCATCGGGGTGAACCCGGCTGAGAAAGATTTCCTGTGGGTTGACGTCGATGTCTGCAGGCACCGCCAGCAGATCGCGCCAGGTGTCTGACACCTCTGACTTGCCGGTGCGCAAATCCACGTCGAAAACGCCGATTTGCCCGCCTTTGAGCGCCAGATCATAGGATGTCTTGGTCTTTTGAACCTCACGCTGGGCTGCATGTAGTGTGGTCAAATCCCGCACGATTGCCGTGATGCGCGGCACACCTTCGGCTGTTTTCCAGCTGTTGCGCTGCAGATCAAGAACCAGTTCCTCGCCGGTTTGGGTCAGACCTTTGGCGTTGTGATCTTCTGCGGGGACGTCCAGTTCCGTTACAAAATCTGTGAATGTCAGCCCCTGCATTTCGCCAGGACCGTATCCGAAGCAGGTTTGCGCCGCCTGATTGGCAAAAATCACCTTCTGGTCTGCGCTGAGAATAAGAATCGCCGTCACGGCATTTTCCACCACAGACCGGTTTTCCTGTTCGCGGGCGCTGATCTGGCGGGCCCGGATGGCGGCAAGATCGGCCAGGGCCCTTGTGCGGATGCTGTGATTGCGCACGGTGTAAATCAACATCGCGGTCAGCAACGCGCCCACCAGCAAGATGGCATAGGGGATCAGGTTGTAAAAACCACGTTCAAAAAATGGCGTGCTGGCAAAGGCCACCGTCCAGATGCGGCCAAATTTCTCTATTTCATAGGTCGCGGTATATCTGCCGTTCAGTTCGGACGACCTGTCAGAGGCAAAAATCCGCGTCTCAGGGTCCGTGGTGCGGCCATCGAACACCTCGAACTGGAAACTGGTGCCGACGCTGGCAGTCAGATTGTTCAGCAGGTTATTGCCCACAAAAGGCGCATAGACCCAGCCCCGAAACCCCTCTTCTGGCGCGCTCGGGGGGCGCACGATGGCGTCTTCCCAATACAACGGCCGCAGCAGCAAGAAACCGGGTTCCTTGGTTGCGTCCTGAACCAGAAGGATGCGCGGCGTCAGCTGCGGTGTCCGGGTTTCGCGCGACACCTGAGCGGCGGTGCGCCGGCCCACTTCAAAAGTGATGTCGAGGCCCAATGCCTCTTTGTTCGGCTCAAGCGGCGAAATCCGCATGATGACAAAGCGTTCCGGCCCGGTGGTATCGGGACGAATTTCAAAGTCCGGAAGGCCCATATCGCGCATCCGGCCCAAAAATGCCGCCTCATCCGTGGCCTCAAAGGGTTCAATAAAGCCGATCCCGTTGATGCCCGGCAAATATTCGGCGATATTAAGCGTGTCCACATAATTGTCGAATTCTGCAATCGAAACGCTGTCTGACGAACTAAAAAAGGCTGCCGCCCCATTCAGGCTTTGCAGATAGGTCAGCATCCTGTCTTCCAGGGCAATGATCGTGCTTTCGGTCAGGCGCTGGAACTCACCATTGCCCATGGCATTGTTGTTCCGCGCACTGTTCAGCGACAAACCCAGCGTTGCGACGATACAAATCGCGATCAGCAGTATTTCCAGCCTTCGCAATTTATCCGTGTCCTCGTCTGACTGTATGACTGAATGTGTTTCGGGTTATCCCGAAATTGACTTGTGTCATTCCCTACAGATTTCAATGCTATTAACACTATTTGATTTGCCGGGTTTGTCCATTAAGCAAAACGCATAATACTTCACGTAACGGAAGGTATTTCGGCTTTCCATTTGCTGGAACCGCCGAAAAATCAATTATCACTTGGGTTAAGCCTCTGTTTGGCCCTCTGACGCCGGACGCCCTGCGCCATGGGCCGCCGCGCTGGCAGATGATGCGCGTAGACGTGCCAGATTGGCTGCGCTAGCATTTGATCCAAGACGAGGAGGAGAAGCCGCGCAGGCGCACGCCTGCGCCGGAGCTGTGCGGATCAATCAACCTGCGGCTGCAATTTTCCTGTGAAATGTCTAAAGCGATTTGTACGGGATCACATTGAAAGGGAACACAGTTGTCCGAGACACCGAAACTTGAACGCATCCCCATGCCGGACAAGACTCCGATGCTTGGGAATATCCTGTCGGTCGACAAGGATCAGCCATTGCAAAGCCTGATGGATCTCACGCGTGAATTGGGGCCGATTATCCGCATGGACATGATGGGCACGCCGCTGGTTGTGGTCTCTGGCCATGATCTGGTTGCCGAGTTGTGTGACGAGACCCGGTTTGACAAGGCCGTGCGCGGGTCGCTGCGCCGGGTTCGGGCGATCGGTGGGGATGGTCTGTTTACGGGCGACACGCAGGAACCCAATTGGTCCAAGGCGCATAACATCCTTTTGCCGACCTTTAGCAGGCAGGCAATGACGAATTACATGCCGATGATGCTGGATGTGGCGGGTCAGCTGTGCATGAAGTGGGAACGCCTGAATGCGGATGACGAGATTGACGTGGTCCACGACATGACGGCTGTGGCCTTGGATACCATCGGCATCTGCGGCTTTAACTACCGGTTCAATTCATTCTACCGCCAGGATTACCACCCGTTCATTACCGCGCTGACCAATACCCTGGAGACCTGTATGATGCAGCGCGGATTGCCATTCGAAAGCACCCTGCTGCGTCGCCGTCTGGACAAGATGCAGACAGATGTCGCCTATATGAACAATCTGGTGGACGAAATTATTGCAGAGCGGCGCAAGGGCGGCGACCGGGCGACAAACGATCTGCTCAACTATATGCTCGACGGGGTCGACAAGGTCACGGGTGAAAGCCTGTCGGATGAGAATATCCGCTATCAGATCAACACCTTTTTGATTGCAGGGCATGAGACGACATCGGGATTGATGTCCTTTACCCTTTATTTCCTGATGAACCATCCCGAGGTTCTGGCCCGCGCCTATGCCGAGGTCGACAGCGTGCTGGGGCGGGACATATCGGTGCAGCCGACACTCAAGCAGGTCAATCAGCTGCAATATGTCAGCCAGATCATTCAAGAAGCGCTGCGGCTGTGGCCCACCGCACCGGCATTTTCGGTCTATCCCTACAAGGACGAGGTGATTGGCGGGAAATACAAGCTGAAGGAACGGACCTTTACCACTGTGCTGACGCTGATGTTGCACCGCGACAAGAGCGTCTGGGGCGAGGATGCGGAAAGTTTCAACCCTGACAATTTCTCAAAAGAGGCCGTCGCTGCGCGGCCCGTGGATGCCTATAAACCCTTTGGCAACGGCCAGCGGGCCTGCATCGGGCGGCAGTTTGCGATGCAAGAGGCGGTTTTGGTCATGGGCATGATCCTGCAGCGCTTCGAATTGGTGGATCACACCAATTACAAGCTGAAGATCAAGGAAAGCATGTCGATCAAGCCTGACGGCTTCAAGATGAAGGTGCGCCCGCGCAAGGACATCCAGCGCAGCATATTGGTGCCCGGTGCGGCACCACAGAACGAGATGGCCGCCGATGGCCTGTCCGCCAGCGCCAAGCGGCCGGGACATGGCACGCCTGCCCTGATCCTTTATGGTTCAAACCTTGGCACGACCGAAGACTATGCCCGCAGCCTGGCCCGCGCGGCGGATGCCGGCGGGTTTGACGTGACCCTGGGCGAGTTGGACGCCTACACGGACAAACTGCCCAAATCGGGGGCGGTGATCATCGCCTGTGCGTCCTACAACGGGACGCCGCCGGACAATGCGCAGGAATTTGTGCATTGGCTGGACAACGCGCCCGAAGGCACGGCAAAGGGCGTGCATTTTGCCGTCTTTGGCTGTGGGCACAGCGACTGGGCGTCGACCTTTCAGGCGACCCCGCGCAGCATTGATGCGCGGCTGGAACAATTGGGCGGCACCCGCATTGCAGCGCGCGCCGAGGGCGATGCGCGCGATGATATTGACGAGCAGTTCGACGCCTGGTCGGCCAAACTATGGCCGAGCGTGGCCGACGCCCTGGGTATTGATGTTGATTTGAGCGATACGGCGGCATCCGAGCCACTTTATCAGGTCGAAGTGTTGTCGGGGGGACAGGTCAATCCGGCTGCAGCCGCGTCTGGTGCGCGCCCCGTCGTGATTGCCGAGAACCGCGAACTGCAGAAT
>Ga0213861_10002854_pt1 | contig 14547 bp, 13 predicted proteins | sample PICome_4_FD_160110 | JGI IMG/M metagenome (GOLD analysis project Ga0213861, IMG submission 160110) | Coastal seawater microbial communities near Pivers Island, North Carolina, United States - PICO131 | ecosystem: Environmental > Aquatic > Marine > Coastal | place: USA: North Carolina... | reverse complement strand
GGAACCGCCCTTTTCGGGCGGCGGCCTTCGGTTATTTCGGGCACATGTGGGAACTGTACGCCTTCTGGGCTTTCGTGCCGGTCATCCTGGCGAATTACACCGCGGCTTTTCCCCAGGTGTCCCTTAATATTTCCTGGTGGTCCTTTCTGATTATCGGCATCGGTGGCCTGGCTTGTGTGCTGGGGGGCTACTGGGCGCAACGGCGGGGAACCCGAAGGACGGCTGCTACGCTGCTGTTCCTGTCTGGTTGTTGTTGCCTCGTATCACCGTGGGTTTTTGCCCTCGACTCGGTCTTCCTGGTTTTGGGATTCCTCCTCTTTTGGGGCATGGTGGTGGTGGCTGATTCCCCCTTGTTTTCCACGCTGGTGGCGCAGAACACGGCTGCCGAAATAAAAGGTACCGCGCTGACGATCGTCAATTGCCTCGGATTTTCGATCACCATCATCAGCATCCAGCTGCTTAATGTATGGCGTATTTCGGTTGATCCCCGGTTCCTGTACGTGGTGCTGGCCCTGGGCCCTGTTTTTGGTCTGGTGGCCTTGTACGGGCGGAAAGCAGATTAAGATTAGTACAATCCCTCACCCCAGCATCCGGACCTGGTTGCGCCCGAGTTCGACCTTGCCCATATTTTCCATTTTTTTGAGCATGCGCGAAACCGCTTCCCGGGAAGCATTGAGGTCGTTGGCAATTTCCTGGTGGGTAGCCTGAATGGTCGCCGAACCCGTGGATGCCTGGCGGGCCAGCAGGTAGTCTTGCAGGCGGGTGTCCATGTTGTTGAAAGCGATGCTATCGATAACTTTTACCATCTCCAGGAGTCGGTTGTCGTAGCTGGTCATGATAAAATTTTTCCAGCTCTGGTACTGGCTCATCCAGCGGTCGACGTACTGGATGGGGATGCCGATGATGGTGGTGTCTTCTACGGCTTCGGTACGAATAACGCTTTGCTTGTTCGTCATACAGCAGGTGAACGACATGGAACAGGTGTCGCCGGCACTGAGGAAATAGAGCAAAATCTCCCGACCGTCGACATCGTCTTCGCGGGTCACTTTGATACTCCCTTTGATGATCAGGGGTACCATTTTGATGTAGCTGCCGTAATCCATAATGATTTCGCCCGCCCGGAAGTGCATGATTTTGCCCACCTGGGCTATTTCTTCCTGCAAACCCCGCTCGGCCAGGCGGGGAAAATACTGGTGAAGGATGCTGGCGATATCGCCTGTTTCAAAAGTCATAGTTGAAAAATTGTAGAAAGCGAAGATCGTGAATAAAACAAAACAACCCCGCAAGGGAAGGGTTTATTCTCCGTTCATCTTTCGCGCCGCAGCCAAGGGGGGAAATACCCGGAATTTTACCTAAATTAGCCAGGAATCAAATAACACGGCTAATGCGTCAGCTCATCCTACTACTGGTCTTTTTACCCCAACTGCTCCTGGCTCAACCGGAGCAACGGACGATTACCGGCCTGGAAGAACCCCTGGAGATCATTACCGATCAATGGGGTATCCCGCATATTTACGCCCAAACCGAAGCGGATTTGTTCTTTGCCCAGGGCTACAACGCGGCCCAGACTCGCCTGTTCCAGCTGGAAATCTGGCGCCGGCAAGTTACCGGAACCGTGGCGGAACTGTTGGGCCCGCGGGAGTTGCAGCGTGACATCGGTACCCGCTTGTTTCAGTTTCGCGGAGACATGGAACAGGAAATGGCCCATTACCACCCGCACGGCAAGCTGATCATCACCTCTTTTGTGCAGGGGGTCAACGCCTATATTGCCGAGGTCCGGGCGAACCCCGACCAATTGCCGTTGGAATTTAAATTGTTGAATTTCCTCCCCGGCTTCTGGACGCCGGCCATTGTCGTCTCCCGCCACCAGGGACTGCTGGGGAATATCGAAGAAGAAATGGACATCGCCCGGGCAGTTGCTTTGCTCGGGGCGGAGGAGGTGAAAGCGCTGAGCTGGTTTCACCCCAATGATCCAGACCTGACCCTGGATCCGGCCATTGATCGGGACTTGTTATTTGAAAACATCTTAGAACGGTACCAGGCCTACCGGCAACCTGTCCGCTTTCAGCCAGCGGATTTTATCGCTGCCGTCCGTAATCCCGATGCGGCGGATTTTCGCTACTATGCGGCCACGGAGGCGCAAGCACAAGCTACGGCCGCAAAGGAAGACCACTGGACCATTGGCTCGAACAACTGGGCGGTAACCGGCGACCTGAGTGAAAGCGGCTACCCCCTCCTGGCCAACGATCCGCACCGTACGCAGGCCGTGCCCTCGCTGCGCTACATGGCTCACCTGATAGGCCCGGGATGGAACGTGATCGGTGGCGGCGAACCGGAGATTCCCGGTATTTCCATTGGCCACAACGAATATGGCGCCTGGGGGCTAACCGTTTTTAAAACCGATGCGGAAGACCTCTACGTGTACCGAACCAACCCGGAAAATCCCGACCAATACTGGTACCAGGGTGGCTGGGACGACATGCGCATCATCGCCGACACCATTCCCGTCAAGGGTCAGGAGGCCGTCATCATCCGGCATAAGTATACCCGTCACGGGCCGGTTTTGTACGAAAACACCGCGAAGCAGCAAGCCTGTGCCCTGCGCTGTGGTTGGCTGGAAGTTGGGGGTTCGCCTTATCTGGCGAGCCTGCGGATGAACCAGGCCCGCAACTTTGAGGAATTTCGGGAAGCGTGCACCTACAGTCATATTCCGGGCGAAAACATGGTCTGGGCCGATCGGGCCGGGAACATCGGCTGGCAGGCCGTCGGCATTGCTCCCATCCGAACCAATTTCAGCGGATTGGTGCCCGTGCCCGGCGACGGCCGCTACGAATGGGCCGGTTATTTGCCGATCCAGGCCAAACCACACGTCTACAATCCCGAACAAGGGGTAATCATTACGGCCAACGAAAACGTGACGCCACCGGGCTACGCCCATCCCGAAGCGCTGGCCTATTCCTGGGCCGACCCCTACCGGGGCAACCGCGTGCGGGAAGTGTTGCTGTCGGGGCGTCGGCACAGCCTGGCCGATATGGCGCGGCTACAAACCGACTACCTGTCTATTCCCGCCCGCCAGCTCACGCCACTGCTGCTGAAGCAGGAATTGAAAGACCCGGTCTTAATCCGGGCCCAGGACTATTTGCGCAACTGGGATTACCAGCTCGCGCCCAATTCGGTGGCAGCAGGGATTTACAACGAGTGGGAACGGCAACTGAAGCGGGCGGTAACAGCCATCATGGTGCCCGAGCGGGCCCGGGAATACCTGAACCCCCAACTCAAACGGATAATCGACTGGATCTACGTCCCGGACGGCCGCTGGGGCAGCGATCCCCTGTCGGCGCGGGATGAGGTGCTGGTGGCGAGTTTTCGGGCCGCAGTGCAGGCCTTGCAGGTGCGGTTGGGTACCGATCTGGCCAAGTGGCATTACGGACAACCCGCCTACAAACACATCACCTTGCGCCACCCTTTCGGTGCGGCGGTTAAAGCCGAAATCAGGGAGCAACTGGAAGTGGGCCCCGCGCCGCGGGGCGGCAACAGCTACACCGTCAACAGTACCGGCGGCAACGACAACCAGTCGAGTGGTGCGTCGTTTCGGATGATCATCGATACCGGCAACTGGGACCAGTGCCTGGGAACCAACAACCCCGGCCAGGCTGGTGACCCTGCCGATCCACACTACCGGAACCTCTTTGCGGGCTGGGCAAAAGACCAGTATTTTCCCATGTTTTATACCCGAGCGAAGATCTCTTCGGTGCGTGAGCGGCACCTGGTGATAAAGCCCCGGTAGTTAGTGGAAATCAGTACGCAAATTTTTTAAACAGGCTCTTAAACTTATCTTCCGCACCTCTACACTCTAAATCAGAGCATTACAAAAAAAACTAAAATTGTGGTATTTTAGCAGCCTGCACCTGCTGCCGTAGCGGAGTTTAAGTATCGGAGGCGCCAGGCAGGGTGTAGCCAAGTTCACAGTAGGTAATTGCGCCTATTTCTTTCGTCACCTTTTCGTGGCAAAAGGTGACCCAAAAGCCAGGCATGTAAATTTGACTAAAAATCCTCCCCCCTACGTTGTTCGGCATAAACTCCCACGCCCAAAAGCGTGGTCATACAGTATGCCTCTCGGTCACTCCGGTGCGAGGATTTTCTTAACGCCAAATTGACAACGCCGATGAAAAAACCTGACTTTCCCCTTCATGCCTGCTACCCCTACCTATCCAGGCTAGCACTTTAACCAACCGGAGATCAAGGAGTACACAACTTTAAAAATGAAAATCAAGCAATCCTTTCCCTGCTAGCTTACGGGATTTTATATTCCTAATTTTTGAAAAAGGGGGTGCGGAAGATGTGCTTAAAGCACCGCTACCAGTCCGAGCCCCAGCCAGTTGCCACGGTGAATAGCACCCACGCCGGGCTGGAAAAAGTAATTGTTGATGGTGGCGCCAGCCCCAGCGGCACCGGCATCGGCCTGGCGGTGGGTATATTGCAGAGAAAGCTTAAAGTCGGGGTTGAAGTAAAAATTTCCGCCAACGGTGAGCGTTTGTTCCTGCCCGGAAAAGGTGTCGAGCTGTTCGGCCTGCGTTTGTGCTCTAGCGGTCAGGGGGCCATCGAGGAGGGAAACCATGACCACGGGCTCCAGCACGTGTTCGTGGGCTAGGTTCAGGTTGTAGCTGATGCGCAGGTGGCCGGTTCCGACGGCAGTAGTAAAGGCGGGCTGGGGAGTAGCGTCAGTACCCTGGCTTTGCCGTTGCAGGAGGGTCCATTCCCCGTCGATATTCAGGTGCCCCGAATTCCAGAGGAAGTCTGCGCCCAGCGCTGCATTGTGGCTGAAATAATCGGTGGTTCCCTGCCAGGCGCCGGCCAGGGCGAGGGTGAGGCCATGGCGTTGGCCAAAGTAATTGATCTTATGGCTGGTGGTGTATTTTTCTGCTTCGGGATCGCCCAGGTAGCAGGCCAGGCGGCCCGTCCACAACGGCGCGTACTGGCTGCCCACGGAATTGCCCGTATTGCTGTTGAAAGTAGGGTTGAACAGCCCCACGTCGTAGCCCCAGTTGAGGTGGCGGTCTTTATGCACAAAAAGGCCACCCAGGTTGATGCCCACCGTACGGCCGGGCCCCGTGCCCACCAGGTGACGGCGCAGATAGTTCTGGGACCAGGCTTTTTCCATGGAAGGAGTGCGGAAGGCCGAAGTGATGCTCTCGCGTCCGATCTGCGGGGTTTGGTAGCCGGCCACGAGGTTGAGTTTTTCGCTGCCCTGCAGCAAGCGCCATTGCACCAAAGCATTCCAGAGGCGTACCTGGGGCGAAGCGCCGTTATTGGCTCCAGCATCGGTGCCGGCCAGCAGGTCGTGCCCGACCAGGTCGATGGCCAGGGTGAGGTCGAAACGCACGTTGTCGCCGACCGTTCCTTTGACGCCCAGGCGCGATCGGCGGAGCTGAAAATTGAGGCGGTCGTCTACGGCGTCGTATCCTTGGGTCGCAGCGTTGTAAACTTCCTGGTCCATCGTGTACGTGCTCCAGATTTGGAGGGCGGCAGTGGGCTGCAGTACGAGGTTGAGTGGCTTGTGCGGTTGTTGTGCGGAGAGGGTACTCCCCGTCAGCCAACAGCAGAGCAGCAGGAGGAAAGTGTGTTTCATTTTTGTTGTTTAAGCGCTCCTAATAAAGTACCCCCCGCTTTTTCTCCTGGCTAATTAGGCCCGGTAAACAGACTAGTGGTCTGTCAAGGCTAAAACTTCAGGTAGCCTGTGGCGTCTTTTGCGGCCACTCTGCGTTGGAGAACCCCTTACGTAGCGGTGCTATGCGCGGGAACCCCCGCCTTGATTGGCCCCAAAATTCGCTCACACTCAACCGGAAAATTAACACTTGACAGACCACTAGTGGGGTAGCTTATGCTGAATCACTCCATAGGCATAGGTGCCGAGGGTGGCGCTGAGAATGACCAGCGCAAAAATACCAAAGCCCTGACCCAACAGGACAAACATGGGGCCGGGGCAGGCACCCATCAGGGCCCAGCCTAAGCCAAAAATGCTGCCCGCCAGCAGGTGGCGGGGCACATGTAAGTCCATGGGGGTATAGGTTACAAAGGTGTCCCGCAGGGTTTTCATTTTGAGCCGTTTCATGAGGGCAATAAGGAGCGCTCCCAGCACGACGGCGGTGCCGATGATGCCAAACATATGAAAACTCTCGAAGCGGAACATCTCGTGAATGCGGAACCAGGAAATGGCTTCCGACTTGGTCATGACGATACCGAAAAGTGTGCCTACGGCAAAAAAGCTAAGTAAACGCATGGGAATGTTTTTGTTGGAAGCGATTTAAAGGATAACAGGCATAATGAGCCAGGTCATGATGAGGCCACCGATGAAGAAGCCGATCACCGTGATCAGCGAGGGCAATTGCAGGTGGGAAAGCCCCGTGATCGCGTGCCCCGAGGTGCAGCCGCGGCCGTAGCGTGCCCCAAAGCCTACCAAAAAACCGCCCACAATAGCAAGAAAGATGCCTTTGGGATTGCTAAAGTTGAAAATCCCAGTGGGCAAAAAGCCATTGCCTTCCGTAGGACTAATCTGGAAGTCTTGCTGAAGGTGGGCAACCGTGGCAGCAGAGAGGTCGATGGGTGCGGAGTTTCCTAAGAGGTAGGCCCCAATGAAACCACCGAACACGGCGCCACCCACAAAAGCGAAACGCCAATCTTCGGCCTTCAGGTCGATATTGAAAAATTCGTGGCGCTTACCCGCACCCGCCAGGGTACAGAAGTCGCGAAAGGCAGTGGATACGCCAAAACTCTGGCCCATCCACGTCATTAAAAATACGATTCCGGCAATAGCCGTACCGGCAACAGCCCAATGCCAGGGTTGGCGAACTATTTCGAGTAAGCCATGGGTGAAGGTTAATAATTCCACAAGGTCAGTTTTGAAAATTACAATTGATGATTGGCAGCTTGCTCAATGACGCGCTTGAGCGCCGTGGCAGATTGCATCCCCGACTGGCGCCACTTGGCTTCTCCGTTCTGGAAAAGAATGAATGTCGGTACGCCGCGGATACCCAGCTTATTGGCCAGGGCCTGGTTTTTATCGATGTCGATTTTGATCACTTTCGCTTTGTCACCCGTCTGGGCAACCACATCTTTCAAAATAGGAGCCATGGCTTTACACGGGCCACACCATTCTGCAAAAAAGTCGACCAATACGGGCTGATCGCCGTTGATGATTTCCTGAAATGATTTTTTCGTGCTCATTGGTTGTTATTGATTCTTTGCCCACGGTACGACACTGAAGTCGTCACCCATTTGGTCAAAGAAGATTATTATTTTAAGGTGGTACGAACCAGTAGGCGCAACAGCAAAACCCAGGGCCAGCCGTGCCAAAACAAGTCGAACCAATCCAGCGGTTGCATTCCCTGGCCGCCACCGGCCAGCCAACGAATTTTTCCCCACAAATGGGGCTCCGGATAAAAGGGTGCCAGACCCAACAAGAGGCAGGCGGCAACTACAAACTTCCAGTCATTCAAAATGGCTAACATGGTATTCGGATTATAGTCGCAAAATTACACGCTGCCGCAGATAAAGTTGGTGATTTAGATCACACGAAAACTTTAGTACCGCAAAGGTAGCCATTTTTTAAATCCCCTCTATCCCTATTGATTTGGTAGGAGTATGAAAGAATTATTATTAATACAAACTAACCTTGCTCAAAGTTGCGAAGTTGAAGTAAACGCTAAGCCTTGCCGTTAATTTTTTCGGTTCAACCAGGCGCCATACCCGCCCGTGAGGTTGTACAGATTGGTAAAACCTTCTTTAGCCATGAGGCTACAGGCCCGGGCGCTGCGATTGCCACTGCGGCAGTAGACGAGATAGGTTTTGGTTTTGTCGAGCGTTTTGATCTTTTGCGAAAAGTCGGCGCCCATAATATTGATTACCTGAGCGCCTTTGATTTTGCCCTGCGCTACTTCCTGTGGGCTGCGGACATCGAGCACCACCGCATTTTTATCCTGCATGTGCTCCGCAAACGCCTGGCCGTTGATGTTGGTGTATTTGCCCGCACCGGCCAGCGAACGCAGTGCCTTGATCAGAAAAGGTATGGCGACCAACACGATAAGAAGGATGACAATTTTCATTGGAATAGTTTTGGCTAAAATGAACGGGACTGCCAGTTAGCGGGCACGAACAGCAAGGCTGTGGGAGCGCGAGGGACTGGCCGCTAGCTTATAGGGAGGTATAACCCGCCGTGCCTGGCACGACGGGTTATACCCTATTAAAAAATTGAATAAAAGAAGCGGTTTTAAACCACGGCCGCGTTGGCTTCGTCAATGGTTTCCTGGGTCAGCGAAGTTGGGCAGGCGTAGGCCGTTTTGGCGATGCTGCTTTTCTCGATGTCTGCCCAGCCTTTTTGGATGTCGACCAGTTGGTGAAAACCGCGGGCTTTCAGGATGCTGGCCGAGATCATAGAACGGTAGCCCCCCTGGCAATGCAGGTAGTAGGTAGCGTTGCGATCCAGTCGGTCCATGTTCTTGTTCAGGTAGTCAAGCGGGAAGTTGGTGGCTGCTTCTGCGTGCTGGGCCAGGAATTCCGTAGGCTTGCGCACGTCGAGCAGGGTACCGTCGAGGCCCTTTTCCAAACGCTGTGCCAGTTCATCGGCGGTGATGGACTGGATGTTGTCGGTTTCTTTACCGGCTGCTTTCCAGGCCTTGATGCCACCATCCAGGAAGCCGAGCGTGTGGTCGTAACCCACCCGCGCCAGGCGGGTAACCACTTCCTCCTCCCGTCCTGCGGGGGTGATGAGGACGATCGGTTGCTGGATATCGGCGATCAGGGCACCCACCCAGGGCGCGAAGCTGCCGTCGATACCAATGAAGATGGAATTGGGGATATGTTCCTCCGCAAATTCTTGCGGGCTGCGGGTATCCAGCATCAGGGCATCGGTGGTTTCCACCAGCGCTTCGAAGCGGTCGGGGGAGAGGGCGATGCTGCCTTTTTCCAGGACGTCGTCAAAGCTGCCGTAGCCTTCCTTGTTGAGCTTGGCGTTCTTGGCGAAGTAGGAAGGTGCCGGGAGCAAGCCCGTTGTGACTTCCTTCACAAACTCGGCCTCGGTCATGTCGGCCCGCAGGGCATAATTGGTTTCCTTTTGTTCGCCGAGGTAGCCCCAGGTCTCTTTGCTCAGGTTTTTGCCACAGGCTGATCCGGCACCGTGAGCCGGGTAAACGATGAGGTCATCGGACAGGGGCATGATCTTGTCGCGCAGGCTGTGGTAGAGCATGGCGGCCAGGTCGTCCTGGGTGATGGTACCCTGCTTGATGGCCAGGTCGGGCCGGCCTACGTCGCCGAGGAAAAGGGTGTCGCCGGTGAAGATGGCGTAGTCTTTGCCCTGTTCGTCGCGCAGGAGGTAGGTCGTACTCTCGAGCGTATGGCCGGGTGTATGCAATACCTTAAAGGTGAGGTCACCCACGCGCAATTCCTCGCCATCTTTGGCCTGGTAAATGTCGTAGGCGGTTTCAGCACTGGGGCCGTAGACGATGGTCGCTCCTGTTTCTTTAGCCAAATCCAGGTGCCCCGACACGAAGTCGGCGTGGAAGTGGGTTTCAAAGATGTACTTGAGCTTGGTGCCGGCCTTGGCCAGCTTATCCAGGTAGGGTTGGGTTTCGCGCAGCGGGTCAATGATGACAGCTTCGCCAGCACTCTCAATGTAGTAAGCGCCCTGCGCCAAACAACCGGTATATATCTGTTCTACTTTCATGGTAGTTTTTTTTGTTGATGCAAATATAAGGCGAACGCTCCTACCTGCTTAGTGACGCCGATCACACTGGGCTAAAAACCCTTCCTAAAGTTACGTTAAGGTGTCAAAAAAGCGGCTTTTTAGGGTGGTTTATTTTGCCAGGCTGCTGGCAAAGGCTTGCAAGCCGCCCGTATGGATACCCACTACCCGGCTGCCTTCAGGGAAAAAGCCAGCCTCCAGGAGTTGTTCCAAAGCATAGAACAACTTTCCGGTATAAATAGGTTCGAGGAGGATGCCGTGGCGGGCGTAAAATTTTTGGATAAAAGCCGCGAGTTCCGGGCTGCTGCGGGCGTAACCACCATGGTGAAATGTTTCGTGCACGCGCCAGCCTGGCCAGGTGTGTCCGGTGTATTGTTGGAGCAAAGCTGCTACGGTGGCGGTCATGAAGTTGCCTTTAAGTACGCTGATGCCCAGCGCCAGGCTGCCCCCGTCGAGTCCCTGGACCAAACCCGCCAGGGTACCTCCCGTGCCGCAGGCTACGGCCACGTGGGTAGGTGGGCTGCTGGATTGTTGCAGAAGTTCCCGGGCCAGCGCGGCGCAACCCGGCAAGGCCGCCGCATTGGTGCCGCCTTCGGGAATCAGGTAAGTGCCGGCCTGGTCCAGGTCGGGAAAGATTTTCAGGTCCGCTAATGCCCGCCACGTGGGGGTGGCCGTCAGTTGCCGGTAGGTCGGGCGGTCCACAAAGTGCAGTTGCATACCCGCCGCCTGCGCCAGGGTAGGATTGCTCACTGCTTCGCCCCGGATGATACCTGCCGTAGCCATTCCCAGGTGCTGACCCGCACTCGCCAGGGCCGCAATATGATTGCTGTAGGCCCCGCCAAAAGAAACCAGCGTAGTGGCACCCTGCGCCTGGGCGCGCAGCAGGTTGTGCTGCAACTTGCGCCATTTGTTGCCACAAAAAGGATCATTGGGGGCCGGGGCCAGCAAGTCGTCGCGCTTGATCAGCAATTCCACCCCACGCGCCGCCCAGCGCTCGTCGGGCAAGGTATGGAGGGGCGATGGGGATGGGAACATATTAGAGGTGTAAATGTGTGGAAAGTGTAAATGTGTAAATGTGTGGAAAGTGTAAATGGGTAAGGGTTTTGGAGGTGTAAAAGTTTTGCAAGTGTATAGGCCTTTGTGCGCTGTGAAGGCTCTATTCGTTGTATCTTCAAGCCGGGCAAACGCGGTAAATCTTTGTATATTAATAGTTCGTTCATGCACGCAAAATACGAATTCTGCAAAAAATGTCAGAGAACCAGAATTATGAGCAGCATTTATTTGTAAATAAAATTTTAAAAACATATCTTACAAAAAATCATGCGTTCTCGCGTACAAAAACGACAAATAGAAAACGATCCTGCGCGGATAATTTTGGTTTTTAGCGCATCATGAGATCCATGCCCGCTTTCTGATTACGGCTTAATTTTTCTTGGTTGAACAAACACTTTGAATTTTAATGTTTTCGCCGACAGCTTAGGTACTCCTGTTGTCGCAGTGGAGGGATGGTGCTTCAATTTTTCAAAAAATGTGCCCAATTTGGAGGCCTACTTTTTGAGGAGCGCTTTCTTACCTGGAAATAAAAAGAACCAACGTGCTTCCCTTCGGTATCCCGTGCCGAAGTACTTTTTGCTTGTTGTTGGTCTTATTGAATTGAACAGACATTTTGAAGTTAACATTGTTGGTGGATTGCTGTAACAAGCAGTTCGGTCAATTTATTTTATTTTTTAACTATAAATCACAATGATTTTAGGTGATAATTCTTTGTTTAAAAAGAGAGAATGATGCAAAAAAATATTTTACCTATGAAACATACTTTACTACTTACGCTAGTACTATTTTCAACTGTTTGTTGCAGTTTTATATATTCACAAAATCAAGCAATAGCCTATTCTTATGATTTAATGGAGGTAAGCTTCATTGCTGAAATTAACAGTGGTTATGCTGTAGTCAATACCGATTACAATGAACCCTATACAAGACCACATTATATAGCTGATACAGGAGAAAGCAAACCAGTAGCTTATATAAGTGGTTCTTTTCCAAAACTGGAAGTAGTTATTGCTACTGATTGTGATTCAGTATTTGTAAGGGGGATGAATGAATACATGACTTTCACAATGCCCCAAGGTAGCCCAGCTGCTATTACAGGACCGGAAGGACGTGTAAGCATAGCAGTAACAGCTATAGATTCATTTGAAGAAGGGCGTATTAAGTTTTACGAAAACTTCATTATTCAATGGGAAATCTCAAAAGATGGAGAAATGTGGATGCCCCTTGGAGAAAGCAACAATACGCTGTATGTAATAGTAGGAGGAAGCTCTTTTTTTAATCATCATTTTCATACAACTTATGATATCGCATGTCGGGCTGCAAATAATTTAAGAGGAGTGACCCACGATGAAATAAAGAATGTGGTAGATGTGATTTTTGATACTGCATTTAAAAAAGATAATAATGATAATTTTCCTGAATTAAGGCGAATTAGTGATGGAACTACATTAACTTATTATGGCGTACATCCTAGCGATGTAGATGAATATTTTTGCCCTTTTAATGCAGCACTTTTTTTACAAACAGGAGATGGAAGATGTGGTGCATTAACTGATTTTTTAATTGAATGCATAGAGGTACTTGGTATGGATAGTGACATTTTAGAAGTATACCAACTAGGTGTTTTACCTTTTCCTGTTGATTCTTCTATAAATGGCGTTATAATATCAGATTCTGGGGGTGTTGAATTAACAACCACTTCTAAAACGAATCTAGTTAATCAATATGAAAATCAATTCAATGAAGATTTTGACATGATGACTAATCTAGTAATATTAGATTATCTCTTCTTAGTAAAAAATTGGAATGTTGCTAATCCAGGCGAATTTATTCCTCTTTATACAGGAGAATGCTCATTGAGAAGCCAGGAGATAGCTCAGTCAGCATTTGGAGAACCTGGAATTGTTGGACAAGGAAATGTTGAAAACCCTAGGTCAATCTTCCTTAACCACGTAGTTGCTGCTTACGACAATGTGATACTTGACCCATCTTATGGTACAAGGTATTTAGATGCGGCCAATAACTCGTTTAGAAACACTACCCAGTATGAAAATGATTCATTTGACGTAGCAACAGGCGCTTTTATTAAGCGTGAGATTTCTGCCAATACCTGTGAATATTATTATTGGGTAGAAAAATTGAACGATATTGAAGAACAAGATTTTTTCACCTATTGATCAAACTAAAAAGCATGAATTATAGTAAACTAAGACTCGGCATCATTTTGTATTGCAGCATTTTTTTACTGCAAGCAAATGGGCAAAATATAATTTCAACTATTTCGACAGAAAAAGCAATAGATAAAGACTCTATTGCCACGAAAGTGACGTTTGAAAATGGGGAAGAAATTGTTTTTTATGCTCGATTTTCCCCCCCACCACCACTTCGTGATTCATACGCAGATGAAAAATTTTGCACTTTAGTTTTTGCTAATGAAGAGAAATTTTTGATTTGCTCAGCGTATAAAGACACGATTTCTGGTGAATGGCTAGTGGATTTTCCTTTTTTTGAGATGTATAAAACAAACAATAGCTCCAGTTTCTTTGCTGTTGAATATATGGATATAACGATTAAGGACGGGAATACTTTATTAATAAAATACAATATTTACGGGATTGAAGCAATGATTAATAAATTTTATCCTGACGTTATATTTCCTCATGTGTTTGAATGCGTATTTACAACAACTGGCCTAGTCCAGTTGGAAACTAATTATAGCATAAAATCATCAATGTGGAAAGGTGCAGATTCACCGCGAATTGATTTGAGGTGACGCTATAGCAGGATGAAAATAATTATTTTTCGACCAATAATTAAGAATATAATGAATTGTAAAAAAAACAAAATTAATTACCCTGTTATTATTAATTACTAATCTAAGGTTAATATCTGCTCAGCAAAGTGATTTTCAGTATGGGCAGTGTTTACGAGAAGTTTACTTTTCAGGCATACCCAATAGTAATTATCTTCCGATCAGTAAAGATAATGGAGCGGGAATTTATACTGCGCCTCAATTCGTAAAAGATAACGCCGAAGAGTGCAACACACAAAATCAGGGCTTAGTACTGGCACAAAACCCCGTAGCATATGTAAGCGGTACCTACGCACAAGTAAAAGCAATATTTGAAACAAATTGCGAAGCCGCCTTATATGTAAGGGGAGTTGGGCCATTAATTGAATCAGGAACGCTAATTTTTGAAAAACAATTATGCGAGCCCGCAGGAGGAATAATTACTTATGATTATAACAACGCCAATCTTCCTTTTGAGGCAGATAAGATTAAATATTGGGAAAATTTTGCCATCACTTGGCAGATTTCTGAGGACGGAACAGAAGACTCATGGACTAATATTGACCAAAGTATGAATACTTTGTACGTAACTTATAAAACTCCTGAGTTGGTTAGTGATCAAATCGGGTATGACTGGTTTCATACCTTATTTAGAGTTGGTTGTGAAAGTGCGGCTGATTTAAGTACAGACGAAGAAATTATCAATGCAATTTGGAACAAGCTAAGAACTAGGCATATTTTGGCCGCAGACAATAACGAGCCTCTTTTCTACTACAGAACATGGGAATGCCAAAATTATACTACTGCAAATTTATTAGCTACTAATGATGGTCAGTGTGGTTCTTGGGCCAGATTTTTTATTGATTTATTGTAACTATTTAGGTAGCCATCTGCATGGTGCGTAGGAACGACTCTCCCTTGATGGCATTGATGAGTTCCTCATACACGGATAAGCCGTGTTTTTTTG
>Ga0213861_10002852_pt1 | contig 14555 bp, 13 predicted proteins | sample PICome_4_FD_160110 | JGI IMG/M metagenome (GOLD analysis project Ga0213861, IMG submission 160110) | Coastal seawater microbial communities near Pivers Island, North Carolina, United States - PICO131 | ecosystem: Environmental > Aquatic > Marine > Coastal | place: USA: North Carolina... | reverse complement strand
TTGCTGGTGTGCCCCGAGTTGACCACAGGGTCGGTCGTTCGTTGTCTTTATACTGACCACGACCGCCACTGCTGGACAACTCTGCACCATCCCTAACCAACCCCATGGCACTTATTAATCGGGGTCAAACTGTTCAGGTAAACCGAGCCACTTCTATACAACGGATATGCCGCCTACTTGTAAAAGCTTCAAACACCAGATTCAGTTTTAGCTCAGGCTGAGTAAATGATTTTCACAACTGAGTAATCTACTATTTTTAAAAGGTTTTAATCATGAAAGAACTAATAATTAAAAGCATTGTTGCGCTTACCATGTTCCTCTCGCATTCTGCTTTTGCTAGTACTTATGAGGTGTGGCATGTAAAAGCGATAAGCCCAGACGGTGAACAGATTCTACCGATTAAAGCATTGGGTGAAGGGGGGAAAATCTACAAGATAAAAGCTTTAGTCATTGAAAAGAACCATATTTTAGACATTAAGGTGTTGGACGACAATAACGATGTAAAGCATGATGTGAAAGCTATTAGAAATAGCGATGGTAAGCACCATGACATTAAGGCTATTACCGCCAGCGGGGATAAGTTGGATGTTAAGGCAATCACTTCGAATGGGAAAAAGCTCGATGTAAAAGCAGTGAAAGGCAAAGGTAATGCCTTGGATATTAAAGTTGTGATGCCTAATGGTGAATATTGGGCCATAAAAGCAATCTCTCCTAATGGCAACGTCTTTGATGTTAAGGCTCTAGACTTAGAAAATGGAAGCCCAATCCTCCATGTCAAAGCGGTACCGCAAATATACAAATAATCACTCCTACAGATAGCCCAGTAATCTGGGTGGTTTTTTTCGAAGGCATCCACAAGATAGATCTTTTGGATGCCCCATTTGATATTGAGTCATTTATTAATCAGCTAGGGATTGTCTGAATACTATCGCTAACTTTTTCTGACGTTGCGTTCGGTACCAAGCGCAAGCAAACGCGGCGCGACAAACTCTTGGCCGAGATGGATAAGGTGGTTCCTTGGGCTGGCGCTTCTCTTGGCTTGGCTTCTTGGGCCCCACCGCATCGAGCTGCGCCTCAACGGCGGCTAGATCTTCGTCAATGGCCTCTTCGAATAAGGCACGTTGCTGGGCATCGAGGGTTTCAGCCGTACGCCCGAACTTTGATCGGCGTAGGTTGGCCATCTCAAAGCTAAGCTTGGCGATGACGGTGTCCTTGGACTGAACCTCTTTTTCCAGTACTGCTCGATCTTAATCACGCCAACCACTCGCGCAACCACTGTGCGCACTCTTTGGCCGATGACGCGGGCCAAGCCACCACGATCCGTTGCTGCCCGCGAGTGCACTCAATTCGAATATCGCCGATTGACGCAGCCGATTGAGTCACCTCAACGGGCACGAACCCCTTGGACAGGCCTCGCATGAGATGCTCCCGTACCCAACGCTTGACCAAGTTAGGGCCCAAATCGTGATCGCGGGCAATCTGAGGGGCCACAGCACCTGGCTGCCCACAAAGCTTGACGATGCGCGCCTTGAACTGGGGCGTAAACCGGCGCTTCTTTATAGCGGGACGCTTGGGCACCACCGCACCTGGAATTGGGGTTGTATCAGTTTCCATGCCCGTCACTATCGAGCATCGCTACACAGTCAACAAGATGGGTTTACCGGTCGTTTACGCAAATCCCCACCCCTAGCAACTTGATCTCGCTGGAACCCGCATAAATCCAACCGTTGAAAAATAGGAAAAACTCAAAAATATGTGAGGAACATTTATTTCACGACGTCTCCCGTCACGAATTCGTGGATACGTTTCGGTCAATATGGCTTATTTTATTGAATGTGTTTGGACTAGCAGCGCCGTTGCCTTCAACTAAACCAACCTAAGCTTATTGATTGCATCATCAAGGGTTTGGTCATTTTTGGCAAAACAGAACCGAACCAATTTGTGATTAGCATCCGCACTTTTCTGGTCAGCATAAAAGGCCGACAGTGGGATGACAGTGACACCATGGTTTCGGGTTAGCCAGACAGCAAACTCTGCCTCTGGCACATCTGAGATATTGCTGTAGTCCGCAAGCAGAAAGAATGTTCCTGGGCAAGCATAAGGGACCAATCGAGTTTTACGCAGACCTTGGGCAAGTCTGTCGCGTTTGGCTTGGTAGAAGTCAGGAAGGGCGCGGTAAGTCGATGGATCTTTTGTGTATTCGGCTAGCGCGTGTTGGAACGGGGATGGCACTGTGAACACCATAAACTGGTGAACCTTTCTCAATTCATGTGTCAGTTCCGAGGGAGCGCAACAATAACCCACTTTCCAACCCGTCGTATGGGTTGTTTTACCAAAAGAAGAAATTACAAAACTTCGTGCTGCTAAATTTGGCCGCGACGCCAGACTCAGATGACCTTGCGCAACAAAGGTAATGTGTTCATAGACTTCGTCAGACAACAGAAGTATGTCGGTCCCAGAAACAATATGTTCGAGTTGGTCCAAATCATCCGATGTCAACACAGCGCCCGTTGGGTTGTGAGGAAAGTTAAGCATGATCATCCGCGTCTTGGATGTGATGGCCTTTGAAACGCGATCCCAATTAACTTTGAATGTGGCTTGTGGGTTGTCTGGCGGGTCCATCGCTACGGTGACAGGTATGCCACCGGCTAGGCGAATCGCAGGTACGTAACAGTCATAGTTGGGTTCAATCACAATGACTTCATCGCCTGACTGTATGACCGCTAGGGCAGTTGCCATGATGGCTTCGGTCGCACCACTGGTCACGGTGACTTCTGTATCTTTATCGTAAGCACATTGATAAAGTGTTTTAACTTTGTAGGCGATCACCTCTCGCAAGTTGTCAACGCCAGACATATAGGGATATTGGTTGTGACCTGACGCCATGGCCTCAGAAACCAAGTTCAATAACTTGGGATCTGGGTTGAAATCAGGAAACCCCTGACCTAGGTTGACCGCATGGTACTTAGCAGCCATCTGGCTCATGACGGTAAAAATGGTCGTGCCGACATTGGGTAGTTTAGAGTCAAGTCGCATAGGGTCAGCTTATTGGGTCACGCGATTAATAAATGGCATTTTGCGTTTATTGCTTCGCAATTCGTAGCACTAACCGCCGGTCTTGTCGAAATGGACCAATGCTCGAATCTTACCAAGCATATTAAAGGTAACCGAATTGTTCACCGAAGGTCACCAAGTCGCACTTATGTCTCGACTTAGCCAGGCCGCACAGGCTTAATTGCGCAAAAGTTTCACCGCTCAGTCAGTGCCTGTCATGGGATATTTCTCCTCATAAAAAATCAAACAACCACAACAAAAGCCAAACTTAGTATTGAGTGAGATCTGTCACGTTTGGCACATTTCCCCTGCAGTCTCAGTGAAATTGGGGCATAGTCTTTGGCCACACTTGCTATCGATGCAAAACGCGTGTATCTTGCAGTGACAAGTAATAGGTAATCCTCAATGTTTTCCAAAATATTTACCCTGCCAATTGTTCTCATTACCTTCATTGCATTGAATGGCTGTTCGGACGACAAATCTGTGGTTAGGGTTGCTACATCCCCTTTCTATCCTCCCATCGTTTACAAAAAAGACGGTACTCTAGTCGGCATTGATATTGAAATCTTCAAAGCTTTCTGCGCAAAAATAAGCTGCTCTCCACAAATCAAAGAATATGACTTTCCGGTCATGCTCCAAGCTGTTTCTAACGGTGCAGCCGATATTGCTTTCTCTGGTATTTCAATCACTGAGGAGCGTCAAACAACACTGGATTTCTCGCAGCCGTATTTTCATAATGCCATTCACTTGGTCAGTATCGCGCCTGATGCCAAAAAAACTAGTGAGCTTTCAGAACTTAAAAATTTCCGAATTGGATACCCAATTGGTAGTGTTTATGATGAGTTTATTGAAAGGAATTTGGCGCCTGAGGGATATTACGCCTTGTCGCAAATCCAACATTACACCGATTACACGCAAGTCCTGAAAGATATGCAGTCAGGAAATCTAGACTTAACCTTTATGGATGAACTAGGCCTGAGACTTTGGCAAAAAAAACATGGGAGCGCAGTCAAATCAGTCTTTAAGTTCCCACAAGAAGATCCTTGGGGATTCGCGTTTGGTAAAAGATCAACCCTAAAAAATGAATTTGATGCGTTTCTCAAAAAACTTGGACCCGAGGGCGTTCAAAAAATCATTGACCAAGCTGTTGGGAACAAAGAACCGAGCTGAACTCAAATCCAACTAAACACGCGGTCACGTCCGACCATCAAGAAAACACTGGCCACGAAACCGAGCAGCAACAAAGCGCTGTAGCAGATGAAGTAGGTTTTTTCAGAGGCATTGTTGTAAAACTTTCGCCCAAGCCATGAGCCCAAAAAAGTTAATGGCAACAAAACGGTGGCTGCACCGGCATTACCAAAGTGCAAAATACCCAATAAAACAAGCGGTATGATTTTGGTAAAGTTTTGCACCAACAAAAACTTATTTTGTGCCGCGACGAACTGTTGTCGGGCAATTTTGTAACAAAGAAAATAAACGGTCATCAGTGGTGCGCCTGAATTGGCAACTGTTTGACTGATCCCAATCGCACTACCGAGCGCAAACAAGCCCCTTGCCTTGGGCGCGCCTTTGGCTGCAAATAGCTTCGCAACCTGTTCGCGCAGCATAATAAAAACAACGTACAACAGTGACAAGCCCGCCACCACCAACTCTAAACGACGATGTATTAAAGCCATTGCCCCATCGCTCACCAGCAGCCATAGAATGGCCGCACCGACCGCGGTACCAACAACAGCACCAGGCAACAGCGGCTTGGACAACGTCGGATTTGACTCATTGCGATGCTGCCAAACCCCTAGAACAGACGCTGGTAGCATCAAGACAGCAACCAGAGCCAAGCCATCGCTGCCACCCAAAGCCAGCACCATCAATGGCGACACCACAAAGCCGCCTGCGCCCAAGCCGCTACGGGCAAAACCCATCAAAAAAGCGGCGACAATCGCCAATACCGTTGCCAGTATTGGCAGCGGTTGAGACGAAAAAGCGCTGACGATCAGTTCAAAGTTCAACTGCTTGACTCACAAAAAATAGGTGCTCAATGCCACCGTTGCGACAACCACCAAATTACGATTTGTCGCCTTGGTTTAACGCGCGATAAGTTCGAATCACCTGACTGTCATCGGCTTTGCCGTCGCCGCGACCTGAACTCGCAATATACATTTGCTGAGCAGCCGCCGCGATCGGAAGCGCAGCCCTCAAATCCTGGCCCGTTTGCAACACAATCGACAGGTCTTTGACAAAGATATCAACCGCGCTGGTCACTGGCGGCTCGGCTTGCAGCATCCGAGGCCCACGATTTTGAAGCATCCAGCTCGACGCTGCCGATCCCGACATGATCTCAAGCAGTGTCTTAAGTTCAATCCCCGCTTTGTCAGCCATCGCAAAGGCTTCAGCCGCCACCGCGATGTGCACGCCACACAGCAACTGATTAATGGTCTTTACCATGGCCCCTTGGCCAGGCGCATCACCCACATGAAATATTCGCTCACCCATGGCCTGCAAGATCGGCAGATTGGCTTCAAATACCGACTTCTCACAACCCATCATGACGGTCAGGCCACCCGATTCAGCACCCACCACCCCGCCAGACACCGGCGCATCAATAAACGCGCGACCACTGTCTTGAACGCGCTTGGCCATTGATTGAACAGCGGCTTGTGCACACGTCGCCATGAGCACCACCGTGGCACTGGTGGCGAGCGCATCAAGCGCCTTCGCATCAAAGAGCACTTGTTCGGCTTGAGCCGCGTTAACCACCATCAAAACCAAGACATCTGCGCCGTTGGCGGCTTCGTGCGCATCGCGCATAAAGGTGCCGCCAGCGGCCTCAAACCTCTCCTTTGGGGCATCGCTGATGTCAACACCGCGCACCGTGTGACCCTTGGTCAGTAAATTGACTGCCATGGGCAACCCCATCGCCCCCAAGCCCACAAAGGCTATTGTTCGCATCTCAGCTCCATCGCATCGGGACGCCATTCACACGTCACGAGCATTGTTGATTGATTATTGATTGGTATCAGAATGATCAATTAGAGGCGTTTATTGTGCCACTGCTTAAGGCAAGGCGCACAAAAAAACTTAGCCATCGGGAAAATCATCTTAGCAAGATTGCGAGCTGCTCAATGTGTCGAAACTCGGATCAAACCATCGAAAAATAGACCACAAAAATGGCTTTGATGATTGAAGGTGACCACAACGGGTCACCTTCGTTTGGCATATCTCGACAACCGAAAGGGTTAAGCGCTCTCTTTTCGACGACTAACCATCGCTTCCCAAGCGTCTTCCATCCAGTCACACAAAACAGCGCGCGTTTCGCGCGGATCAATAATGTCTTGAATCATAAATCGCTCAGCTGTTCTGAACGGAGAGGCAATACGGTGGTAGTAGTCTTCAATTGCTTGACGAGTGACGTCCGAGTCATCTGCGTCTGCAATTTCTTGGCGATAGGCAGCCGCGACACCGCCCTCAATTGGGATCGAGCCCCATCGTGCCGAAGGCCAGGCAAACCGATGTAGTAATTGAGGAAAATACTTCGGTGAATGCAGGCCACCCGCCATGCCAAAGGCACGACGCATAATGATAGAAACCCACGGGACTTTAATTTCCTCAATCGTACTCAAAACACGAACAGCTCCCAATAGCGTCCCCCGCAGCTCAGCTTCTGGTCCAGTCGCGTTGCCCGGCTGATCAACCATATTGATTATGGGTAACCCAAAGGTGTCACAAAGTTTGACATGACGCTCCATTTTCCAAGCTGATGTTAGCGTCATCGCACCACCAGCAATTTTAGGATCGCTGCAAAGAATCCCCACTGGATAGCCATTAAGCCGACCAAGCGCCGTGATGCAAGAACCACCATGGTAGCGACCAATTTCAAATATCGAGTCCACATCAAAGATAGACTTCAAAATCTTCCGTGGATCAAAAATTTTACGACGATCCCTAGGGATTGCATCTTTTAGCCAATCATCAGCCCGATCAACCGGATCAGCATTTGCGAGCGGCTCGGCAAAGGTAGCCGCATGGCGTGGCAGATACGAAAGGAAGCGCCTGACTTGAGCAAACGCATCCTCTTCACTTTCAGCCTCGTTATGCACTAGACCGCTTTGTCGGTGTACCTTGTAGCCACCGAGGTCATTTTTGTGTATGTCGATCCCATAGGCCTGCTTTACAACAGGTGGTCCTGCCGCAAAAACCTGTGCTTGATCACGAACCATGACTGAAAAATGAGACATCAGCACCTTGATTGCACCGAGCCCAGCGCAGGCGCCAAGCGCTACTCCCACAACCGGCACCGTTTTTAACAAATCCACGACTGGCCAGTTGGGATAGCCAGGGATTTTGCTATGTCCGCTTTGCTCCAAAAGTTTGACACTGCCCCCCGCCGTGTCGACCAACCTGATAATGGGTAACCTCAAATCAAGGGCAAGCCGTTCGGCATAAATCCACTTGTCTGAGATGGTGCCCTCAGAAGACCCCGCTCTAATTGTGTAGTCATCGGCAGAGACAACAACTTTACGGGCTTGAATCTTGCCTGTGCCAATAATGGCGTTAACAGGCGATAGGCCCTCAAAAAAACCCTCCGCTGTGTAGCGTCCTTTACCTGTGATTCGACCCAACTCGCGAAAAGTCCCTGTATCGAGCAGAGCATCTATTCTTTGTCTGGCGTTCAAAATGCCACGTGCTTCTAGTTTGGCCAGCGCCTCTGGGCCACCCATTGCAGCAGCCTGTTGACGCCGTGCCTGTAATTCGCCGAGTTCTAGTGCCCACTCGCCATCCACCGATAGCGGCGGCTTTTCGTTTGATTCCATTGCTTTAGTCAAGTGACATCCCCTCATCCAAAAGTAAATTTCTCACTGCGCCCGCACAATACGACGGGCAATCAGCTCATCGATCTGTGCGTCAGCTAGCCCCATTGAAGACAGAATTTGTCTTGAGTCCTGACCTAAGTCTGGGCCTGTATGCCGAATACTGCCAGGTGTGCGAGATAACTTAGGAACAACACCAGCCTGTGTTGTGTGCCCTAATATCGGGTGCGCTACTTTCACCAACATATCCCGTTGGGCAAAGTGCTCATCCTGATAGATATCAGCAATCGTATATACAGGTGCAGAGGGAATGCCTGCTAACACTAGGCGTTCTGCCAAAACGACAGGCGTCAACGTTGATGTCCATTGGCCAATAATCGTATCAATGGCTTTCATATTTTCAGGCTGACCGCGCGCACGGATGCTAGAAAAGCGTGGGTCAGTAAATAGATCCGGTTGACCCATGACCTTAGTCAAACGTTCAAATATGACGTCGCTGTTAGCTGCAATCAACATCCAACTGCTGTCCGCTGTTGGGTACAAGCTATTTGGCGCCATCGTAGGCAAATTAGGTCCGACACGTTTAGGCACAAACCCCAGTTTCTCAAAGGCAGGCACATAAGGCTCCATTTGAGAAAAAGCCGCTTCGTATAGTGCGACATCCACGACTTGACCGAAGCCTGATCGTGCCCGCTCGTGAAGAGCCGTCATTGCACCAAAGGCGGCATAGACTGACGTTAAGTAGTCAGTGGTGGCCAGCGCCACACGTGCTGGTGGTCGATCTGGATCACCCGTCATGTGGCGAACACCTCCGACCGCCTCGCAAATGGCACCGTAGCCGGGGCGTGCGGAATAAGGACCATCTTGCCCGTAACCACTAATTCGAACCATAACCAACCCAGGGTTTCTTTTGGATAGCGTTTCATAATCAAAACCTAATCTTTCCAAAACACCCGGTCGATTGTTTTCAACAAGAATATCGGCCTGCTCAATTAAAGCCATCGCAATATCGTGACCCTCGGTCGACTTCAGGTCCAAGGCGATAGATTTCTTCCCCCTGAGAATGGTTGCCGCATAGAGTGATACGTCGTCAACATGTTTTCCCATTTGACGTACACCGTCACCCTCAAGAGGTTCTATTTTTGTCACATCAGCACCAAAATCCGCCAGGAGTCGGGCGCATGCAGGACCGGCAATGGTCGAACATATTTCGATAACTTTGATGTCGTGTAACGGAGCCTTTGAGTCAGCCGGACCTGAATGATTTTGAAGCACCATCGTGTCAAACTCCCGTGGGGAGATCAAGAAGTCTTTGCTTGATCCAAAAGTGTTAGAAGGTTTTCTTCGATGAATCCCGTGTGAAACTCACCTGATCTAAATGCACTATTGATAAAAATTTTCTTTAAAAATTTGAGATTGGTTTGAATCCCTGAAATTTGAATCGCGGCCAAGGCTTGGTTCATTTTTTCGCAAGCCAATTCACGACTCTCTGCATGCACCATCACTTTGGCAATCATTGAGTCGTAATGTGGCGTAATGGCGTCACCACAGCTCACCCCTCGGTCAATTCGAACATCACCAAACCCAAACTCGATGTGCTCGGGAAGCTCAAGGACATCTATGGTCCCTACTGAAGGAAAGAACGACTTATTTGGCCGTTCAGCACAAATCCGTGCCTCCAAGCTGTGTCCTTTGACACTCAAGTCAGCCTGCGTAAAGTCAATGGGCTCACCGCTTGCCACGCGTAACTGCCACTCAACCAGATCGATACCTGTGATTAATTCAGTAATGCCATGCTCAACCTGCAAGCGTGTGTTCATTTCAAGAAAATAGAATTTCCCGTCGGGTGTCAGGACGCACTCAATCGTGCCGACACCCACATAACCAATGGCTTTAACCAATCCGACTGCCGCATGCGCCATCTTCTCTCTTGTCGGTTCACTCACTGCGATGGCTGGAGCCTCTTCTATTACTTTTTGATGACGCCTCTGAACTGAGCAATCCCGATCAAAAAAGTGAATAACATTACCGAATTGATCAGCCAATATCTGTAATTCAATATGCCGAGGCTCACTGAGGTATTTTTCAATCATCAAGGCATCATCGCCAAACCCTGCGAGTGCCTCACGCCGACATGAGCCCAGAGCGGCAGCAAAATCAGCAGCTTCGCGAACAATTCGTAACCCTCGACCACCACCGCCCTTGGTGGCTTTGATCATCACGGGATAACCGATCTCTCTAGCCAAGTCACCCAACATATCATCGGCTAAATTCTGGCCATCAACGCCTGGAATCGTTGGCATCTTGGCTAGTGCAGCAAACGCTTTGGCACGGGCTTTGTCACCCATCAACTCGATGGCCTCAGCGCTCGGTCCAATAAAAACAATGTTGTTATCTTTGCAGGCTTTTGAAAACTGAGCGTTTTCAGCCAAAAAACCATAACCCGGGTGGATAGCATCTGCCCCAACCATAAGTGCGGCTCTCATAATCCCGTCAATATTCAGGTACGTAGATCGAGTCGTTTCTGGCTCCACTACAATTGCTTGATCACAAAACTGAACATGCCTGGCATCACGATCAACTTCTGAAAAGATGGCCACTGTCTGGACACCCATCCTACGAGCCGTAACGGCGATGCGGCAGGCTATTTCACCCCTATTGGCAATAAGTAACTTTTGCACGTTGGTATCCTTAGCGTCAACGAAATTGACGATTGGTATCTAACTCATGTGTGCCAAGCGCCATTTCCACATCGCGCACAACAGTGAGTAGTCGTGGGCCAATTTCCGACTGAATTTGATTTGACTTGAGCCGAAATACAGGGACGCCACAGTTAAATGCGTAGTAATGATCATCAATCTGACTTTGCATTGGCACACCGACCGATCTCGTGTCTTTGACAAGATTGTCTGTCGCCAAACAAAATCCCCACTTGTTCTTCTGCTCTATCGCTTCCTGAACATGCGCTAGATGCGGACTGTCTTTACGATCCCAACCCGGCGTAATCGAATCCAGTAATTGCTGTCGAACCACATCGGGCAAACCAGCCAAATAGGCGCGGCCCATTGCGGTTTTATAAATAGGTATCTGAGTCCCTACGCCCGCCATCACTGGGTTGACTGAAGCTGCTGGAGCGCAGCTTTCGACATAAATCATCTGCGTACCAAATTGCATACCAATCGAAACAGCACCACCCACTTCGTTTGCCATTTGTTGCATCAGCGGTCGTGCAATTTGTTTAATTTTCATGTGCGAAAGCAAAGGGTGAGCCGTTGCCAGCACAGCCAATCCGAGCGAATATCGGTGCATTCGATCGGAGTAGTGAAGAAAGCCAAACTTTGCAAGTGTGTAAGTAATCCGGGAAACCGTCGGTTTAGAAAGACCTGTAAGTTCGGCGATTTCCTTGTTGCTTAAGTCAATGCGCCTTTTGTCAAAACAATTCAAAACGACCAGCCCCCGAGCCAAAGTCAGCACCAGTGAGGGATCAGTTTCCTCAATGCTGCCTACTTTTCCTGACACAAACGTACCAGCGGCTCGGGTTCTTCCCATGACTAACACACCCTAAATTTATTTATTTTTAGAAAGACCAAGCGTATCCAGAATGCCCTGAATGCGTGCGGTTTCCTCAGCCATCACAGCATTGACACGATCTGGACCAATAAAATTTGGATTCCAGCCTCGGGTTCCTACAAACTTCTTCCATTCTGCTGTACCAGTAATTTGCTCTAACGCATTGCCCCAAAACGCAATCTGTTCTTTGGTCAAGTTAGGTGGGCCAATCACGCCTTGAACGGAGGTTGTCACAACATCAACGCCCTCTTCTTTCCAAGTCGGTATAAAAGAAAGATCACCACTTAAGCGTGTAGGGGCACCAACCACCAAAATGCGTAATTTGTCATTTTTCATTGCCGTAAGAAAGTTTGGCGTACTAGCCGCCACAACATCAACGTTTTTGCCAAGCAATTGCGTAACCGACTCAGCAGAAGACTTGTAAGGTACAAAATTCACTTTCGCGACATCGACGCCAGCAATTTGTAGTGGTAGGGCTGCGCCAACGTGAATATGATTTCCCAATGAAGTCGCCAACGCAACGTTGAGTTTCTCTGGGTTCTTTTTCATGAACGCAATCAAATCTTTGGCGGTCTTAAACGGTGAGTCTTGATGAACGATCAAGCCCACGTACTCCTGAAACAGAATGGATATCGGCGTGTACTTATCAAAAGTACGATCCTTTAGTGACCCCGTGATGTTGTTGTTGATCAATGAGGTGGTCAACGTCATCAAATAATCGCCGTTGCCTGCTTGCTTGTCCAACTCGTTTAACGCCACAGCCAAAGCACCACCCGGTTTATTTTGAACAATCATGGACTCAACAAGTTTTTTCTCAATGGCGATTTTCTGGATTTGCCTCGCCACCATATCCAGTGAACCAGCTGGTCCAGCTGGCACAATAAACTGAACCGTTGGACCTGGTTTCCATGCTTGTTGCGCGTAACTCGGTACCGCTCCCACCATCGCAAGACCAGCAATCACTGATATCAATGTTTTCATGTTTGTCTCCCACATGAGTAGTTTTAAATGAAGAGATCTGTGTCTCTTTGGATTAGGTCACGAACAGATTTATTATGTGCGCAAGCTTTTCAATCGTCAATATATAGGAATATATTTCCTATATATGGAAAATAAATTAAACCTCAATTTCAACAATCGCCTGTCCTTCCGCAACAGCATCACCCTCACTGACAGCAATTGAGATGATTTTCCCAGGCTTCTCTGAAACAAGCGGTATCTCCATTTTCATGGACTCAACCAACAAAATTGGCTCATCAGCATCAACTGTCTGACCAACCGATTTCAAAACCTTCCAGACAGACCCTGTGACGTCAGATAGCAATTCAACCTGTGGCATATAAGCTCCTCTTTAAAATTAAAAACCACAATTCCAACTTTATATTTATTGAACAGGAAATTTTTCAATAGTAATAGACCCAAAATCACTTAAAAGCAAGGGAGTTTTGATCTAGAGATTTTTAACAGACTGAACCGACTCGTTAGTATGCATTTGTCAGATAGTACGCAGAATCCAAACCGTGAATTTGGGCCTGCCTTTGCTCAAATGCCAGGAACTCAGCACTCACATTACTGCCTCGCAAACCGCCTCTTAACGTATTGGCCTCAGTCTGCTTCGCCTGCACGATCCAGGAATCAGGAATCGCAGGGCAATTGGGAATACACAGCCATAGCCGCAGTAAGTGGCGCTTCAAGTCGGGATCCTCGTGATCTTCGAATTCTGTGCGTGAGTGGATCACGTGATAATTGTTCACCATCTGCAAATCACCCGGTTCGAGTTCCATCGAGTAACAATAAGTGGGGTCTGGAAACAAAGACTCTAGCAAGTCGATCATCCGTAGTTGGTCGTCTGTCAATCGAGGGATCTCAGCAAAATCCCGTTGTGCGGCCACGATGTTTTTTAGGTTGAATCGAAACGCAAAGTAATCGTCTTTGAAGTCAACTACAGGACAATGGAAATACGGGCCATCGTCGCGGGCCATTGTTCCCTGCCAACTGAAACCGATGCTTTGTCTGAGTGTTTGGACCAACGACGGGTCAAGGCGTTTAACCGCTTGATAAACTGCCTTTGAACTGGTGATCTTGCTCTGCCCGCCTTGCTTTGCCGTTCGCCGGCACATCAATCCAACCACGTCACCGGAATCAATATGAAAATCCAACTTTGCACGGGTGTTGTAGCCGCGCCCACCTTTGACCAGGTAACTGCCACCAGCATCGCGCACATCGGTCAAATAATCGCTGTTAATGTTTTGTGGGCGAGCCACACCGAGATGTAATCCCATACCCCAATAGGCCAGGCGTGTTTGCTCTTCTGTCCACTCGTCAACAGGGAAGCCTTTGATTAAAGCGAATCCCCAGGGACCCTGCGTGATGGACCGGGCTTCAGTCAAGACCCGTGCACATTCGTTAGACAGGGGAAAGTCAGCCGGTGTCATTTGCAGTAATGGCTTATCAACCACTACAGCATGGTCAAGAGCCGCTTTAAACCCCACGACTTGAGTCGGCGTCAGCCTCAATTGCCAAGAAAGATCCGACCGCACGTTTTCAGCGAGCCAGCCGGTTTCAATATCGACGCTTGTTTGCATGACCACATCTCCAAGGACGATCATCGATCACCCAATTGAGTTTATGCTAACCCACCGAGGGTTCAGATGGAGAATACCGATTGACTTAACCCGTCTTGTGACGATAGATTTGCCGACGCAATTGCTGCACTTCCTCCACCAAGTCGGCCACCAGTGCGGCCAACTGAGGATCGGCGTCGTAAGTCTGTTCGATTTTGGCGACTTGTTGCACACGAATCACGGTCGCACTCGATAGGTAATAGGTTCCTTCGCGGTGCACCGCGTGGATCACCTCTTGTTCGATGCGCTCGTGCAGCCAATCGGTGGTAACGCAACACAACCTTGCCATCTCTTCCACACGAAGGACTTCGCCCTCTAAAAGCTGGGGTTGCAAAGGATCAAATGTTCGTTCTTGGATCATGTTGGCGTTTCTCATTTCAACGTTCGCGGGGTTCAAACCCCGGGTATGCTTGGGCCAGTGCCCGCCAAGCTTGCTGCTGCTGCTCGGTTACTGCGCTGGGTACAGCAATCTTTAGTTCGATGTACAAATCCCCTGCCG
>Ga0213861_10002850_pt1 | contig 14560 bp, 9 predicted proteins | sample PICome_4_FD_160110 | JGI IMG/M metagenome (GOLD analysis project Ga0213861, IMG submission 160110) | Coastal seawater microbial communities near Pivers Island, North Carolina, United States - PICO131 | ecosystem: Environmental > Aquatic > Marine > Coastal | place: USA: North Carolina | collected... | reverse complement strand
AAGGAATTTCGATGAAAAAAATTTGTGTTTTTACCGGCGCCGCCTCAGGCATAAACCCCTTTTATAAAGACGCTGCCTATCAAATGGGACAAATGATCGGGTCACGCGGTCTTGGGCTTGTTTATGGTGGCGGCAAAATGGGTTTGATGGGCGCGGTTGCCGATGGGGTGCTTGCTGCCAATGGCCGCGTTACCGGCATTATTCCGCAATTTCTTGATAATGTTGAAGTTGGGCATAAGGGCGTTACCGATCTTCACATCATCGATTCGATGCATGAACGAAAAGCCATGATGTATGATATTTCAGATGCCTTTGTCATTTTCCCCGGTGGCCTTGGCACACTTGATGAAACCATGGAAATCATCACATGGCGCCAGCTTGGATTGCATAACAAGCCGATTATAATCGTTAATTTAAACGGCTATTGGGATTCGATGTTCATCATGTTCCAGAATATTATTGATCAGGGCTTTATGCATCATGGGCATACAGGTCATTTTGATCAGGTAGATGATCTTGACGGTTTAATGGACAAGCTTGATCAGCTATTCCAGCCCGACCGATTACAGGCCTAGCAAAGAAGGCTTGGCAAGCGCGCCAAGAAAAAAGAACAAGGCTTATCTTTATAGGCGCGCCACTAAGCGCGTCATCATCAAAGGAAAAATCCCGATAATGATGGTCACAACGATCATCGCTATCGGGGGTTATTTTTGACTTGGCGAGGTGGTTTACCGTCAAAGATATTTGCCCCAAAAAGTTTGGGTAATTAGCCGATGATGCTATTCAGCGTCGCGCTTGGGCGCATCACCAATGCCACCTTGTCACTGGCAGCATGATAATAACCGCCAAGATCGCATGGCTTGCCTTGGGTTGACGCCAATTCGGCAATGATCGTCTTTTCATTATCAGCAAGCGCCGCCGCCAATCCGGCAAAATCATTAGCCAGATCCTGATCTTCGGTTTGTGCGGCAAGAGCCTGCGCCCAATAAAGCGCAAAATAATAATGGCTGTCGCGCGTATCGGTCTGGCCAACACGGCGTGACGGCGATTTATCATTTGCCAACAGCAATTGTGTTGCGGCATCAACCGCCTTGCCAAGCAGGCCAGCCTTGCTGTTGCCAGTCGATTCGGCGACAAAATTCAATGATTCACCAAGCGCACAAAATTCACCAAGCGAGTCCCAGCGCAAATGGCCTTCTTCGATCAATTGCTGAACATGTTTTGGCGCTGATCCACCTGCGCCTGTTTCAAACAGACCGCCACCATTCATCAGCTTGACCACAGACAGCATTTTTGCCGATGTGCCAAGCTCGAGAATAGGAAATAAATCAGTTAGATAGTCACGAAGCACATTGCCGGTGATTGAAATGCAATCTTTGCCAGCCGTGATGGTTTCAAGTGAAAACCGGGTCGCCTCACGCGGTGCCATGATTTTGACCGATGCTTCATCAACGCCAAGCTTGGCAAGCATTGCTTTCACATAAACAATGATTTCCGCATCATGCGGGCGTGCCGCATTCAGCCAGAACACGGCCTCGGCACCCGTTGCCTTTTGACGGGCAAGACCAAGCTTAACCCAATCTTCAATCGGTGCCTGATTGGTGCTAGATGAGCGCCAGATATCGCCTTTTTGTACCTGATGCTCATGCAAAACTTCGCCATTTTCCAGAACATAGCGAACCACACCATCTTCCGACATCTGAAATGTTGTTGGATGTGATCCATATTCTTCGGCCTTTTGCGCCATCAGGCCAACATTGGAGACTGATCCGACTGTTGTTGGATCAAGTGCGCCATTTTCCTTAAAGAAATTAATGGCTTCCTCATAAACAGGCGCATAGGAATTATCCGGAATGACACATTTGCAATCTTGCTCGCTGCCATCTGGCCCCCAGCCCTTGCCGCCAGCGCGGATCAGAGCAGGCATTGACGCATCAATAATCACATCTGACGAGACATGGAAATTGCTAAGCCCTTTATCCGAATTCACCATGTAAAGCGGTGGATTGGCGGCAAAGCAAGCCGCAAGATCGGCTTCTAGCTCGGCGCGTTTTGCGGCCGGAAGCGCGGCAATTCGCGCCTCAAGATCGCTAAGCCCCAAATTATAATCCATGCCCAATTCGCGCAAAACATCATCATGTTTGGCAACAAAATCTTCAAGCAGCACGCCAACAGCCTGACCAAAGATAATCGGGTCAGATACTTTCATCATTGTTGCTTTGAGATGAACCGAAAACAAAATAGATTTTGTTTTGGCATCGGCCAGCTCGTCACGCAAAAAGGCGCGTAAAGCAGCCAAAGACATGAATGAGGCGTCAACAACGGTTCCCGCTTTTAGCGTCAGGCCGTCTTTTAAAACATTGACCGCGCCAGCCTTGTTTTCAAATTCGATTTTTGCCTTGCCAGCCTGATCGGCGCTCAAAGTTGCCGATTTTTCATTGGAGAAGAAATCACCTGATGACATTGATGATACATGGGTTTTTGAATCAGCTGCCCAAACGCCCATTGAGTGCGGATTGTTCTGCGCATAGATCTTGACCGCCTGCGCACTACGCCGGTCAGAATTGCCCTCACGCAGAACCGGATTAACCGCACTGCCCTTAACCGCATCATAACGCGCAGCAATCGCGCGTTCTTCATCATTTGCCGGTGCTACCGGGTAATCGGGAAGATTATAACCTTGCGCCTGCAATTCGCTGATCGCGCCAACAAGCTGGGGAATTGACGCTGAAATATTTGGCAGCTTGATCACATTGGCAGCTGGAGTTTTCACCCATTCTCCCAGTTCAGCTAAATCATCCGATTGACGTTGGGCATCGGTCAGAACTTCGGGAAATACGGCAATCACACGGCCGGCAAGCGAGATATCACGTCGCCCAATCGTCAACCCAGCAGGCTTTACAAAACGATTGATGATCGGCAGGAGCGAGGCGCTGGCCAATTCTGGGGCTTCGTCCACTTTTGTATAGATTAAATCTGGGTTGGCTGTATCTGACATATTCTTTGCCTTTTCATATGATGACCAAAACACACCCCGGGATTGGGGAAAACGTAACTGAGCCTTTTGGCCGGTTTTATAGCGCGGCTGAAACCGCTTTTAATGCTTCGGCTGCCTTGCTGGCATCAGGGCCACCAGCCTGCGCCATATCAAGCCGCCCACCGCCGCCGCCGCCGCCAAGCGCCGCCGACCCAATCTTGACCAGATCAACCGCGCTTTTTTGACCAACAAGATCCGCCGTAACGGCAACAACAATCGATGCTTTGCCAGCATCAGTCGCAACAAGACAGATCACCGCATTTTCAACCGATGTTTTGATTTCATCGGCCATTGATTTCAATTCGCGCGCCGGCGTGTCTTCAAGCAACCGCCCAACAAAATTGATGCCATTGAAAACATCACTGCCATTGCCAGCACCGCCGCTGCCGCCAGCGGCCAATTTACGCCGCAGCTGGCTGATATCACGTTCAGCCTTTTTACGGTCTTCGACCAGCTGGGCAACGCGGTCGGCAAGCTGGTCGGGCGCAATCTTCAACAGATCAGCACTTTTGGTCAAAATGGCATCACGCGAATCAATCCACGCCAGCGCACCTTCATGCGTTACCGCCTCAATCCGGCGCACCCCGCCAGCAACAGCCGATTCCGAAATGATTTTCAATAGGCTGATATCGCCAGTTCGGCCAACATGGGTGCCGCCACATAATTCAACCGACCATGCCTTGCTTGGATCATCATCAGCCGCACCGCCCATTTGCACAACGCGAACTTCATCGCCGTATTTTTCGCCAAACAGCGCCAATGCGCCAAGTTCAATCGCGGCGTCAGGCGTCATAATGCGGGTGGTGACATCGGAATTCATCCGAATCCGTGCATTAACGATTTGTTGAACCTGATCCAATTCTTCGGCCGAAACAGCCTTTTGATGGGAAAAGTCAAACCGCAACCGGTCGGGGCTGACAAGCGATCCCTTTTGCGCCACATGATCACCAAGCACAAGCCGAAGCGATTCATGGAGAAGATGCGTTGCCGAATGGTTGGCGCGAAGCCGCAAACGGCGCGACACGCTGATCTGCAACCGAACCTCTTGCCCCTTGGCAAGCGTGCCAGAAATAATTTCGACATGATGGATAAACAGACCTGACGAAGTTTTCTGGGTATCAGTGACGCGGGCTGTGCCATTGTCCCAGCTAATCGTGCCGACATCACCAACCTGACCACCCGATTCGCCATAAAACGGGGTTTGATTGACAATCATCCGCCCCTTGCCAGCTGTGCCGATTTCTTCAATTTCGGCATTACCATCAACAAGCGCGGTGACAATGGCTTCGGCTGAATCTGATGTGTAGCCTAAAAATTCTGTTGGCTCTAGCTTTTGCGCCAGATCAAGCCAGATGGTTTCAGTGGCGCTGTCGCCCGACCCGCTCCATGCACGGCGGGCATTGGCTTTTTGCGCATCCATTGCGGCGTTAAAGCCATCAAGATCAACCTGCCAGCCATAACCGCGCATGAAATCTTGGGTCAGATCAAGCGGAAAGCCAAAAGTATCATAAAGCTTAAAGGCAGTTGCGCCATCAAGCGTGCCACCGGCTGCCTTGCCTGCCAGCTCGTCATTCAAAATGCGAAGGCCGCGACCAAGCGTTTCTTTGAAACGGGTTTCTTCCAGCTTCAGCGTTTCGGTAATCAGCGATTGCGCACGTCCCAATTCGCCATATTGCGCGCCCATTTCGGCAACAAGGGTTGGCACAAGCTGGTACATGGTAGGCTCGGCGCACCCCATCTGGTGAATATGGCGCATCGCACGCCGCATAATCCGGCGCAAAACATAGCCTCTCCCCTCATTTGACGGCAAAACACCATCGGCAATCAAAAAAGATGACGCCCGCAAATGGTCTGCCACAACCCGATGCGATATATTATGGCTTCCATCGGCATCGGTGCCGGACACATCTGCCGACGCCTCGATCAATGACCGCATAAGGTCAATGTCATAATTATCATGCTTGCCCTGAAGCACCGCCGCGATACGTTCCAGCCCCATGCCCGTATCAATTGACGGTTTTGGTAAGGCAATACGTTTGTCCGGCATCTGTTCAAACTGCATAAAGACAAGATTCCAGATTTCGATAAAGCGATCACCATCTTCATCAGGTGACCCTGGCGGGCCACCCGGAATATGGTCGCCATGATCATAGAAAATTTCCGAACAGGGGCCACAAGGGCCAGTATCACCCATCGCCCAGAAATTGTCGGATGTGGCAATGCGGATGATGCGGTCATCTTTCAGACCAGCGATTTTCTTCCATAGATTGGCCGCTTCATCATCTTCATGATAGACCGTGACAAGCAGTTTTGACGCATCAAGCCCATATTCCTTGGTGATCAAATTCCACGCCAATTCAATGGCATTTTCCTTGAAATAATCGCCAAAGGAGAAATTGCCAAGCATTTCAAAAAATGTGTGGTGACGCGCCGTATAGCCAACATTTTCAAGATCATTATGTTTGCCGCCAGCGCGAACACATTTCTGCGATGTTGTCGCCCGAACATAATCGCGGGTTTCGGCACCGGTGAACAGATTTTTAAACTGCACCATGCCCGAATTGGCAAACATCAAAGTTGGATCATTTTGCGGCACAAGCGGGCTTGACGCGACAATTTCATGCCCGTTTTTGCCAAAATATTCCAGAAAAGTGGCGCGGATATCATTCACACTCGACATAAGACTGCCCCCAGCACAGCGTTTGGCTTGTCACGTTTGGTTTGCGGCGACCCTGCCATCACGGTAAGTGGCCGTTTATGGCACCGCACAACGCCCACCCAATAGCCGTTATTATCTACCCGCCACAGGGGGTGTCTGTCCAGATTAACTTGATGCAAGCCTGCCGCTTTTTGGCAAAGATGGTAATGGCGACAAAAGCCCTATTTTGACAACCGCATCACAAAAGCAAAATGGCCAGCACCAAAACTGGAACTGACCATTTCACATTATTCACTATCTGACCAAGCCGGTCCGCATAAAGTTAGGTGGCTTTCGGCGATAAAACCTTATTTTGGCATTGTCGGTGTATCGGGCAGATCAGGCGTGTCTGGCACTTGTGCTTCGTCGCTTGACGCGATTGACGCATCAAGCATCTGATCACCAACAAGACCGGCATTTTGCCGAATGGCCGATTCGATTTCATCCGCCAGTTCGGTATGTTCGCGAAGGAATGTTTTGGCATTCTCGCGGCCTTGACCAATGCGCTGTCCCTTGTAGGAAATCCACGCCCCTGATTTATCAACAATTCCAGCAGCCACGCCAAGATCGATCAATTCGCCCATTTTGGAAATGCCTTCACCATACATGATGTCAAATTCGATGGTGCGGAACGGCGCGGCAACCTTGTTTTTCACCACTTTGACGCGGGTCTGATTACCGACAACTTCATCACGATCTTTAATCGCGCCAATCCGGCGAATATCCAACCTGACTGAAGCATAGAATTTCAGGGCATTTCCACCTGTCGTGGTTTCCGGATTGCCAAACATCACACCAATTTTCAAACGAATCTGGTTGATGAAAATCACCAAACAATTCGAACGCGCAATTGACGAAGTGAGTTTGCGAAGTGCCTGGCTCATCAAACGCGCATGAAGCCCCACATGATGATCGCCCATTTCGCCTTCAAGTTCGGCACGCGGCACCAAGGCGGCGACCGAGTCAACAACAAGAACATCAATCGCACCTGAACGAACCAGCGTATCGGTAATTTCCAGCGCCTGTTCACCAGCGTCAGGCTGCGAGATCAACAGATCATCAATATTAACGCCAAGTTTGCGTGCATAAGACGGGTCAAGCGCGTGTTCCGCGTCAACAAACGCACAAGTGCCACCTTCTTTTTGCGCTTCGGCAACAGCATGAAGTGCCAGCGTTGTTTTGCCTGATGATTCTGGGCCGTAGATTTCAATAATCCGGCCTTTTGGAAAACCACCAATGCCAAGGCCAATATCAAGCCCAAGCGATCCAGTTGAAATTGACTGAACATCGACCGCAGATTCGCGTTGGCCAAGTTTCATCACCGACCCTTTGCCAAACGCCTTTTCAATCTGGCCAATGGCCGCTTCAAGCGCCTTGTTCTTGTCGTCACTTTTCATTTTCATATCCACTACAACCCCAGCCATTTATGCCTCCTTAGTTGCACAACCACCACCCCCTGTCCATGCACTTTATATTCATGCACTTTATCTTCATGCATTTCTATCGATGCTCATTTTCACGCCGATTGCGGCGCGTGAATCTGAGCCTTTCCACTTTGGCGTGATGAAACGCCTGAAATGCCGGACTGGGGCTTTTAAAAATTTGCACCATTTCTGGTAACGAGACCCTATCCTGTACTTGTTTTGTTCCAATTACAAGTCTATTTTCACCTTTTGTTCTGTTTTTTCGCTTTTCCAAAAGAAAACGCCCATACCATTTCAAGATACGGGCGTAGGGTCGGTTTTAAAAATTTGGCAGATCGCCTAATCGTCGCGATGGACACGTTCCATGCGTTCATGACGTTCTTGCGCATGAAGGCTTAGCGAGGCAATGGGCCGCGCTTCAAGGCGGCGAAGATTGATCGGCTCGTCAGTTTCAACGCAATAGCCATAGCTGCCATCATCGATCCGGCGTAAGGCCGCTTCGATTTTCTGCAACAATTTGCGTTCACGGTCGCGAGTTCTAAGGTCAAGCGCGGCATTGCTTTCGATTTGTGCGCGATCCATCTGGTCTGGCTGATGCAGATTTTCCTGCGAAAGGCCGGTAATCGTGCCGCTGGCATCATCCAGTAATTCGGCTTTCCAGGATTCCAGCTTTTTCTGGAAATATAAAAGCTGAAGCGGATTCATGAAATCTTCATCTTCGCTTGGCCGGTAATCATCGGGAAGCATATTTTTCGCAATCGACCCAGCGCCGGCTTTTGCCTTTGTTGCCGCTTTAGCGCCATTTGTTGTTGTCGCCTTGCCATTTTTTGGCTTGGCAATCTCTGCTGTATCGAAAACAAGCTTCTTGTTCTTCATTTCATCACCTTCGCAATCAAATTGAAGTTGGCGGCCAAAATGCCGCCCCTAAAAAGATGGCTGTGAGTTACACCGATTCAATCTGAACTGCAAGGGGATTTTGGCCAAAAGGACCTATCTGAATTCGCCTAACCATGAAAAAACATTATTAAAAAGTTAATCACGCATATGTGATTTGTTATCACTCTCTTACCCGCTTACCCTTTTGATAGCCGCAATTGAGCGCGATATTTTGAAGGTTTTTTGATGTGTGGCAATGGTTCGGTTTCGTTCGCGCAAGAGAAAATGAAATGACGTATTAACCGTTTAAAAGAGAGAGTTTTCAAAATGCATGTACTCATAGTTGAAGATGATCCAATTGTTGCAGATGTTCTTGGCATGACATTAGAAGAAGCAGGGCATTTCAAAACAACGGCAAACACAATCGAAACAGCCCTATCCGAATTAAAGCATAACCGAATCGATGCAATTCTGCTCGATCTGAACCTGCCTGATGGTGATGGCACGCGACTAGCGCGGCTCGTGCGCAAGAATCACATCCTTGTGCCGATATTGGTTATTTCCGGCAATAGCGGTATTGATGAGAAAATCACTGCGCTTGGCGCCGGCGCTGATGGTTATTTGACCAAACCATTTGACCGATATGAATTGATGGCGAATCTCGATGCCATCATGCGGCGGACGCATGGTCACGGTTCAGCCACGATTTCGGTTGGCAATCTGGTTGTTGATCTCAGCCACAATTACGCCAAGGTTGGCGAAACGCGACTTGAGCTAACCGCCAAAGAATTTCGGATCATTGAGTTTTTGGCTCTGCGAAAAGGTGCTGTTCTCAGAAAGGATGCATTTTTGAACCATCTTTATGGCGGCATTGATGAACCGGAACCAAAAATCATCGACGTTTTCATATGTAAGCTGCGGCGCAAACTTGTTGAAAATGGCGCCGAAGGCCTAAGCGTTGATATGGTTTGGGGGCAAGGTTATATCCTTCGCGAAACGCTCGATTATCAGGTGCTTGAAAAAGTAGACTAGCCGTCACCCCTTGTTTGTTGAGGCTGTGCCTGCCCCCCTCCAATTCATCTCCCGTTTGGACAGGGTTAGCGCACAGCCTCACAGCCACCCCAGCCTTGCCGATCTCTTAAAACGAGATATACCGTCCCATGCCGCCTTATCTACGAATGGCGCGGCTTGGGCTTATTTGCGTCAAATGGGCTTGCCAGCCGCCACCCATTCATGGCAGGAAAGCGTTGGTGCTTTTGAGCATTTTTCGTGACAAAAACCATAGGATATCCGCAGTTGCTTTATTTCAGCCTTGGTGATTTTGTGATCCATCCAGATAAACCCGATTGGGGCATTGGTCAGGTTCAATCTATCGTTGGGATGAATGTAACAGTTAACTTTGAACATGCGGGTAAACAGATGATTAATTGCAACATTATTGCCTTGAACGCCGCACCGCGCCCGACCAAATAAATATCTGGTTGTCGCCATCCTCTGCATAATACCAATTCATCTTTTGGCAGGACCCAATGTCGCATGGTATGATGTGCGATTATGCTGTAACAACGTTCATCAAGTTTTTTATGGATTTTTCTGGCCATTGATTGTAGCAACCGTAGCGCCTCACGCGCGCCGCAGGAGATATATTCGTGAATTATCGCGAAATTTTGAAAAGCAAGCTAAACCAGCTAAAAAGCGAAAGTCGCTACCGGACCTTTATTGAGCTAGAGCGTCAAACCGGCTGGCATCCGCATGCGTTGTGGAACAGCCCCGACGGGCCAAAAGATGTCGTTATCTGGTGCTCAAACGATTATCTTGGCATGGGGCAAAACCCGGATGTGGTCAAAGCTTTGACCGGCGCCATTGATGTTCATGGTACTGGCGCTGGCGGCACCCGCAATATTTCCGGCACCAGCGCCGCGATTGTTGCGCTTGAGAGCGAACTTGCCGATCTTCATGGCAAGGAACGTGCCCTTGTGCTGACAAGCGGCTATGTGGCCAATGAAGCCAGCATCAGTGCCATTGCCGGTTTGTTCGATAATATGCTGATTCTATCCGACGCGATGAATCATGCCTCGATCATCTCCGGCATTCGCTATGCGCGCTGTGACAAGAAAATTTTTCGCCATAATGATTTGGCACATCTTGAAAAATTGCTTGCTGCCCAGCCAATTGACCGGCCAAAGCTGATTATTTTTGAATCGGTCTATTCGATGGATGGCGACACTGGCCCGATTGTCGAAATTGTCGAACTTGCCAAAAAATATAATGCGCTGACCTATCTTGATGAAGTTCATGCGGTTGGCATGTATGGCAATGAAGGTGGCGGCATTGCGCAAATGCGCGGTGTTCAAGATCGGGTCGACATCATCCAAGGAACGCTTGGCAAGGCCTTTGGCGTTGTTGGCGGCTATATTGCAGCTGATGATGTGATTTGCGATGCGGTGCGCAGCTTTGGATCAGGTTTTATTTTCACCACTGCCCTGCCACCTGCCTTGGCCTGCGGGGCATTGGCTTCGGTTCAGCATTTGCGCCGCAATTCGCATGAGCGTTTGGCTCAGCAGCGTCAGGCCACCAAATTGAAAGCAAAATTGCGCGAAGTTGGTTTGCCCATTCTGGAAGGCGACACGCATATCATTCCGGTAATGGTCGAAGACGCGGCAAAATGCAGCCAAATCTGTCAGATTCTGTTGCATGATTTCGGCATTTATGTGCAGCCGATTAATTATCCAACCGTACCGGTGGGTACCGAAAGGTTACGACTGACCCCGGGCCCGCTGCATACTGATGCGATGATTGATCATCTTGTGGACTCACTGCAAAAGGCATTTGCCCTAGCTGGCGATGCGCAGGCTCAGCAAACTGGTTAGGCAAACTGATTAAACAAACTGGTTAGGCAAACTGGCCTAAGCAAATCGGCTTGTCCACCCATTGCCGCTAATGATTTTTGCGAAAAAACCAATGTGCATTTTTGGCAAGGCTGGATTTTGCCACCCATAGCCCCTACATTAGGTGCAGTCAGGCGTTTTCGCCTATTTTTGATGTTATGGTCGCTGTTCGGTGAACAGGGCTTTGGCTTTTTTAGTGCCTTTGCGGCTGTTGATGGAACGTGATTATGCCAATTACCCCCACCCCTTCCGATCACCCTCATTTCCCCGGCCGCGGTAAAACCGGCCTGCTTTTGGTCAATCTTGGCACGCCCGATGGCACCGACACGCCATCAATGCGGCGCTATCTAAAGCAGTTTTTATCCGATCGCCGTGTGATTGAAGTGCCGCGCCTCTTATGGTGGCTCATTCTAAACGGCATTATTTTGAATATCCGCCCTCGCAAATCAGGTGATGCCTATGCGCGAATCTGGCTGAAAGATGATCCAGATGGGTCACCGCTTCGCCGCATCACCCGCCTTCAGGCCGAACATGTTGCCAACAGCTTTCAAAGTGATGAACTGATCACTGACTACGCCATGCGCTATGGCAAGCCGTCAATCCAATCGCAAATGCAAAAACTGCAAAATGCCGGATGCAGCCAGATTCTGGTCATGCCGCTTTATCCGCAATATGCCGCATCAACGACCGCAACGGTCAATGACGAAGTGTTTAAATGGGCGCTTGATCTGCGCTGGCAACCGGCCATTCGCACCGCGCCGCCATGGCATGACCACCCTGTCTATATCAAGGCGTTGGCAAATTCGGTTCGGCAATCGGTCAAGAAAAACGGCATGCCTGATGATCTGGTGATTTCATTTCACGGCATTCCCAAAAGCTATTTCGTGGCGGGTGATCCCTATCATTGCCAATGTTTGAAAACAGCGCGCCTTCTTCGTGAAGAACTTGATTGGGACAAAGATCATTTTCACGCGACCTTCCAATCGCGGTTTGGATCGGAACCTTGGCTTCAGCCCTATACCGACAAAAGCGTTGTGGCACTTGCTGAAAATGGATCGAAACATGTTGCCATCATGGCACCAGGTTTTGTTGCTGATTGTCTGGAAACCTTGGATGAGCTGGACATCGAGCTGCATGAAGAATTTTTGGAACATGGCGGCGAGACATTTAGCTATATTCCTTGTTTGAATGACAGTCCAGCTGGCATGAAGGTGATTGAGCAAATTGCCACTGAAAATCTGGCCGGTTGGGTGGACACACCGAAAAAAAGCACGGTGAAAAAAGCGGCTGCGAAAAAGACCGTGGCGAAAAAGGCCGTTCCGAGAAAACCAGCTGCGAAGAAAGCGGCTGCGAAAAAGCGCCGCTAAACCAAAATTTGGTTAGGCTTGAATATGTTGCTGGCTAGATTTTGCTTTTTAGATTGGGCTGAGTGGCGTGCCTAGCCTCGTGGCTATCGCAAGATTTAATCAGACGGGGATTTCGGCTTGTTGCCAGCGCAAAAGCGGTCTTTTGCCGATATTTATCGCTAGCCGCTGCCCTTGCCAGTTATAGATTGTCACATGATCGCCATCACCGCCTTGATGTGCCCACAAACCTGATGTGGCTTTCAAAAAGTAGAATCCCGTTCATTGCGTCTTTTTATGCAAGTAATTGCAAAGCAGCTCAGCAAAGTCTTTTCATTCTGAATCAAGGATGTTATATACACCACCTCGAGCGAGCGCCGTTACCTTTCGGCGCCATATATCGGATGGAACAGGCATATTTGAGACCCTCAAACTGGCTGTCATCTGGTGGGAATATGGTTGAAACAAGCACCCTGATTACCGCCAAATGACGTTTTATTTGAGAAATATTCCGTGACGATCTAGATAGTTGAGAATGCTCGTATGCGGCGTTTGTGTAGTGGTAAGACCTTAGCCTTCCAAGCTAAAGACGCGGGTTCGATTCCCGCACGCCGCTCCAACTACACTTCATTCTCTTTGGATGGATTTACCCCCTGATAGGCAGGCTTTGCCGTTTCATGGTGGAAAATGGCTGCCTCATCCTCCATTTCAAGCATCATCACATCATTGAATTTATTGAAAAAGGTGCAAAGGGTGATGCGTAGCGTCAGCTCGACAATTTGGGTTTCGCTGAAATGCGCACGCAGCTCGTCAAACTGGCGATCACCAACGCGGTTATGGTCGCGCGTCACCTGCGCCGCATAATCGCGAACCATACGATCCACCGGATCAAGACCCGGGCAATCCTCATCCAGAATCCGGTCAATAACCGCCCGTGGCAATCCAAAATCCAACAAACGCGGGCCATGATGGGCAACACAATAATCACAACGATTGATAGCCGATACGGTAACAATGGCAATTTCGAGATGACGCTTGTCAAGAATGGGGTTATCGGCCATTTCAAGAAGCATGCCCATCAGATGGCGAAGCGCAATCGGCCGGTGGGCAAATATTTTCACCTGATTTAAAAACGGGCCATATTCATCGGCAAATCGCTGATAAACCGGCTTGGCATCTTCAGGCACTTCATCAATGCCGATATCACGAACGCGGGCCATGATCTATCTCCCCTCATCGCCATTCGGTGCCAATGTTCATCACCAGCCCTTGTTTTTGCTTATCCAGCCTAGGGGGGAAATGCGCAAGCTTGCAACCCTGTTCACATGCCAATGCCAGCAATATTCACTGGCCTTTTGACGCTATTATTTATGAATATTTGATTAAATTTTAGGCATTGAACGCGAATCTTGCCTTAAATGTTACCAAAATAGCGATCATTGATTAAATTTACGGCATTTTCCTTGATTTGGCACTGCCGATGACCAGACTGCGCCGGTGATCATGCGTCAAAATCTGGCGTATGCCCCAAAATTATGGAGTATCAGTGATGCAGTTTCCTTTTTCGGCAATCAAACGGCTTGGCACCGGCCTTATCGCCGCCAGCCTTGTTGCCAGTCCTGTTTTTGCAGCCGACAGTGCCATCGATAGTGGCGACACGGCATGGATATTGACCGCAACCGCGCTGGTTCTGTTGATGACCTTGCCTGGTTTGGCACTTTTTTACGCTGGCCTTGTGCAGTCTAAAAACATCGTTTCGGTTCTGATGCATCATTTTGCCATTGCTGCATTAATGTCGGTTCTATGGGTGATCGCAGGTTACTCGCTTGCCTTTTCAGGTGATGGCGCATGGGTTGGCGATCTTGCCAATAGCTTTATGAGCAATATTACACTTGATTCGGCAAGTGGCACGATCCCTGAATCGGTCTTTGCGGCCTTTCAGATGACCTTTGCGATCATCACCCCCGCGCTGATTATCGGTGCTTATGTCGAACGGATGAAATTTGCCGCGATACTGCTGTTTTCGGCAATCTGGCTTTTGACCGTTTATGCACCAGTCACGCATTGGGTCTGGGGCGGCGGCATCATGGCTGAATGGGGTGTTCTGGATTTTGCTGGCGGCATTGTCGTTCACGCAACCGCCGGTACGGCCGCGCTGGTTTGTGCGCTTGTTGTTGGCAAACGCCGCAGCTTTCCAAACTCAGTCCAGCCACCGCATAGCCCAGTTCTGACCATGATTGGTGCCAGCATGCTTTGGATTGGCTGGTTTGGCTTTAATGGTGGCTCTGCTTTGG
>Ga0213861_10002848_pt1 | contig 14583 bp, 7 predicted proteins | sample PICome_4_FD_160110 | JGI IMG/M metagenome (GOLD analysis project Ga0213861, IMG submission 160110) | Coastal seawater microbial communities near Pivers Island, North Carolina, United States - PICO131 | ecosystem: Environmental > Aquatic > Marine > Coastal | place: USA: North Carolina | collected... | reverse complement strand
AGACATTCATGTTCAATGCTGATCGACGATTATACGTTTCAAAAGGACGAGGGACGCTGAATGACTTTCCATTAAAGAGGCTACGGCAAATGTCTATATCAAAACGTGACAAAACATCTTCGAGATTCCTTCCCCGGCGAACAATTATCAAGTCAATATTCTTCTTCAATCTACGATCATGGACGAGTCTTCGATCATATACAATAGGAACACCGGTAGTACATATCTCATGGCCTAATATCGAAATACCATTGCGATAGGTAGCAGTTTTTCTTTGAAACGCCCAAAGATTTCCCAAAGCATCTTGGAGGAGTTTATTCTCTCTTGGGACGTTGCAATACGATTCAACGAACTGGATTACACTGTCCAACGGAACATCTGGGTAAGACAACGCGTGTGAGTAGCCTGGGAGACAATCGAATAATGCTTGATTGGCATTGGCGATGATCCATGACCTTACTTCACTGCTGACTTCACTAGCACAATAGATGTCTATATCTGATGACCAAGTATCACCAAGTACAGCTTGAACGACAACAGAACCCGACATTGCCACAGACCCCGGAGGTAATGACGCAGCTAGCCTCGCAAATGAGCTCACAATATTTGAACAATCAAAGGCTGCATCATTGGATTGTAACGTTCGCTCGAGGCTTTGCAATAACGTATAATGTAGCATCTTCTTTCCACGGCAAGAGGGTAGGTTACTACCACCATTATCAATATTGAGTTGTGGATTTAAGACGAAGCACCTTGCGTCGGCTAGGCATAATCTCATCGCGTCACATGGAGGTAAAAACCGACCAATGTGCGCACGCACCTCATCAGGTAGATCATTGTAAGACACCTTGTCTTCCTTGCCTAGCTTCATCTTCTTACTCATATTGTCCTCAAGTATATATCTAACCTAATAGCATTCAATTTATGCAGGCTGACAGGTGATTAAATAATATGATCTTATTTTACTACAGACTGCATATCATGCCTAATGTCCACCAGGCAGTTAATCGGCAGACAAGCGGCCTTATGGGACTGTCTATTTGAGAAGTAGTAACCTGCCCACATACGTATATAGGCAGTTAGGTCTGAGACTGCACAAAACTGCCGAAAACGGCCTTTTAATAGGTTGAGCTGCAGTGGACAACTTTTAAGAAGAGAAGGATAGCTTTGAGGGCTGATATCAGCCCCTTCTTTAATACCTAGTCCAGCTTGCGCCAGTCTTAAGTTAATCTTTGAATATACCTAGAGTTATCGAGTATGTTATCATGAAAACGTTAAGCGCACCCCGTTCCTACGCCAAAACTGGCATTGATAAAATACTATCACGTTTATGGTGATTGTGATACTGAGGTGATAACAACTATGATTATACACTAGCGAACCCCGTGCTTCTACTCACTACAGTACAACACAAACAGTGAGTTTGATCTAATTCAATCTCGCCCTCTTGTTTGCAGTAGAAGCCTTAGTCTTCTTTCCAGTAGAAGCCTTAGTCTTCTTTCCAGTAGAAGTCTTAGCATTTCCCACCTTTTTACTTTTTGAAGCACCTTTTGGTTTGGCTTTATCCAAAACAACAGCTTCATCCTTGAACCTTTTCAACTGCTCATCCTTACTTTTCAGCTCTTCATCCTTCCTTGTCAGCTGCTCATCCTTACTTTTCAGCTGTTCTTCTAGACGTGCTACTTTTTCAACTAGATGTGCTGTTTCTTGTGTGCCACGTTCTGTATTTTTGTTTTCAAGGATATCAATCCAATATTCATATCCTTCAATCCAATATTCATACTGACGCACTAGTGTTAGCAATTCACCAATATATTTATCTCGGACAGAACTGGAGTGACCCCCTGGGGAGTTAGAGATAGCTTCTTCAGGACCAAAACGATGATTCATATTAATAGATGATTCACAGACCAGTATTATATTATTATTAGTTGGGCTCTCCTCTAGTCTCCTCTATGGGTATTCTCTGTTAATAGATGACATATCGTGCAATGTATTACAGAATGATTGAGTAAGGAGAGGATGCAGATGTGGCAATTAATGTTGTGTTTGTTAATACTGCCAATATTGTACCAGCCATGATAACTGCCCTCATTCAAAACATACAAGAACTTATGGTACCTGTCTAGAATATGTCTCTGCCACCGGTTTGGGTGAAACAAAAAGGTCACTAGGGATTGCATTGTCGCGGCCCCCAACAACTCTTCTCTGTCAATGTATGTGAATGATGTGATTGTGTTCGGATGATTATGTGATGCCTCTCCTGCTGTGCATCAGACCAGAGATGACGATAATATCTCGTTGTTGTCCTACAGCTTCACATCATCACTCGCATCCTTGAACGTGAAATACACAAAATAAAATGCAAACAATCTTCTAGTCTACAATAATAAAAATTGCGTGCTTAATAGATTCAATGGTATTACCAGATGATGATGCAAGATGTGGCTGATAATAGTAATCAATGATGCGAGCAATAGTACTTGAGACGGAGTGAGGCAAACACTGAAACAACAAAATAACAAACATGAGAGATGAGGAGAGAGATGCAACTAGATGCAATACTGCCATCATATCCGCCAACCTTTGGAGATCAGGGAAGTAATTGCAATTGGGCTGCCAGAAAGGGATGAATACGATGACTGGGAGTGTAAACTATGGAGATAGACAAGACAATTGCATAAAGAAACGGCCAGATACACAAGATTTATGTTCGTCAGATCTTGATCAACCTTTGTCTACAGCACAATGTGTCGAATATGTACAACAAAACATGAAAGCAAAGGCTATATTGATTGCAAAAGATAACAACTCGGTCACCACGAACTCTGCATCGAACATCATCCATGGAATACTAACACGTTTTTGAGGTGATTTGTGATCTGAGGTAATATGAATGGTTTGAGGAGAAGTACACAACAGACAAAACAACATCAAATATGGTGGAGATTACTTTGATTGTTCAATCGATACAACAAACTCATTGCTAGTTCGGTAGTGCATAACCATTTATCTAAATCTACACATACACATCTGATTTGCATAGTCATCTACAGTACATCACCAACATAACTGACTTCTGAAATTGATCTAACTGATTCTCCTCCGCTTGTTTGTGGTAGAAGCCTTAGTCTTCTTTCCAGTAGAAGTCTTAGTCTTCTTTCCCTTCTGCATTGTTGTTTTGAACATTGCAGCTTTTCTTGCTAGTGCTCTATTCCAACTCCTCTCTACTCCATCACGAACATCGCCCGCCCGTCCATAACCACGAAAGAACCAAGCTGTGTATTTATTCTTCGAGAGATTTGATATATATTCAACAGTGCCCCTGTTGTTTCTTTTGATAGCCAACCGTATATGATCTCGATACTTCACTCGTGAAAGCGCCACATACAAACCTTCCCACGTCATTCTCAAAAGGCCAACAGGGTGTTGCGAAATGAATATTATCAATCTCCTTATCGTTCGTCCCTGAATAAACGCATACATCAACCAAAATATTACTTGTATTTGTATTAGATCAACAGAGTCAATTACTGTCTGACTTACCTGTGCCTTCCAGATTGTCACGCAGAATGCCGGCTCAATGGGAAAGTAATCCTTCATTGGCACCGTCGACCCATTGTATCCAAGCTGCCAATCGCCTCCAATATTTTCCGTCTCCCATTTTCTCACCAGCCCACCCCAACGAATTGAAATTTGAACAACAACTCGCCCTTCTACTAGCGTTCCATGAGTCCACTTCCTTCTCTTCTTCGCATTCTCTCTTTTCTTTGCAGCTGAGTCTCCTGGAAAGTCAGCATATAGCTCGACATTGACAGCATCTGGAGGTTTGTCTAGTGTCACTATAAGAGCATCACTATTTGCAAACTCATCTCTGAACGCTTCATCCTCTTCCAATGTACCAAATGACAAAGAATGATACTTTATCTCGACACCATTTGCCAGACCAATATCTGTGTTGATATTTTCTGATATATATCCAGCAGCTCCAGGCACAAACAACTCATAGAAACAATCTTCTTCCATAGCTTTAAGCACATTTTCCGACCTCTTCGGCTTTCCCTTCCAAACGTTATCTAGGCGCTTTCTAAACCACCGTACGACTTTTGTGTTATGCTGTGATGCCCATCGCTTAGCCTGGATTGCATTTAACTCGTGCCTCTCCGCATTTCCAGTGACAACCATTGTTGCAAATGAAAACTCGCCACTGTCAGACATGTCCTGTTCAGAAAGTGCTTCATAGTTGTCAAGGTCGCGCTTGTGAAACTTTCCACATCTGCTAACCCTCTCCAGTAATGCTGTGTGTTCGGGATCCTTTGAACGATGCTGCTGGGTAAGCTTGATGTATTTAGCTCTCTCAAATAGCAATATACCAGCCGCTTTGACATTAACGCAATCTCCTCTTTTTCCAGACACAAAAGCTTCTTCGTCACTTTTGTCTGTTGCTCCTTTCTTGCACTCCTCTTCCTCATATTTCATAGCAGCACCAGCCAAAGAACTACCACCACATGGTGGCAATTGATCAAAGTCACCCAGAAGCACAACCGCACGACCACCAAATGGTTTGCTACTCTCTGGATACAACTCCATCAATCGAGCATTTAGATAAGCAAGGACATATGGCTTAACTGTGGATATCTCGTCAACGATAATGCATGATATGTTTTCGATGTTGAACCTCCTCATAAAACTCTGGCGCTTATGAACTGACCAAGGCTTGATGTGTTTCATTGTAGGCTCGTCTTCTCCTTTGCCTATCTCAATGACTGGAATGTCAAACAAACCAAGCAATGATGACCCATTAATGTTGACTGCCGCTCCACCAACAAAAGCAGTCTTCACTAGTCTCCCAACACCCATGCATGACGACATTCCGTCAAATGTTTCGACCAGTTTAGATTTCCCATTACCTGGCCCGCCACATACTAATAAAAATGGTGCAATATAACCTTTATCTTCTGCGCGGCCCTCATATATTGCAGTGAAATGTTCTCGAAGTATAGAAACAGCCCTCCCCTTGTCTGATGACAGATCCTGCTTTTTCAAATACTTATCAACTTTACCGACTAAATTGCGAGGGAATTGACGTCGTGTAAATCGATTGACATTATTGTTGCCACAGTCATTTGGTAGGGCTGATTTGATATTTGTGTAAGATGTCTCATCAAACGGTAAAGTCATATGATCGCTGTTGCTTTTGCTTGCCTCATGACCTTCCAAAATATCAGGTAAGTATTTGTTCATGATGGTCACACATTCATCCTTGTGTCTGTTAATCTGTTCACTTTTTAGCTGCTGGCCAGCACTCAGCTCTGTATGCGTGAAGTCATCAAAGCCATAGTCAATTTCTGTGTGATTTTGCATCTCCATAATCCTTGAAGCACGAGCCACGCCCTTTTGTTCTTTAGACCACAATGTTCTATTTCTACCTCGATACTTTGAAAGTATAATCCTCCTACCTGAATCCACCTTCCAAGCATGGACCACCCGCTCCATCAATTCTAGCCTAGAATTGTCAACCGCTCGATCACTGCTCCTTAGCTCTGATTCAAACTTGCAAAATGCTTCCCAGCTGTAATCCTTCTTGCTACCCCACTCTTGTCCAGCTTCATACAACTCGTCCTCGGGTCGAAACATGGTCAAGTAATGAAAAGCAAACTGATCTGCCTGCTTTCGCCATCGATCACGTTGTGATGGATCTGGTGGTTCCTTACCAGGATGTCTTGGCATTTTTCCAAAGAACTTTGGTGTACACTGTTTGGATAGAAGGACCTGCCGATATTCAGAGCCAATCTTAAGTCCTTTTCCAAACTGAAATGACTCGTTCTTTTTTCTTCCTAGACCAGAAGTAGGAGCATTGGTCGTTCTATCTTTGACAACCCTGACCATTGAGCAATACTCCAATCGATTCAAGTCTTTCAATTTCTCTCCTCGGTAACGATACAATTCTGGATATGATATTGCATGCAATGTCTCATCATTCATTTTGTATATTTTGGCCTTTCCATACTCACCTGGTTCATGTTTCACTGCATCTAACTTATCATCACCAATATCCCAATCGGCATCTTGCTCACTTTCTACATCGCTGTCAGCGTTATCCGATGTTTGGTCTTCTATGTCACTTGCTGCAAAGTTATCATCACCAATATCCCAATCCGCATCAACTTGCTCACTTTCCACATCGCTGTCAGCGTTATCCGATTGACTGTCTCTTGGCCGCTTTCTTAGGTTCATCTCTTGGTTCTCCTCGAGCCAGTCCATGATATAGTTTTTGTATCCTTTGCCATCATAGTAAGCAAAGATCTCGGATGTCATCCGAGCATCTAAACCAAGCAGAGCACCAGCGGCTTGTGTATCAGAAACTTCCATCTGTGCATTTAACTTGTTCAGTGTCCTTGTCAAAGTATGCTGGACATGCCTTTTGTCTGTGCCAGTGTCATCGGCAACACTAGGATTCAATAAAACATCTTCTTGTGCCCTAAGTATCAGGGGCAGAGCATCAATGACCTCGACTCCATTTTTATTTATATATGGCCCAATATAAAACAATGCACCTCTGCTTTGCTCCTTGGCCCCAAGGAACAATAGATTTGTGTTACAACCTAGTAACGCTGTCAAGAGAGGATTGTAGTCAACGACCAAACCATTTCTACCTTGTACATCATTCGTGACTCTGTTGTAAATCTTATATAAATTGAAATCCTCAACTGATCGCAACCCCTTCATGATTTGGTACAACTTCGGCATGAACAATGTGAAATACACATCACCATCACTATTAGTATGGCAAAGCAGATGAATTGTTTCTAAACTGTCACCGTTGCTTGCTCTGATCACATCACGTCTCACATAACTTTCTCTCTCCTTCTCATACAAAGCCACGTGTACATTCTTTGAATTGGCAAACAAGTACAGGTCCAGCCTAGTATTCCCAGCTAGGAATAGATGGTGATGCCCACTATCTTGCAGTATGATGGTATTATGTGCACGATGAGAGTTGGATTTATTAAGTACCATTTTTCCACGATAGCGAGGTTTCCATCCAGACCCGAGATCATAGTTATTAGGAAGCTTGCCGGTTGCTTTGAGTTGTTCAACCGCCTGGCCAACATCATTGTGCTTAAACAATTTTCGATGTGGTTTGGTTGCATGGAGAATTTGTTCAATGTTCTCAACCAAATAGTGCATCAAATCACTCTTCAGACCTCCCACTGAAAGTTTGGATGAAGTACTGGCGCCTATGACGACCAAACCTTTCATCAGATTGAGAAAGAGATTGTCCTTGCCAGGCGGAAACCTGTACGAATCGACTTGATTCACAGCCCATCTTTTGCGATTCTCAACAAACCCATCATTGCTGCTTTCGTTACTGCTTTCAGGTATGTCTAACAACTCAAATTGTGACCAAGGCCAGTCATAACGAAGCAATTGATAGTGTTCATCATGATATAACAAATGTATAGTAGGGAAAGTACCATGAACATACACACCATCTCTTCTCCTTACATCGACATCTTGATGAATTGCCACATTCACCTTGTAAACATTTGCGAAAAGATTGCATTCTAGAAGACCCCCTCTCTTACACGAGAATGGTGTGTCACTGCACATGTCACGAGCATAGTTTGCAAGCACGAAATCAGACTTTTCTCCTGCTTAGATATGAAGAGAAATAGGATACATGGCAACAGCACGCATAGAGAGCATGTGAGTGAAAGTGTATGCGTGCATACGATAGCATAGTTTCAATGAGAGCAAACGTATCTAGATCAAGCACAATAGGATCGTCTAGATGGTAATCCAAATATCAAGTACACATTTTTCTCACCTCCATTGCTTTCTTGCCCATCTCTTGCATTCTGTTGTGCATTAGCAAGTTGCTCAAAAGTTAAACTATTGCTATCAGATGGATTCATCTTTTCGGACGGGTGATCTATCAAGAAGTCCATTAATTCTACACGAACACTTTTTGTTGTTTTGCCCTTGGCTTCATCTGGCTTCACTCTTTCTAAACCCTTCAGCATTGCCCGGATAAGACAATTTTCATCTTTGGGCGGATTATAAAAAACTCGATTGTCATCATCAGAACTGCTTGGTAGCATTTGCTCATGTAGTTTTCGAAGAATGATATGTCTAGTCACGTCCTGTACTTGCGGCAGAGATTCCAGAGGCTCCTCTTCCGGCCTCTTCATTTCCCATACGACATTGCGCGGGTCTGACGATGACAATGGAAAAAGACTCTGCTTCTGACTCGTATCCACTTGATGACGAGATATAACCTTTTCGCGTACATCATACTTATACTCTTCATCAGGATCTTCTACCTGCTCCAAATTCACAGGGTTTGTGTCCGCCCTAAGTCCACTCGGCTTATTCAGTCTGCATCCATTGTAGCCTGTAGTTCCTTTGTAACATGTAAATGTGTGCTCGTGGATCCCTCTTTGGCATACGGTATCACTCACATAGGACTTGAAAGCAATAGCCTCTTCCAATGGATCAGGAGGAATCTGCAAAGGCCTTGGAGGCATCATTATCTTTGTGTGTGGATCATTAGAGACTCGCCTCAATTCCTTCATTGTCAAGTCAGCTATATGATAATTCTTGTCAAGTGATGCTGAATACATGGACTCTAACACAGACCCAAGCTTTTTGCATAGCTCAGGTATGTCAGACACGAGCTCAAGCACATCTGGTGACATGCCTCCCCATAGCACTACATGAAAGTGAAGAGAACCTCTACCAGTAGTCTCAGTCTTTCCATAATAGGCCCAGTTTGTGCCTGATATACCAGACGAGTCGTGATCCCATGAGGTGAAAGTAGTCCTTTTCGTAAATGGTTTCCTCCCAATGAGTATAGACAAAACGTCCTCAACAAACTTTTTGTATACCAATGCAGCTCCAACTGGATTCTTGGCTAGATGTACAAACCTTTCGATATATGTCTTTGGGATTGGTATCTCCCCATTGTTCGCAAAGCCATTTTGAACTTCTCCATTCACATCGCCCGTAACACAGCTTGGATAATCAATATTGTTCGAGCTACGCATGGTAAGCCTAATTGCAGTAGCACTGTTCACATCATCGATTGCAAAGGTGAGAAATGTTGGAGCACAGCCAAACCTTCGTGCACATGCTAAGATTTCTCCCTTGCTACGATCTCTCTCTAGTGCACCAAACGTTGCTGACTTCCCAGTGGAATTGAGAATGGGCGTGAGCTTTTTCATCACATACCGTCCATTTTTACTGTGGGGGTTAGCCACGGCTTGTTTTAATTTGCCTTGAAAGTCATTCGACATGAACTCCTTTACAAACTTGCTCCACTGCTCCCTGTCTTGTGTCTTTGCGTGCACTGCTTTTATTGTTTCATGCCGTTGCATCTGATCAAACAAGTGAAATATCAATGGTTGACATGATGCAGCTGCCGTGGTGAACTGCATCAGAAGATGAATGCGCTCTTTTGCGGTTAAGCGGGGTGTACTTTTCTTGTATGCAGTTCCAAGTAAAAACACATCTACATGTGCCTTGACTAAACCCTCATCAAACGTGAGAAATTCATTAACTGGATTCTTCTCTCTGAAAGCTTTTTTCACTGTTGCATTGTACTGTCTCTTTTCCTCTTTTACATCTAAGTCGATTTCCGCTGCAGTGTTAACTAAGTAGTCATGATCGTGATCGGCACGATTGTCGTTTGTGGTTTTATTTTGTGACGTCAAATAGACACATCTCATGGGAAACTCATTGTCACTTTTATTACTAGCTGAGGTGGAATCATACGCAGTCGTTGCCTGTCGAATTTGTGCATAATCGTCTCTTGCAATATTTGACGTGTCCTCACTAGCAGTCAACTGTGCACGCTGAGCCAGTTCGTTATTGCAATCTTGCATTAGTTCTCGGAAGTTGTAAAAAGAAGGTAGCGGATCGTCATCTTCATACCACTTATTAATTCGCATCAACACTGCAAGCCACTGATAAATGACATGCGCTCGTCCTGATACATTAGCTGACTTGATAGCCTTGGCTATGAGACGGTCGTATTTTCCATCAGGACCAACGAATTGGAGCTCAACACTACCGTTGATACTATCTGGTGTCAACAGATCCGCAACAACCTGAGGACTATCGTGATCAAACATGATACCACAACCTTTCAAAGCTGAGTGAGTATTCTCCCGCAACTTCCCAGCATTGCTCTCAATCTTGATAATATTAAGGTAATGCCTCACTTTAGAAATGATGAGGCGCTCTCGCAAAGTCAAAGATTCTAGGCCTATCCTTCGATAGTCTCCAAAATCAATACCATTTGCAACCGATCGTTCTGGTATCTTATTACGTGCATCAATACTCTCACTGCAATGACCACAAATCTTGGCCTTGAATCCAACCTTACCACTGTCTTTGGTATACTCATCTACGAATTCTGGGTGCAAATGATAATATTTCAACCGCTTACCACCAAACAATGGATTGTCCTCAAATAGGTTGTCATCATATGCACTTGCGTCTCTATCCTGATTGTAAGCTTGTTGAGTTTTGATGACCCAATCACGATCTTGTGGCCACACAGAATACACCTTCCAAGTCTCAAAGACCTTAGTCTTGCCAGCCTTATTCACTGGTAAGACCAATGGATCCCCTACTCCTTGCTCTATTCTGCTGTTATGAATTTCCCGTTCCTCGTAATTCATTTTCAACAAACAAAGATCCGTACCCAAATCAAAGTCTTGATATCCACTAATTTCTTCATTGTCAAAGCTACGATACCCACAACATGCACAAGTCAGAAGTGGTGCGTCAATCGATCCTCCCCCAAAGTCCTTCTTTCCCCAACTGACCCCCCTACCTTGTGCCTGAAGGAATCTTTGACCAAGCTCTCGTTGTTTAGCTGGTGTTAGACGCTGACACTCAATAATCTGTTCCACTCGATTATAGATGTATTCCCGAAGTATAACATTCGTATTGTTTCCACTTGCTTCTGACAAAGATTCGAATGTATGCTTGCAGAGGTCAACATGATCATGATCGATATAGTTCATCTTGCTCGACTTCTTTGGCTTTGGAGATGCAGGTAGGTCCAATAATGAAAAGTCTGGCTGACTCGTATCGGCATACTTTTTAACATCTCCATATGTCATTTGGTAGCTATCATCTGGATACTCATCGTCAGGGTCGATACATTTAATTTTGAAATATCTCTCTGTAACGTCAGGAAGAAAAAGGTTAACATCTGCAATTTCACACTCCCAGAGTTCTCGGCTTGCTAATTGCTTGCCAGTGTCTTCATCCTTCCACCAATACCCGGGAACTTGTAACCTGAGCCCTTTCAACCCGCCTTCTTTCAACGATTTCTTCAAAGTAGGATCGATATTGAATTTGACGTCCTCAATCAACCCTGCAGTTTCGCACTGCTTGACATCAACATTATCTGCAATCCACAGTAAAGCCGACATTTCAAATTCCTCTGCCGGACATTCATCTTCCTGCCATTTACGCAGTGCAATCCAGTCTTTCTTGCTGAGTATTGTATAAACTACTTTGGTAATTGTCATTCTGTGCTTCACACCAACTTCAATCACTCCATACAAGTTATCAAGACACTTGAATACATTCCTCGTTGTATCCTCCATCCTCTTCTCCTCCAGACAATCAACTGCATGAAGATATCCAACAAGCCATTTAAGCTCTCTATCCCTCCAACTCCCGTTGTTATCATACCAAAGCTGAACTGCTCCTTCTGGATGGTCTTCAAACTTGCCATGGAGGTAATCTTTTCCAGGTGTCTCCCAGACTTGAGTATCTTGAAAAGTACAGGATTGGCTTTCACGTTCATATCTCTCTACAGCTCTTGCCCTCTTCTTTCGGAGTCTATCCTTGGCATTGGCTAATGCTTTCTCTTCCGGGCTTTGTTCTGCCCGACATTTCCTCATACGTTTGGTGTTTGCCAACGTATCTCGTGCTTTCTCTTCTGGGCTTTGTTCTGCCCGACATTTCCTCCTACGTTTGGTGTTTGCCAACGTATCTTGTGCTTTCTTCTCTTGACTTCTACTTGCTCTGCTCTTTCTCCTACGTTTGGCTGATGCTTCTCTCTTCTCAGCTTGTATCTGAGCTTGTGATTTGTTCGAATTCTTGCTCCTCCTGCCTCCCCCAAGCATCAGCGGGGGGTGGAGAGAGTTCTCCTGTTCATGAATAATGAATGTGGCGTGAGAATTGAGTGAGAAAAGGTACATGTCTGCTAGATGTTCTATCCCTTACCTTCGCCTCCTGAGAACGCGCTGCAAGTTTTCTCTTCCACTTGACCATCTGCATCTGCATGGCATTCTTCTTGAGACAAGACAATGCCCTTCGACGACGAGATCGTAATGACTTGGCAGATGGTTTCATCACTGATTGACAATTACAATCCTTGTCACATTTACACTCAGCCAATGCACGAAGAGATTTGACAAAGTTAACAGGGTTGCTCGAGAATAGCATCGCGAAGTTGAAGATATCTGATCTGCAGCGTCTTCTTCTCTTTGTATTTTTCTTCTTGCCACCAAATCTGTCTCCTCCATGCAGCTGTCTGCATTGGCAAGTAGAATCTAGATGAAAGACAGGAGTGTATTTGAAGAAAGAACGGAGATTGTAGATTGGATCTATACATTCACATTCTAGAAGAAAAAAACAAAGTCAGTACTACACACCTTCTTCTTGATACAAAGTCTTGATCAGTACACGCTCAATTAGATCTTGACGCTTGGCCATCCTAGCAATATCACACCAACCAAGCAGATGTGACTTCTTTTTCTTCTTGCTTTTGCCGCTGAATCTTTTGGTAGGAGCAGCCAATGCATGTATCGACATGCCAAAGCTGACGGGGTTGTTGGAGAACAATACAGAAAAGTTGTAGATTTGAGACTTGTACGAAGCAGACTTGTTGTTGTAGTAATTCTTCTGTTTGTTGGTAGCGATTAAAGCTTTCCTACGATAGTTGTGACTTCGGCTCCGAGGTGTTGTGGACAAAGGCTTCTTCAACTTCCTATCACTACCACGAATAGGAATGTACTTTGGACCACTCCCCAAGAGATACCGCCCAACATATGATGTTACTTCTTTTGGGTTTGATTGTATAGCCATAATTTGTTTTGGTTGTTTCAATTCCGAACGCTTATGTTCCTCCTCCTCTCGTTGTTTCATTTCCTTAGCTCTCTGGACGGCCCTCCTAGCAAGTCTTGATTGCTTGGATTCGCCTGGACGCTTGCGCTTGATAAAAGTTGGGTGCTTCAATTCATAGAAGACTTGTTTCTTCTCCTCTTTATCAAGACTTGTGTATGAAAAAGAAAGCACAGCAATGGTCGGTATGTTGGTGGAGAACACGGTAGAAGAAGCAATAAACAAAGAAAGACTGGACTGAACAAACACCTACCCACTGGTAAGCTTATATCGAGCAATGTAAGTCTTCTGTTGGTACTTGCTGATGTGACCACCATTGAATAGTTTTTCTAGTCCATCCAATATATCTCGCGTGTCACCAGAGGTGACTGTTTCCTTCATATATTTGTGTATCTTATCAATTGAACCAACCAGATTCTGGTGTTGCTCTCTACTCATCAGTCTATTCTGGTTGTACTCGTCTGTCAGTCTATCAACGGTATCTTCTGACCAAGTCAATGCAGAATGTAAAGACTTGTCAACTGTAGTGAAACAAGGAATTCGCTTCTGATTCTGTTTCTGAGTAGAAGTGCCATGTTTAGATGATTCATTGGAGATACAATCAAACTCAGTATAGTGAGCAGTATCAACTGCAATCTCGACTGTATGCTGAGATGAAGAGTCTTGCATCTGACCTGACAAGTCATTGTCATTACTGCATACAAGATCAACAGGTTGATGATATTCGTCTTCACCTTCATACAGAGGTGATGTTAGTGTCTTTCTGATCTGTGACATTTCTGCATTAATCATGTCGAATGAATCGCTTCCAAGCAAAAATCCAAACTTCTCTGCATCTACTTCACGAAACGAATCATCATCACAGAAAAAGTAAACTTTTGAAGTCATGATGTACTTATAGAGTCTGTAAAATAAAATGAGATACAACCCATAGACTGTTAGTGTTAGTACTATGCATAACTATACGGTGAACAAAGCTGATGATAAAGGTAATGTGGCGACAATATCATAACATACTGGATGTGATACAAGACAATAAACAGATTAACCCGAAACAAAGGATCGAAACAGAAACCTACATATATCTTCGGCCTGGCTCACGTTATAAGTGTTGATCAGCTAATACAATACAGGGCAAAGCCAAAGCAGTTATGAGACAGAACTAGATTCAAATTAGAACTGGGGCTTTGGCTGTATTAAAAACAAATGTTGTGTAAGCTGTTAACAAAAATGGTGGAGTGGAGTGCAAATAGCAAATGTGCTGAAGTACTTACCTAGAGAGGGAACATGTACAGCTAGGCAGTCATCTTCTCTCTCATGGCCATTAAGTGAAACAAATAATTAGTGTCACTAACAAACAAAATAAATAACTACGACTTACGGTAACTGGCACACAACAAAAAGTTCTCAATAAGGTACACAACAAAATGA
>Ga0213861_10002847_pt1 | contig 14586 bp, 13 predicted proteins | sample PICome_4_FD_160110 | JGI IMG/M metagenome (GOLD analysis project Ga0213861, IMG submission 160110) | Coastal seawater microbial communities near Pivers Island, North Carolina, United States - PICO131 | ecosystem: Environmental > Aquatic > Marine > Coastal | place: USA: North Carolina... | reverse complement strand
TCTACAGAGGAGAGAGCTCAAAAAGGAATATTTTTAGCATTTCAATATCCATTAGAAATACCAGGCGTTAACACAAATATTTTTTTAAAAACGTCGTTAAACGCAGTTAGGAAGTCTAAAGGTGAAAAAGAATTGGATACATTAACTTTTTTAAAATTAATTAAAGAAAAGGCTTCTGAACTTGGAATAGATGAGAAATTTTTATCACGTCAATTAAATGTTGGTTTTTCAGGAGGAGAAAAGAAAAAAAATGAAATTTTACAAATGAAATTACTTCAACCTAAATTATCCATTCTAGATGAAACAGATTCTGGATTAGATATCGATGCACTAAGAATTGTTGCTGATGGAGTAAATTCTTACAAAAATAAGGATAATGCTTTTTTAATCATAACACATTATCAAAGACTTTTAGATTACATCAAACCAGATTTCATACATGTATTGTCTAAAGGTAAAATTGTAAAAACAGGTAATGCAGATCTTGGAGTTGAGTTAGAAAAAACTGGTTACTCAAACTTAGCTTAAATGATGAACTTTTACGATTTTAAAATTGAAAATATAAAAGACCTTTCTTTGGATGAAAAAAATTCAAGAAAAAAAAATCTAGATCTTTTTTTTCAAAATGGATTTCCAAATAAAAAAGATGAAGATTGGAAATTTACAGATCTCAATTCAATTTTAGGAAAAAATTTTAATAATATTGCAAATAAAGAGTCAATATCAGAAGATAAAAAATTTAAAACAATAGAAGATTTTGAACATAATTTTATTTATTTAGTAGACGGCAAACTTATTTCTAATGATTTTAGTTACGAAGATAAAAGTAATATTTCTATAAATGATTATAATTACAAAAATAAAGGCAAATCAGATGAAAAAAATTCCTTAACTTTGCTTAATAATGCATTAGCAACCGGCGGATTTACTTTAGAAGTCTCTAAAAATTATAAATTTGCAAAACCTTTAATTATTTATAATTACTTTTCAAAAAATTTAAAAGAGTCTATTATTAATAATAAAAACTCAATAATTTTAAATGCTGAGTCCGGGTTAAATTTAATTAATTATATTGACGATGACTCTAAAGATAACTTTGTGACAAATACAATAGACAGTATTATAATTAAAAAAAATGCTTCTTTAAAAAATATTTTTATTAATAATTCTAGATGTAATGGATATTTTTATAGATTTACTAAGAGCATGTTAGAAAAAGGATCTATTTACGATAACTATCTACTTTCCACAGGTTTAAAATTCAATAAACTAGATATCGAAATAGATCATAACCAAGAAAATAGTAGAAGTAGTATTTTTTCAGCACTCAATTTATTAGGATCGGAGCATCAAGAAATCAAAACTCGTATAAATCATAATGCTCCGAACTGCCAAAGCTATCAAAAAGTAAAAAATGTATTAAATGGTCAAAGCAAAGGTGTTTATCAAGGAAAAATTTTTGTAAAAAATATTGCACAAAAGACGGATGCCTACCAATTAAGCAAAGCTTTGATTTTAAACGATAAATCAGAATTTAATGCGAAACCCGAATTAGAAATTTATGCAGACGATGTTAAATGTTCTCACGGTTCAACTTCTGGAAGTGTAGATTTTGACTCCATCCACTATTTAAAATCGAGAGGAATACCAGAAAAAAAAGCATTGAAAATGCTTATAAACGGTTTCTTAAGTGAAGTTTTAGAGAAACTAAATGATATAAAACTTAAAAATTTTTTAATTAAAATCTTAGATAGACAAATCAATGGATATTAAAAATATAAAAAAAGAGTTTCCAATTTTCACTCAAAAAATTAACGGCAGACCTTTAGTGTACTTGGATAGCGCCAACTCTTCACAAAAACCAAAGGTAGTAATTGATAGAATTTCTAATTTTTATGAAACTGAGTATTCAAATGTAGGAAGGAGTGTTCATTCTCTAGCGGTTAAGTCTACTAATAGATTTGAAGCTACAAGAGATTTAGTAAAAAAATATATGAATGCAGCTAACCGTGAAGAAATAATTTTTACAAAAGGTGCAACTGAAGCAATAAATTTAGTCGCTTCAACTTATGGAAAAAAGTATATCAATAAAGGTGATGAAATACTAATTACTGAATTGGAACATCATTCCAATTATGTTCCGTGGCATTTTTTAAGATCAGAAAAAGGAGCGGTAATAAAATTTGCATCAATTAATCAAGATGGTGACGTAGAAATAGATGAAATTAAAAAACTTATATCTAATAAAACTAAAATTATTGCAATCACTCACATATCTAATGTTACAGGAGCTGTGTTACCAATTAAAAAAATTGTGGATTTAGCAAAGGAAAAAAATATACCAGTATTAATAGATGGAACACAGGGAGCTCCACACTCTCATATAGACATGCAAAGTATTGGTTGTGATTTTTATGCTGTATCTTGTCACAAAATGTATGGTCCTAATGGTTTAGGAATTCTTTACGCAAAAAAAAAATGGCTAGATGATTTACCACCTTATCAAGGTGGAGGAGGAATGATTAATGAAGTTAAAAAAGATGATATATCTTTTGCAGAAACGCCAACTAAATTTGAAGCAGGTACAATGCAAACTGCAGAGGTAGTTTCTTTTGCCGAGTCAATAAATTTTATTGATAAACTAGGAATTAAAAATATCGCTTCGCACGAAAACGAAGTTTTAGAGTATGGAATAGAAAAATTAAGAAAAAATAATTCAATTAATATTATTGGAAATCCAAAAAATAGAGGCTCAGTATTGTGTTTTACAATAAAGGATATTCACCCACATGATATTGCAACAATATTAGATGATGATGGTGTAGCAATAAGAGCAGGACATCACTGTTGTCAAATTTTGCATGAAAAATTAGGTTTATCAGCTACAGCAAGAGCCTCGATTGGAGTTTACAATGATAAAAATGATATAGATAAATTATCTGAAGCAATTAACAATTGTCAGAAAGTATTTCAAGGATAAATGGAACTCAAGGAATTATATCAAGAAATAATTTTAGATCATGGAAAAAATCCAAGAAACAAAGGTAAGTGTGAGGGTTATACCAATGAAGCAAAAGCTCATAATCCATTGTGCGGTGATAAAGTACATATTTACCTTAAATTAAATAGTGAAAAATTAATTGAAGATTTAAGTTTTGAAGGTGAGGGTTGTGCAATATCTTTAGCATCTGCGTCTATTCTCACCGAAATAACTAAAGGTAAAGATTTACCATTTATTAAAAAAATAAGCGAAGATTTTTTAAACATGATTAAAAATAAAACAAAAATAACTCTTAATAGTCTTACAGACGATCAAGTAACTACTATTACATCTTTATCTGGTGTGCAGGAGTTTCCAATGAGAGTTAAATGTGCAACGATGGCTTGGCATGCTTTATTATCAGCTGTAGAAAAAAAATGAGTGAATTAAAAGAGCAAATAATATCTGAGATTAAAAAAATTTATGATCCTGAAATACCAGTCAATATTTATGAATTAGGTTTAATCTACAAAATTGATATTAAAGAGGCAAAAAAAGTGAACATTGACATGACTTTAACCTCACCAAATTGTCCTGTAGCCGAGAGTTTGCCAAAAATGGTTAAAGATAATATACTAAAACTTGATGGTGTTGATGATGTTTACTTAAACTTAGTGTGGGATCCTCCTTGGACTAAAGATAAAATGTCAGAAGCAGCTAAGTTAGAATTAAATTTATGAGCGAACAAGTAATTAAATTAAGCCAAAACGCAGCCAAAAGAATTAAAGAAATTATGTCTAACGCAGGTGAAAAAACTATTGGAGTAAGGGTAGGAGTAAAATCAGGGGGTTGTGCAGGAATGTCTTATGTTATGGAGTATGCAAAAGAAGCTAAACCTAATGAGGAGATTGTTGAAGACAAAGGTGTAAAAGTTCTAATAGACCCTAAGGCTATTATATATCTTTTAGGAACAGAAATGGACTACAAAAAAGAGAAATTCACATCACAATTTGTATTTAAGAATCCAAATGAAACTGAACGTTGTGGATGTGGAGAGTCTTTTAAAACTTAGCCGCTATAGTACATCTCAAATTCTATTGGATGAGGAGTATGTTCAAATTTATAGATTTCTTGAAATTTTAATTCAATATAAGCATCAATCTGATCATCAGTAAAAACACCACCCTCAGTTAAAAACTTTCTATCTTCATCAAGATTTTGCATTGCTTCTCTTAAAGAGCCACAAACTGTCGGAAGTTTTTTAACCTGATCTTCGGATAGGGAGTATAAATCATCATCAAAAGATTTACCTGGATCGATTTTATTTTTAATTCCATCAATTCCAGCCATTAACATTGAAGCAAAAGTTAAGTAAGGGTTTCCTGCAGCATCTGGAAATCTTATTTCACATCTTGCAGCTTTAGGATTCATTATTACTGGAATTCTGCATGATGCGGATCTGTTTCTTGCCGAGTATGCCAAAATAACAGGAGCTTCAAACCCTGGAATTAATCTCTTGTAACTATTTGTTGTGGCATTTGCAAAAGCATTGATTGCTTTAGCGTGTTTTAAAATACCACCAATATAGTAAAGAGCTTCTTTAGATAAACCTGCATATTCTTTACCCATGAATACGGGTGTATTACCTTTCCAAATAGATTGGTGGCAATGCATACCTGATCCATTGTCTCCTTTAACTGGTTTGGGCATAAATGTAGCTGTTTTGCCAAACGAGTGACTAACCATTTGTACAGCATATTTATATAACTGAACGTTATCAGCCATGTTAGTTAGTGTTCCAAAATACATTCCAAGCTCATGCTGACTTGGTGCAACTTCATGATGGTGTTTTTCGACTCTAACATCCATATCTTTTAAAGCTTTTAAATATTCTCCCCTCATATCTTGAGCGCTATCTACTGGGGGCACTGGAAAATAACCACCTTTAATACCAGGTCTATGACCCATGTTACCGTTCTCATATTTTCTACCAGTATTGTATGGTCCTTCAGAACTATCAATCATAAAACTTGTTTCGTTCATGTCATTTTTAAATCTAACGTCATCAAAAACAAAAAACTCAGGCTCTGGCCCAAAGTAAGATTTGTCACCGATCCCACTTTTCTTTAAATAAGCCTCAGCTTTTTTTGCAGTTCCTCTAGGATCTCTTTCATAAGGATCTTTTTTTACCGCATCTAAAATATCACAAAAAATATTTAGCGTTGTATGTGAATTAAATGGATCAAAAATCAGTCTCTCTAAATCTGGTTTTAGAATCATGTCAGACTCATTTATTGCTTTCCAGCCCGCAATAGAAGACCCATCAAAAAAAACACCTTTATCAAGCATTTCATCATCAACAACTGTAGAATCCATTGTAAGATGTTGGAGTTTACCCTTAGGGTCGGTAAACCTTAAATCAATAAATTCAACCTGTTTATCTTTAATAAGCTTTAACACTTCTTTAGAACTCATTTAATAATCTCCTTAATATACTTTTAAAATTTAATTCTGTTAGGAACATATATAATGAAGTTTTCTTTAAGTACATTTAAATGTAAATACCAGCTATGCATAATATACATAAATACAATTACTGCTTGAAATGAAGGAAGCCAGCACTAAAGATCTATCTCTTTTGTTATTACTTTCAATTATTTGGGGGTCTGCTTTTTTTAACATTAAAATTGCGACCTATTCTTACGAACCTTTTACATTAGCTTTAGTAAGAGTAATATTTGCAAGCATACCATTATTTTTATTATGTAAATTTAAGAAAATTAAAATTGAGGCTTTTGGTAAAAATTGGAATTGGTATGCTTTGATAGGACTTTGCAATATAGCTATTCCATTTGTGTTAATAGCCATTGGAACGGCTAAAATTAATAGTTATTTAGCAGCTATTTTAATGAGCACAACACCTTTAAGTGGATCAATACTTGCACATTTATTTACAAAAAATGAAAAATTATCTTATTTAAAATCTCTTGGTGTTCTAATTGGTTTTAGCGGTATTATTTTATTATTTTTTGATAAAGTAATTATTAATAGTGAAAATTATTTATACGCTCTTGTCACGATTTTAGGATCAACTTTTTATTGCATAGGCGGACTTTTAACTCTCAAACTAAAAAATAAAATTAATGAAAATGTTACTACATCCACAACTTTGTGGTCTGTAATTTTCTTATTACCATTTTCTTTAATGATAGAGTCACCGTGGAATTCTAATCCAACACTACAATCCACGTTATCTCTTCTTTACTTAGGAGTTATAGCCACCGGACTTGCTTGGTTAATACGCTTTAGAATTTTGACAGTCAACGGGCTGGTGTTTCAGACACAAGTAGCTTATTTAATTCCTATTTTTGGAATTTTTTTTGGATATTTTTTGATGGACGAAGTTTTAACTTGGAAAGTTATACTTTCCTTAGTTATAATACTTGTTGGAATTTATATATTTAAGAAAAATAATAAAGTTAATTAATGCAATTAGAATCAATAGAATTTAGTTTTTTATCAATTTTTACTCTAACGACGTTTTTAATATTTCTAACAGTAAGCAAACACTCTTATAAAATTAAAAATGGAGCTCTTTTAGATAAAGATTTTTCTAAACCTCAAGCTTTTCATCAATATGCAATTTCTAGAAGTGGAGGGATAGCAGGAATAATTTCCTTAAATATTTTTTTCCTAATTTATTTCTTACTTTATTCAAAACTTTTATATGAATATATTTTAATTAGTAATTTAATGTTTTTGATCGGTTTATTAGATGATATTAAAATTAAAGTAAGTCCATTTAAAAGATTATTATTAATGATAATTTTTCTTTCTTCTTCAATTCATTTTTTGCCTATAAAAATTTTTAATATTGACATACCATTTTTATCAAACTTTTTGCAAATTGATATTTTTTCATCTTTTTTTGTATTGTTATGTTTTTTATTTATAATTAATGGAGCAAATTTAATCGATGGATTTAATGGTTTATTAACTATCAATTTAGTTGTTGTTAATTCTATTCTACTTTATATAAACGTTTCTAGCGGAAATAATGAATTTTCAATATTTTTGATTGCACAAATAATTATTTTACTATCTTTTTTATTGTTTAATTTTCCAAATGCCAAAATATTTCTGGGTGATAGCGGATCTTATTTAATGGGCTCTTTAGCTGCACTTAATTCAATAATGACAAATAATTTAAACACAAATTATTCTTCATTCTTTTTCTGCATTCTTTTATTTTATCTTTTCTTTGAGGTATTCTTTTCTTTTTTGAGAAAGATTATTCAAAAAAAATCCCCAGTTCATCCTGATAACAAACATCTCCATATGTTAACCTTTAAGAAGGTGTCTTCAGTATTTGGAAAAAATAAAGGTAATTATATGAATTCTATAATTATTAATTTTGTGAGTATAATACTTGTTTTACCAGCATTAGTTTTTGCAAAAGACCCTGTGATTAGTAGATATTGGTTTTTTTCTTTAATAATTATTTATCTATTAATTTACTTTAGACTTTTATCGTTTTACAAAAAATTAAATTGATATATAAAACATCAATTATTAATTGGGCAAGTGGCGGAATTGGTATACGCGCTGGTCTTAGAAACCAGTGCCGCAAGGCTTAAGAGTTCGAGTCTCTTCTTGCCCACCAAATATTATGAAAGTAGAAGTTAAGTCAAAAAAAGGTCTTAGAACAATTTTATCAGTGAAAGTTGATAAAAAGATTATCCAAAATAAAATGGATGAGAAACTAAATAATTTACAAAAAGAAGTAGCTTTAAAAGGATTTAGACCAGGAAAAGTTCCTCCGACAGTAATCAAGAGTCAATTTGGAAAATCTATTTACGGTGAAGTAGTAGATAAAATTTTAAGAGACACTTCATCTAAAGCAATTGATGAAAAAAAATTAAAAGTTGCAGGTCAGCCAAAAATAGATCTTAAACAATTTGGTGAAGGAAAAGACTTAAATTATGAACTACAAATTGATTGTTTGCCGAGTGTAACATTGAAAAGTTTTGATAAATTTAAAGCAACAGATTTTAAAGTAAAAATTGAAGATAAAGTTATTGATGAAAAAATAAAAGAAATATCTGAACAAAATAAACAATTTGAAGATAAAAATGAGAATGAAAAAGCTGTAATTGGCAATCAGGTTGAATTTAATTATTCAGCTACAGTTGATGGAAATAAATTTGAAGGCAGTGAAGGTAAAGGAGTTAAACTTGAATTGGGAAAAGATCTTTTTTTAAAGGGCTTTGACCAACAATTAGTTGGTGTAAAAAAAGGTGACACAAAAAAAATAGATGCAATGCTACCAGCTAATCATCCTAAAAAAGAGCTAGCAAACAAGAAAACAAAATTTGAATGTAAAATCTTAAGTTTAAAAAAATCCAAAGAAAGCAAAATCGATGATAATTTTGCAAAAACGATGGGAGCAAAAGACATTAATGATTTAAAATCTTTAATTGATAAGCAAATTTCTAGTCAATATCATCAAGCATTAAACTCAATTACAAAAAAAGAAATTTTAGATCAAATTGAAAAAAATCATCAAATTGATTTACCTCAAAATTTAATTGATCAAGAAATTTTAATAATGACAAAAAATCTTAAATCAGAAGATAAAGAAAAACATAAATTAAATAATGAAAAATTAGCTAAATCTAGAATTAAACTAGGATTACTTTTGAACGAGTATGGTGAAAAAAATAATCTTAAAGTTTCAGATGAAGAAGTAAGTACTGAAATACAAAAACAAATAAAGGGTATGCCTGGACAAGAAAAAATGGTTCTTGAATATTATCAAAAAAATCCAAGCGCATCTCAAAGCTTAAAGGGTTCAATTTATGAGGAAAAAATTATTGACTTAATTAAATCAAAAATTAAACTTACTATTAAAACAATTGGCACTAAGGAAGCGGAGAATATTATTTCTGAATTTAATAAACCGAACTTGAATTATAGCAAGATCTCTCAAACTAAATCCCCCGATAAAAATAAGTATAAATCAAAAAAAATTAGTAAAAAGTAACCAATAGTTGTATAAATCAATCATGAGTCGTCAAATTGAAGAAAAAATGAATAGTTTAATTCCTATGGTTGTTGAACAAACAAGTAAAGGTGAAAGAGCTTATGATATTTATTCAAGACTTTTAAAAGAAAGAATAGTTTTTTTGGTTGGACCAGTTAATGACTCCGTAGCATCATTGGTTACTGCTCAATTATTATTTCTAGAGTCAGAAAATCCAAATAAAGAAATTAACTTTTATATTAATAGCCCAGGTGGATTAGTCACAGCGGGGTTAGGTATTTATGACACAATGCAATACATCAATTCACCAGTCTCTACTTTATGTATCGGACAAGCTTCGTCGATGGGATCTTTTTTATTGGCTGCTGGAGAAAAAGGAAAAAGATATTCACTTCCCAATTCAAGAATTATGGTTCACCAACCTTCAGCTGGTTTTCAAGGTCAAGCAACTGATATAGAAATTCATGCAAAAGAAATAATATCTTTAAAAGAACGACTAAATAATATTTACTCTAAACATACAGGCAAATCTGTTAATGAAATATCAGAAGCTTTAGAAAGAGATAATTTCATGACTGCAAATGAAGCGAAAAAATTTGGCTTAATAGACTCTGTTGTGGAAAAAAGAAAATAAAGCACAAGATATAGGAATTTATTCAACTTCAACTTGATAAGCAAATACTAGAGATTTATATTAGTATCATTGATTCGTTATGGCAGAAAAAAATAATAAAAATATATTATATTGCTCATTTTGTGGAAAGAGCCAGCATGAAGTAAGAAAACTTATAGCTGGTCCGACAGTTTTTATTTGTGATGAGTGTGTCGAACTTTGTATGGATATAATTAAAGAGGAAAATAAAAGCTCTTTAGTAAAACATCAAGACGGTGTTCCATCCCCAAAAGAAATTTGTAACGTTCTTGACGATTATGTAATTGGACAAAAATTTGCAAAAGAAATTTTATCTGTTGCAGTTCATAATCATTATAAAAGACTTAATCATGAAACAAAAAATAATAAAGATATTGAGCTTTCAAAGTCAAATATATTATTAGTAGGCCCGACAGGATGCGGGAAAACTTTACTGGCTCAAACTCTAGCTAGAATTATAGATGTTCCCTTTACAATGGCAGACGCAACTACATTAACTGAAGCTGGGTATGTTGGCGAAGATGTTGAAAATATTATATTAAAACTACTTCAAGCAGCTGACTATAATGTTGAAAAAGCGCAAAGAGGAATAGTTTACATAGATGAGGTAGATAAAATTAGTAGAAAATCTGAAAATCCTTCAATTACAAGAGACGTTTCCGGAGAAGGAGTTCAACAAGCTCTTTTAAAAATAATGGAGGGAACAATTGCAAGCGTTCCCCCTCAAGGCGGAAGAAAACACCCGCAACAGGAATTTTTACAAGTTGATACTACAAATATTTTATTTATTTGTGGAGGGGCTTTTGCAGGTCTTGATAAATTAATAGATAGCAGAGGCAAGGGAAGCTCAATTGGGTTTGGCGCAAAAGTAAAAAATTACACGGAACAGCCACTCTCAGAAATTATGAAGATGTTGGAGCCTGAAGATTTAATTAAATATGGTTTAATACCAGAATTTATTGGAAGAATGCCAATAATTGCTACTCTTAATGATTTAGATGAAAAATCATTAGTTAAAATTTTAAAAGAGCCTAAAAACTCTCTAATTAAACAATACCAAAGGCTATTTGAATTTGAAGAAGTAGAATTAGAATTTAAAGATGAGGCAATTATAGAAATAGCAAAAAAGGCTATTTTCAAAAAAACTGGGGCAAGAGGACTAAGGTCGATATTAGAAAATATTTTGTTAAAAACCATGTTTGAGTTACCGGATATGGAAAATGTCATAAAGGTAACAGTTGATAGTTCTTCGGTAAAAGGGAGTACCGAGCCCATTGTCACATATGGTAAAAAAACATCAACATCTGTAGCATAATTTAAATTTGTTTCTTGAAATTGACGCATTAATTGCCATATTAACATCTGATGAAAGCTTCATATTTAAAACCTCTTTTACCATTAAGAGATATTGTAATTTTTCCATCAATGGTAATTCCGTTGTTTGTTGGAAGAGAAAAATCTATTAAAGCTCTTCAGGAAGTGATGAAGTCTGACAAGTCAATAGTTTTAATCACTCAGAAAAATTCAGAAATTGATGACCCAACTAGCAAAGATCTTTTTCAGTATGGATGTTTGAGTAAAGTGTTACAACTTTTAAAACTTCCAGATGGTACTGTTAAAGTATTAGTTGAGGGAGAAAAAAGAGTAAAAGTTTTAAAACATAATGAAAGTACCCCTGATTTTTTAACTTGTGAAGTTGAAATTATTGAAGACCAAAATATGTCAAAAGATCTGGAATTATTTGCTTCTAGCCTGATAAAAAAATTTGAGAGATTACAAGTTTTAAGTAAAAAAGATTTAAATGATAGTTCTAGTAATTTAAAAAACTTAAAAGATCCATCTCAAATAGCCAATAACATTTCTTCTAATTTAAATATTCAAATATTTGAAAAACAAGAGTTACTTGAGATTATTGATTTAAAAAAAAGATTAGAAAAAATTCATACATTAATAGAAAAAGAAACGAGCTTACTTTCAGTTGAAAAAAAAATACGTGGAAGAGTTAAAAATCAAATGGAGAAGACTCAACGAGAATATTATTTAAATGAACAACTTAAAGCTATTCAAAAAGAACTTGGTGAAATTGATGAAGGTAAAGATGAATTGACATCAATTGCTAAAGCAATTTCAGACGCAAAAATGCCAAAACTTGCAAAAGAAAAGTGTTTATCTGAACTTAAAAAATTAAAATCAATGAGCCCTATGTCTGCCGAGGCTACAGTAGTTAGAAATTATTTAGACTGGATGACAGAGCTCCCTTGGTCAAATAAGTCTAAAATAAATTCTGATTTAAATAATGCCCAAAAAATTCTTGATGAAGACCATTATGGGTTAGAAAAAGTTAAAGAGAGAATAATTGAGTTTTTAGCTGTTCAAAAAAGAATACAAAAAATGAAAGGCCCTATTTTATGTTTAGTAGGTCCTCCAGGAGTTGGAAAAACTTCATTAGGTAAATCAATTGCTAAAGCTACCAACAGAAAATTTATTAGAATTTCTTTAGGCGGCATAAGAGATGAAGCTGAAATAAGAGGGCACAGAAGAACTTATATAGGGTCCTTGCCAGGAAAAATTATACAAATGATGAAAAAAGCAGGAACAAAGAATCCTCTTTTTTTATTAGATGAAATAGACAAAGTAGGAAATGACTATAGAGGAGACCCATCATCTGCATTATTAGAAGCATTAGATCCAGAGCAAAATAAAGAATTTAATGATCATTATTTAGAAGTTGATTATGATTTATCAGATGTAATGTTTGTTACGACTGCCAACACATTAAATATTTTGCCTCCTCTACTAGATAGAATGGAAGTAATAAGGTTGTCAGGATACACAGAAGATGAAAAAGTAAATATTGCTCAAAAATACTTAATTCCTAATCAGAGTAAAAATAATGGTTTAAAAAAAGATGAATGGGCTATAGATGAAAATATTAATAGAAAAATTGTTAGACATTATACAAGAGAGTCTGGTGTAAGAAATCTTGAGAGAGAAATTTCAAAAATAGCAAGAAAATTAGTAAAAAAAATTGATAATAAAGAAAAAGTAAATAATCCAATTAATGAAAAAGATTTAAAAAATTTGCTGGGTGTTGAAAAATTTAATTATGGTGAGATAGAAGAAGAAAATAGAATTGGTGTTGTAACAGGCCTTGCTTGGACAGAAGTTGGAGGTGAAATTTTAAAAATTGAAACTGCTGTAATGCCTGGAAAAGGCAAAATGGAAATTACCGGAAAGTTAGGCGATGTGATGCAAGAGTCAGTAAAAGCTGCAAAATCTTATATTAGATCTAAGAGTTTAGATTATGGAATAATACCTCCAATTTTTGATAAAAAAGATTTTCATATTCATGTACCTGAAGGAGCTACACCCAAAGACGGTCCTTCAGCAGGCGTTGGAATGGTTACTTCAATAATATCTGCGATTACTGAAATACCAGTTAATAAAAATGTTGCCATGACTGGAGAGATAACATTAAGAGGTTTAGTTCTTCCTATTGGAGGGTTAAAGGAAAAATTACTAGCTGCACATAGAGCTGGGATTAAAAAAGTTTTAATTCCCATAGAAAATAAAAAAGATTTAGTAGAAGTTCCTAAAACTATACTCAACTCTATGGAAATTATATCTGTTAAAAATGTTGATGAGGTACTAAAGGAAGCCTTAACTAAACCACTCAAAAGAGTTGAATGGGTTGATGTTAATCAAATTAATAAAGATGGAAAAAATAAAAAAGAAGAATTAAGCACGCACTAATATATTTTAATCCAACCATTCACTATACTTGCTTATATTTGAAGAAACGTAATTAGGTAAAAATTTTTCATCTATTTTTTTTAATATAGATTTACCCGACCACTTATAGCCTTTTTGATCTACATTATGATCATACATAACTCTTTTTTCACTGATTAGTTTTTTTAAATCATTGATTTTTAAACCACTCTCTTCGTATTCATAATGATGAGCAAAATTTAATAATTTTTTTTCTAATTCCTCAGGTGTTCGTAAACATGTAAAATGCCAACCGCCATTTTTAATAAATAACAAATTTGAATATTTTTTTTTAGAAAACCAAGTATCAACTCTCCATTTTGAGTAATTTCTTCCTTTAATATTCCTTAACCATTGAGGAGATATAAAATTTTTATATCTAGTAGCTTTTGTGCCTAACCAAGTAAAATCACTATAAAATAAGTTCAACTTATAATAAAACATTTTTTGTTCAAAAATTAGAATATTATTTTTAATCTTAGTAAAATTTAATTCTTTAAAATTTGGAATTTCATCTAGGTCGCTTATAAGCACTAAATCCTCATCATCTATACCAGCAAGTCCTCTTTTAAGATTTTCTCTTTGAAAATAATCTCTTGCCATACCGTTCAGGATTAATTTTTCACCTCTCTTTTCTTTAGATTCACCTTCTACTAAATCTAAAATATTATTTGGCTGTTTATCAACAACAAGGTAAATAATTTTATCTTTAAACTTTTGGAATTTATTTATATCGAATTTTAACTCTTTTTTACTTCCATTATGAGTATAGGTTGCTTCTGTTATAACAAATTTTTTGACATATTTATCAAGTGAATTTAACCTTAGATCTAAAAGCATATCTTCATCAAAATACATAAAGCAGTCATATATATCCATGTTATTTGAGTTATAATAAATTATAATATAAGTAAATATTAATTAAAATTTCTATGAAAAAGAAAATCATTATAACAGGTGGATTAGGCTATATAGGCACAGAGTTATGCAAGCTATACTCTGGTGTCAGCTGGCATCACAATATTATTGTGATCGACAATAGGTTTATATCTGAAAGAGTTAATCAAATCCGAAACTGGAATATGGAATTTATTCAAGGAGATATTCTAGATAAAAATCTAATAAGAACGCATTGCGAAG
>Ga0213861_10002846_pt1 | contig 14590 bp, 14 predicted proteins | sample PICome_4_FD_160110 | JGI IMG/M metagenome (GOLD analysis project Ga0213861, IMG submission 160110) | Coastal seawater microbial communities near Pivers Island, North Carolina, United States - PICO131 | ecosystem: Environmental > Aquatic > Marine > Coastal | place: USA: North Carolina... | reverse complement strand
CTTTCCGCAGAGCGGGAGGTGTCCTTGTCATCTGGGCGCGAATGCGCAGCGGCTCTGACGGAGGCGGGGTATGAGGTGGTCACGGTGGATGCCGGGGCAGATCTTTGCGCACGCTTAACCGACCTTAAACCTGATGTGGTGTTCAATGCGCTCCACGGTCGCTGGGGCGAAGATGGCTGCGTTCAAGGCCTGCTGGAATGGATGCGTATTCCCTATACGCATTCCGGAATTTTGGCTTCGGCTTTGGCAATGGACAAGGAAAAATCCAAAGCGGCGTTTCACGCGGCGGGTCTACCTGTAGTGGCCAGCGTTCTGGCGGCCAAGGCTGATGTGTGCAGCCGCCACGTTCTGCGGCCGCCCTATGTGGTGAAACCGAATAACGAAGGCTCCTCGGTCGGCGTTTATATTGTGCATGAGGCGGCGAATGCCCCGCCGCAATTGTCTGATGACATGCCTGATGTGGTGATGGTCGAAACCTATGCACCGGGGCGTGAAATGACCACGACAGTGCTGGGCGACCGTGCGCTGACCGTCACCGATATCATCGTTGACGGCTGGTATGATTATGCTGCGAAATACTCTGTCGGTGGTTCGCGCCACGAAGTGCCCGCCAATATTCCGGCCGATATTTTTGAGGCCTGTCAAGATCTTGCCCTGCGTGCGCACCGTGCTTTGGGCTGCCGTGGCCTGTCACGGACCGATTTTCGTTGGGACGAGACGCGCGGCCTTGAGGGCCTGATCATCTTGGAAACCAACACCCAACCGGGCATGACGCCAACATCGCTGGCACCCGAACAAGCGGCGGCTATGGGGATCTCTTTCCCCGACCTGTGCCGCTGGATCGTAGAGGATGCCTCATGCAACCGTTAATCGCGCCGCGTCGTGACACAACAAAAACGCGCGATACCGTGCGTCGTGATCCCGCACCCAGCCGCATTTCTTACCGGTTGCAGCGGCTTTGGTTGACCCCGTTTTTTCGCGCCGCCTTGCGCGTGGGCCTGCCTGCCTTTGCCATTACATTTGGCGTTGGCCTGTATCTCGCCGATGAAGTGCGCCGCGAAAACCTCAGTTCTACCTATTCCGACCTGCGCGAAAAAGTGAAAAATCGTCCTGAATTCTTGGTTAATTTGCTGGCGATCGACGGTGCCTCGCCCGATTTGGCCGAGGCTATTCGCACCACGCTGGCCCTGCCTTTACCGCAAAGCTCGCTTGATCTTGACCTTGAGGCCGCTCGCGCAAAAATCGCACAGCTGAGCGCGGTTGGCGATGTGGCGGTTCGGGTCCAGTCGGGTGGCGTTTTGCAAGTTACGATCCAAGAGCGCGAGCCTGCATTTGTCTGGCGCGATGCGGGGGGGATTTGGCTGATAGATGAAACAGGCATCCGGATTGCTGAGGTCACCGACCGCAATGACCGCGCCGATCTGCCTTTGATCGCAGGCGATGGGGCAGCCGATGCAATTGCCGAGGCCCGTCAAATCCTAACCTCTGCCGGGCCTTTGTTGCCGCGGCTGCGCGGTTTGGTGCGCATGGGCGAGCGCCGCTGGGACATAGTACTCGACCGCGATCAACGGATCCTTTTGCCTGTAAACCAGCCCGTTTTAGCGCTGGAACGCCTGATCGCCTTGGATCAGGCTCAAGACTTGCTGGACCGCGATGTTCTGGCGATCGACCTTCGTCTGCAAGCTCGGCCTTCCTTGCGGCTTGCGCCTTATTCTCTGGCTGAAATGCGCCGCCTGCGCGGCATTATCCCTGTGGAGAGCGACCTATGACGGATCTCTATCAAACCCAGCGCGCCATGCGGAATATTCGCCGTGCGGCCATGCAGCGTGGGGTCATCGCGATCTTGGATATCGGTTCCAGCAAAGTGGGTTGCCTGATTTTGCGGCTGGAAAACGCCGAAGGCGCGCGCGAGATGGAGGGTGTGGGGTCGATGGCCGGACAATCTTCATTCCGGGTGATCGGTGCTGCGACCACGCGGTCGCGCGGCGTGCGCCTTGGTGAGATTGCGGTGATGAATGAAACCGAACGCGCTATCCGTACCGCCATTCAATCTGCGCAAAAGATGGCAGGCGTGCGGGTTGACCATGTGATTGCTTGTTTTTCGGGGGCCGAACCGCGCAGCTATGGCCTCGCAGGGGAGTGGGAGTTGCAGGATTCAGTGGTCACTGAGCAAGATGTGGCCCGCGTGCTAGCCTCTTGTGAAGTGCCAGATATCGGTGAAGGGCGTGAGATTTTGCACGCCCAGCCCGTAAACTTTGCACTGGACCATCGGTCGGGCCTTGGCGATCCGCGCGGCCAAATCGGCAACCGCCTGTCATGTGATTTGCACATGATGACGGTTGATGCAGCCGTCGTACAAAACTTGATCTACTGCTTGAAGCGCTGTGATCTGGAACTGGCGGGCCTTGCGTCTTCGGCCTATGTGTCGGGCGTGTCGTCTTTGGTTGAGGATGAGCAAGAGTTGGGCGCTGCCTGTATCGATATGGGTGGTGGGTCTACCGGTATTTCCGTGTTCATGAAAAAGCATATGATTTTTGCCGACAGCGTGCGCATGGGCGGCGATCATGTGACATCCGACATTTCCAAAGGGCTGCAAGTGCCGCTGACCACCGCCGAGCGGATCAAGACCAAGTTTGGCGGAGTGCATGCCACGGGCATGGATGACCGTGAGATGATAGAGATCGGCGGCGACAGCGGCGATTGGGAAAAAGACCGCCGCCAAGTCAGCCGGACCGAGGTGATCGGCATTATGCGCCCAAGGGTCGAAGAGATTTTGGAAGAGGCCCGCGCCCGTCTGGACGCCGCAGGCTTTGACCATCTGCCCAGCCAGCAAATCGTTCTGACGGGCGGCGCGAGCCAAATTCCGGGGCTGGATGGATTGGCCGCGCGCATTCTTGGCCAACGGGTCCGGCTTGGTCGTCCTTTGCGGGTCCAAGGCTTGCCGCAGGCTGCGACGGGGCCCGCTTTTTCGTCATCCGTAGGGCTGTGCCTGTTCGCCGCGAACCCGCAAGATGAGTGGTGGGATTTCGATATTCCGACCGAGCGCTATCCGGCGCGGTCGCTGAAACGCGCTTTCAAATGGTTCAAGGACAACTGGTAACCACAAGATACGGCGCATTTGTCGAAATAGCAGAAGAACAGGCATGTTTTCGCCCATATTTTGTGGGCAAAGCATGTTTTTTTCGTGACCTTTGGCTTGGTTGTGGATAGGATTTGTGAAATAGCGAGACTGAAAGCGCCACCTTAAGGCGCAGGGACACTCAAAAGGCAGGCGGACAGGCAATGGCACTTAATTTAATTATGACATCGCAGCGCGAAGAACTTAAGCCTCGGATCACCGTTTTCGGTGTTGGCGGCGCAGGCGGTAATGCCGTCAACAACATGATCGATCAGCAGCTTGAGGGTGTTGAGTTCGTCGTGGCAAATACCGACGCGCAGGCGTTGCAGCAAAGCCGCGCTACCTCGACCATCCAGATGGGGTTGAAGGTTACGGAAGGGTTGGGGGCCGGGGCGCGCCCAAGCGTAGGTGCTGCCGCTGCCGAAGAGACCATTGAAGAAATTGTCGACCACCTGGCCGGGGCGCACATGTGCTTTATCACCGCCGGGATGGGCGGTGGCACTGGAACCGGTGCTGCGCCAATCATCGCGCAAGCCGCGCGTGAGCTGGGTGTTTTGACTGTGGGTGTTGTCACCAAGCCATTCCAGTTTGAAGGCAATAAGCGCATGAAGCAAGCCGAAGAAGGCATTGAAGCGCTTCAGAAAGTTGTCGATACGCTTATCATCATTCCAAACCAGAACTTGTTCCGTTTGGCGAATGAGCGCACCACCTTTACCGAAGCTTTCGCTATGGCCGATGACGTGCTGTACCAAGGTGTCAAAGGCGTGACCGACCTGATGGTGCGTCCCGGCCTGATCAACCTTGATTTTGCCGATGTGCGCGCTGTGATGGACGAAATGGGCAAGGCCATGATGGGTACGGGCGAAGCCGAGGGCGAAGACCGCGCGGTTCAAGCCGCTGAAAAAGCCATTGCAAACCCGCTCTTGGATGAAATCAGCCTGCATGGCGCCAAGGGCGTGTTGATCAACATTACCGGCGGCTATGACCTGACGCTGTTTGAGTTGGACGAGGCTGCCAATATCATCCGTGAAAAGGTTGACCCAGAGGCGAATATCATCGTCGGCTCGACCTTGGATACAACGATGGAAGGCCGTTTGCGTGTGTCGGTCGTGGCAACCGGTATTGATGCCAATGTCGTACAGCGCGAAACGCCCGTTGTGCGCCGCACGATGGCCCCGTTGCAAACCCCCAGCTTTGTTGCCCCTACGCCAGAACCTGCAACCGAAGCGCCGCGCGCCGCATTGAAAGTATCATCGGCGACAATAACGCAGGCCGCACCGCAATCAGCGCCCGTTCAAGACGAGGCACCAACTCTGTTTGACCGCGAGCCTCAAGCCGCTTCTTATTATGCGCCCGAGGAAGGTCTGGCATCAGACGATTTGCCGCCGCCAGCCTATCGTCCTCAGCCAGCCCCGCAACAGCGTGCGATGACGGCACCGCTTGATGCAGATGCGTCCGAATTCATGGCGCCGCGCCCGCGTCCAACCGGAACCCCTTCGCCCGAGGCGTTGGCCCGTTTGCAAGCCGCCGTCTCCAAAAGCCCATCGACGCAGCAGCGCCCAGCCGCGCCACAGCCTGCTGCACGCCAGCAAGCCGTCGAGGCGCCGCGCCCTCGTTTTGGGATTGGATCGCTGATCAACCGGATGGCAGGTCACGGTGACGCACCAGCAGAACGTCCGGTCGCGCAACCACAAACCAGCCGCCAGCAGCCTCCCGTCACCAGCTACGATGATGAGCCTGAAATGGGTGCTGACCAAGAGCGTATCGAAATTCCGGCATTCTTGCGTCGTCAGGCCAATTAAACTGTTCAAATCTGAACGTAAAAGGGCCCGCCTTGGCGGGTCTTTTTTATAACTAAAACAAGAACTTATGGGGTTGTCGGCGGTAATGCGTCAAGGTTTTGCCTCATTGTAACAGACAGTCACAAAGAGTGAGTTGTTGCCCGGGCCCCAATTGATTAGTTAAAATTCACCAAAGCGGTGTGATTTTGAAACGGGCGTTTTTCCGGGTTAAGCCACGCCATTACAAGACTTTTTCTAAGCGACCGGAAGGTTTGATCTGTGCAACATACGCTTAAATCCAATGTGGTTTTTGTAGGGACCGGGCTGCACAGCGGCACGCCGGTTCGTATGGTTGTAAAGCCTGCCTCGGCTGATTACGGAATTTGGTTTCGCCGCACCGATCTTGACGCCACCGATACGATGATCGCGGCACGCTGGGATACGGTTGTGCCATCACGTCTGTGCACCTTGGTTGAAAATACTTCGGGTATCCGTGTGTCAACTATCGAGCATGTAATGGCCGCTTTGGCGGGTTGCGGTATCAACAACGCTTTGATCGAAATTGATGGCCCCGAGGTTCCTATCCTTGATGGATCGGCCCGCCCGTTTGTGGCTGGGTTGTTGGCCAAGGGTATTCGTATGCAAGCCGTTCCCGTGCGGGCGATCCGTGTCTTGAAAACTATTGAGGTGGCTGAAGGTGAGGCCGTGGCGCGGTTGGAACCCTCTGACATGCTGGAAATTGATTTTTGCATCGACTTTGATGATGCCGCCATTGGCCGTCAGGAAAAGTCGTTGAACATGTCGAATGGCGCCTTTGTGCGTGAGCTGTGTGACAGCCGCACCTTCTGCCGTCAGGCCGATGTGGATATGATGCGGGCCAACGGTTTGGCATTGGGTGGCAATCTGGAAAACGCTGTTGTGTTTGAAGGTGATCAAGTGTTGTCACCAGGCGGTCTTCGCTATGCGGATGAGCCTGTTCGCCACAAAATGTTGGATGCTTTGGGCGACCTTGCACTAGCTGGGGGTCCGATTCTTGGCCGCTATGTCGGCCAGCGTGCAGGTCATGCATTGACCAACCGCTTGTTACGCGCTCTTTTTGCACAACGCGATGCATGGGAGATCGTGGAATGTGGGATTCCGGCGGGTAGAAAGCTTCCCGGAGTGGGTGTTTTGCACTCGGATATCCCAGTTCCTTGTTAAGGAGCCCAAAAAGGGTGAAAGGCGTTTTGCGCACCGGATTTTTCTGTGCTAGGAAAGAAGAAATCTGGCCTACCAAGGCCGGGACTTGCAGGAATATGGGGTAGGCGGAAGATGGCAGGCGTTAAGTCATGCGCACGTTTCTTTGGAACAGCGCTTATCATCGCGAGCCTTTCTGGCTGTGGTGGTTCTCGTGATGAACAGGTTTCGCTTGAGAACCTGACCGCAGAACAAATTTACAAGCAAGGCGAGTTGGAGCTGGAAACCGGTTCCAAGCCTGAAAAAGCGATTCGATATTTCTCGGAAGTAGAGCGGTTGTACCCTTATTCCGAATGGGCAAAGCGGTCGCTAATTATGCAGGCCTTTAGCCAGCATAAAGCCCAAGAATATGAAGATGCCCGCGCATCGGCGCAGCGCTACCTTGATCTGTACCCAGCCGAGGATGATGCAGCCTATGCGCAGTTTCTCCTCGCCTTGTCCTATTACGACCAGATTGATGAGGTGGGTCGCGACCAAGGCTTGACCTTCCAGGCGTTGCAGGGCATGCGTGAGGTGATTGAGAAATATCCCGACAGCGACTACGCGCGCTCGGCGATGCTTAAATTTGAATTGGCATTTGACCATCTGGCCGCCAAGGAAATGGAAATCGGGCGCTACTACCTGAAAAAGGGGCAGTATGCTGCGGCGATCAACCGTTTCCGTGTGGTTGTCCAGGATTTCCAGACCACGGCCCACACCGCCGAAGCATTGCACCGTTTGGTTGAGGCCTATCTGGCGCTTGGCCTGACTGATGAAGCGCAGACCGCAGGTGCTATTTTGGGCCATAACTATCAGTCCAGCCCCTTCTATGATGACAGCCACCGCTTGCTAACCGGGCGTGGCCTGTCGATGGAGGCTAAAGGCCAAAGCTGGTTGAGCAGAGTTTATTCTCAGGTGATTCAGGGCAAGTGGTTGTAAAGTGCGTGCCTTCACGCACCCGGCCATGGGGTTTTGATGCTGCGTTCGCTGGAAATTCGCGATCTGTTGATCATTGATCGGCTGGAACTTGCGTTTCAACCGGGCCTAAATGTGCTGACTGGAGAAACCGGAGCAGGTAAATCCATTTTGTTAGACGCGTTGGGCTTTGTTCTAGGCTGGCGGGGGCGTGCCGAATTGGTGCGTGCCGGCGCGGATCAGGGTGAGGTGACGGCAGTGTTTGATTTGCCGGTTGGCCACGCAGCCCATACCGTGCTGGCCGAGGCGGGGATTGTGGCCGAAGATGAGTTGATCTTGCGCCGCATCAACACCGCCGATGGCCGCAAAACCGCTTGGGTAAACGACCGCCGCGCCAGTGGTGAGGTGCTGCGGGCATTGTCGGATACTTTGGTCGAATTGCACGGCCAGCATGATGATCGTGGTTTGCTGAACCCGCGTGGCCATCGCCAGATACTGGACGCCTTTGCCGCAGTCGATCTTGCCCCGGTGCGTGCCGCTTGGGCTGCTTTGTCTGGCGCGCGTAAAGCTAAGGTGCGAGCAGAGGAAATGCTTGCGGCGGCAAAGGTTGAAGAAGAGTTCTTGCGCCATGCCGTGGCCGAATTGGACAAGCTGAACCCCGAACCGGGCGAAGAAGCGATCCTTGATACCCGCCGCCGCGCCATGCAAGGGGCTGAGAAAATCCGTGCCGATATCGCCCGTGCCCATGCCGCCTTGTCGGACCAAGGGGCCGAGGCAGCGCTGGTCGATGCGCTACGTTGGCTGGAAGGGGCCGCTGGCCGTGCCGAAGGGCGGCTGGAAGGTCCGATTGCGGCTTTGGGCCGTGTTTTGGTGGAATTGGACGAGGCGCAGTCTGGGGTCGAGGATTGCTTGTCGGCGTTGGATTTCAACCCGTTAGAGTTGGAGCAGCTTGAAGAACGTTTGTTCGCGATCCGGGCTTTGGCCCGCAAACACAATGTTTTAGCCGATGATCTAGGCGGTTTTGCGCAAGATTTGCGTGCCCGGCTCGGGGTGATTGACAGCGGTGCGGGCAACCTTGCTGCCTTGGACTTTGCACTAGCCGAGGCGGAAAAAACCTATCATCGTCACGCGACCACCCTCAGTACCACGCGCAAATCGGCGGCCAAGCGGCTCGATACGGCGATGGGTGCCGAACTTGCGCCCTTGAAAATGGACCGCGCGGTGTTTTCAACCGCGATCAGCCCTAGTGACGCAGGCCCAGACGGCGTGGACGAGGTGGCCTTTACGGTTGCCACCAACCCCGGCGCGCCTGCAGGGCCCTTGAACAAGATCGCGTCTGGCGGCGAACTTTCGCGGTTCTTGTTGGCGCTCAAGGTATGTTTGACTGGAAACACCCCAGGCCTCACGATGATTTTTGATGAGATTGACCGAGGCGTGGGGGGGGCTACCGCCGATGCTGTGGGCCGCCGCTTGGCTGCCCTTGCGTCGACCGCGCAGGTGCTTGTCGTCACCCATTCGCCGCAGGTGGCGGCCCTTGGTGCGCATCACTGGCGGGTGGAAAAGAAGGTCGCAAAAGGTATGACTACATCAACCGTCACACCGTTGACCCCCGATCATCGGGTTGAGGAAATTGCGCGTATGCTGGCTGGTGACACGATCACACCCGCAGCCCGTGATGCCGCCCGCGCGTTGCTTGGGGCATAAAGTGCTGTCGCTCTAGTGCGGCAAATGCACTAGAGGATCATGCTTCAACGGCCGAGAATTGCAGTGAAATCGCGTGCCAGCCTTGGGGTTTTGCCACGACAACCGCGACCAACATAGCCCCCACACGGCCTGCGTCGCGGCCAGTCTCGTCCAGCAAACCTGACAAGACAAAGCGTTGATGCAACACCGCCGCCCCAGGCCCCAAAGGGCGCAGGCTGGTTTTGCCGGTGACAAGGCGGGATTGGCTGAACGCCCCGGCCAACTCGCTGGCAAACAGCGCCTCGATCGCGCGGCGGCCTTCGGCCCAACCGCCAGTCAGGCTTAACACCACCGCATCCTCGGCCAAGAGTGCTGCCAACCCTGCGGCATCACGCGCGCCCCAACACAAGGCAAAGGCGCGGGGAAATTCTTCGGCTTTTGTCGGGATCATTTTTGCCGCACCATCTTGCCGGGGTTCATTAAACCTGCCGGGTCCAGCGCCCGTTTGATCTGCCCCATCACATCCCAAGCCGCGCCATGCTCGGCCGCCATATAGCCCAGCTTGCCACTGCCTATACCATGCTCACCGCTAATCGTACCGCCCAGTTGCAAAGCGCGTTCCACCATGCGCTGTGACAGGCGGGTTGCTACCGCCATTTCTGTCGGATCATCCTTATTCACCAATAGGATAGCGTGGAAATTACCATCGCCGACATGGCCGAGAATAGGCCCCATAATCGGGCTTGCCTCAATATCGGCACGCGTGGCTTCTACGGCTTCGGCAAGGCGCGAAATCGGTACGCAAACATCCGTGACCAAAGCCGTTGCACCGGGCCGCAGCGCCAAAATGGCTGGATAGGCGTTGTGCCGCATGTGCCAAAGCTTGGCGCGGTCCTCGGTGGCCTTGGCGAATTTGAAACCGCGGCATCCCATCTCATCCGCAATCTCGCCAAAGCGGTCGGTTTGTTCTTGGACCCCGGCGGGTGATCCGTGAAATTCTATTAGCAACTGCGGCTCAACCGTCAGCGTGGTGCCTGCATAGGCATTGCAAGCCTCAACCGTGGTGGCATCCAGAAACTCAATCCGCGCCATGGGAAGACCGCTTTGGATCGTCGCAATCACGCAATCCACCGCATCTGTGATGGTGGGAAATCCGCAAACGGCGGCTGCTACCGCTTCGGGTTGGCCGTGTAGGCGCAAGGTCAACTCGGTCGTCAGACCCAACGTCCCTTCTGACCCCACACACAGCGACGTCAGATCATACCCTGCCGAGGATTTGGGGGCAGATGACCCTGTCCGAATAGTGCGCCCATCAGCCAGAACCACCTCTAGCCCCAGAACATTGTCGCGCATCGTGCCATAGCGCACGGCGGTCGTGCCACTGGCGCGTGTCGCCGCCATGCCTCCCAATGTTGCGTTTGCTCCGGGATCCACGGGAAAAAACAACCCTGTCGCGCGCAAGCCGTCATTCAAGGCTTCGCGCGTGATACCGGGCTGTACCACGCAGAGCATATCCTCGGGATAGACCGCAAGCAGTTGGTTCATTTGGGTAAAATCAATCGTCACCCCGCCTTTCAAGGCCAGCGCATGGCCTTCAAGTGCGGTGCCAGCCCCCCAACCCACCATCGGCACACCGTTTTTGGCACAAAGCCGCGCGATCATCGCCACCTCATCGCTGGTTTGCGGAAAGACCACGACGTCAGGCTTTCCGCCACTGACATGGGTTTCTGATTGGCTGTAATGCGCACGCGCGGCAGGCGTTGCGTTAAAACGGGTGCCAAGCCTATGGGCAAGTTCGGTAAGGGCAGCGTCAAGATTCATGGAGGCTCCGGCAACGTTTGCGCCACGTTATTACATGGGCAAGCGCAGGGAAAGCTATGGTTTTAGCGCGGCCAAAGCGGGCGCCAAATCGCCGTAGCCGGTAAAACGCCGCTCATAAGCAAGCCCTAACCTTGCTGCGCAATCCTCGGCCTTGGCGTCCAAGGCGGGGTCATTGGTTTGGGCTTGATAAACAAGCTTGGTGTAATTGCCGAAATACATATCGCGCAAGTCAGGGTGGCGGTCGAGGCCCATGGGTTTCCAGACAAAGGCATCAAACTGGCGGACCAGAAAATCGGTCAGGTAAAAGGCGGTGAATTCCGTTTCTGCTTTTACCGCGAAGGTTTCATTTCCTTCAAAAAACGAATAACAATGGGGGCCTGCGACCATTTCAACGCCCAGTTCCTTACACTTTTCGAACAATTGCCCTCCCGTACCGCAATCGGCATAAACGACAAAGATATCATCGTAATTCGGCCTGTGAGCGCGCACTGATTTTTCAACGGCGGCAGGTATGCGATCGGGCCAGAGATGCAAATTTGCAGGCAGGCATTGCAGGTCAAGATGGTCCCAGCCGTTCAAGGATTTTAGTGCCAGAATTTCATGCGCCAAGGCCCCGCACGCGATCAGAAGAACCCGGCCATTGCCAGTGGCGCGCAGGCCTGTTTCGGTCAGTTTTGTGTCATCAAGGGGAACCTTCATTTGCGCTCTATCCATAGACGGAAGGCGAGTGCGCCACCTGCAAAGGTCAACCCGAGTGCGGCCAGTGGCACTCCAAAGATTTGTGCCGCACCAATAGTCAGGCCAGCAGCGGCGATAACGATCAGGATAAGCCAGATGATGACGCGGGCGGGCATGGGGCCTCCTATAGGGCTTTCCTAAAACGTATGCTGGAGGGCACAGAAAGCCAAGAGGCGAACACGGCGGCTTGATCATGCAAAACGTCATCGGGTCTGGTCCCTTGCGGCTATCTGGTATCTAAGATCGGGATCGATTGAACACAGGAGATGCCGCTATGGCTGATTATACCCCCCCAAAGGTCTGGACTTGGGACGCGCAGAATGGCGGGCAATTTGCCAGCATCAACCGGCCGATTGCCGGGGCCACCAAGGACAAAGAGTTGCCCGTAGGCAAGCATCCGTTTCAGCTGTATTCGCTGGCCACGCCGAATGGGGTGAAGGTGACGGTGATGCTGGAGGAATTGTTGGCGGCGGGGCATACGGGGGCGGAATATGATGCCTGGTTGATCAAAATCGGTGACGGTGATCAATTCGGGTCTGGCTTTGTTGAGGTGAACCCCAATTCCAAGATACCGGCCTTGATGGACCATTCCGGGGCCACCCCGCTGCGGGTGTTTGAGAGCGGTTCGATTTTGCTGCATCTTGCCGAGAAATTCGGTGCCTTCATCCCGAACGATCCGGCGGGGCGGGTGGAATGCCTGAATTGGCTGTTCTGGCAAATGGGATCGGCGCCGTATTTGGGCGGCGGCTTTGGCCATTTCTATGCCTATGCGCCCGAAAAGTGGCAGTATCCGATTGATCGCTTTTCGATGGAGGCAAAGCGGCAGTTGGATGTTTTGGATCGCCAGCTTGCAAGCCATGAATTTATCGCGGGCGATAGCTATTCCATCGCGGATATCGCGATTTGGGCGTGGTATGGGCAGCTGGTTTTGGGGCGGCTTTATAATGCGGCGGAATTTTTGGATGCGGCGTCCTATAAGAACGTCATGAAATGGGCCAAGGCGATTGATGCCCGGCCTGCGGTGAAACGGGGCCGGATGGTGAATCGGGCCTTTGGGGGACCTGAATTGCAGCTTCATGAACGCCATGATGCGGGTGATTTTGACACCAAGACCCAAGATAAAATCGGCGGGTAAGATAGCGTCCGCGCGTGGTTGTCCACGCGCGGACATTTTCGTAAATATTTGAAAAACATATATAAATTTTTTTTGTTAACCAAATTTTAGTGAGTCCATAGGTGCGATTGTGTGCAAAGTTGGCGCGAGACGTAGAACACCGGTTTACATATTCTATAAATTGAATATTAATGCCCGGACGCGTTTTAAAAAAAGGACACCCCTTATGGCCTATACGTCTAAGTTCCAACGTCTTGCCGATGACGCCCGCGCAGCGGTTGATGAGGTTTTGCCACAAGAGGTGGCAGGGCTTGTGGCGCAGGGTGCGGTGTTAATGGATATTCGTGATCCGGATGAACATGCGCAAGGGCATATTCCGGGATCTGTCCATCTGAGCAGGGGCAAACTGGAAATGAATATCGAAGGCATTTTGCCGGATCTGGACACCACGATCCTTTGCTATTGCAACGCGTTTAACCGTGGCGCGCTGTCGGCAGCAAGCTTGCGCGATTTGGGCTATCACAATGCAAAATTCATCGCAGGCGGGCTGAACGCGTGGCGCAAACTGGCAGAGGACACCTGATGCAGATCTGGGTTTATGGTTTGGGCGCGCTTGCAATTGCTGGCGCAGTGTTTGTTTGGGGTGCGAGCCTTGGTGGCGCGCAGGCGCAGAATGTGACGCTTGAGGCGCTGTCGGGCGCAACTCTGGCCGCCGATGACAGCCTGCTTTTGGTGGATATCCGCACGCCGGAGGAATGGAAACAAAGTGGCGTTATCGATGGTGCGCTGCTGTTAACCTATAGCACGCCAGAGGCCTTTTTGAAGGTGGTCGGGCCGCAATTGAAACCGGGCCAGCGGATCGGCCTGATTTGTCGGTCAGGCAACCGGACTTCACGCGCGGCCAAACAAATTGCCCCATTGTTCAAGGGCGAGATTGTTGACGTGCAGGGCGGCATGAACCGTGTTTTGGGGCAGGGCTATCAGCCGGTTAAACCGACACGCGCGCAAGGGTGCCAAAGCTGCTGAGCGTGGGAGAGTCGGGGTGAAAGCCAGACCTTCAGAAATCAAAAAAGCCCCGGTGTTTCCACCGGGGTTTTTTTATGGATGTCGCAGCGGTGTTAGGCGCTGGCGCGGTTGTGCTTGCGGGTCATGAAGCCCTTGGCGGTTTCCACGGCCACGGCAGCATCGCGGCAATAGGCGTCTGCGCCAATGGCCTTACCGAATTCTTCGTTCAAAGGTGCGCCACCTACCAGCACGATATAATCGTCGCGCATGCCTTTTTCTTTCAGCGTGTCGATCACGACCTTCATGTAGGGCATTGTGGTGGTCAGCAGGGCGGACATGCCAAGGATATCTGGCTGCTCGGCTTCCAGCGCCTCGAGGTATTTTTCGACGCTGTTGTTGATGCCAAGGTCGCGCACTTCAAAGCCCGCACCTTCCATCATCATGCCGACAAGGTTTTTACCGATGTCGTGAATGTCGCCTTTTACGGTGCCGATCACCATTTTGCCCATACGCGGCGCGCCTGTTGCGATTAGCAGAGGCTTCAGGATAGCCATGCCACCCTTCATCGCGTTGGCGGCCAAAAGCACCTCGGGGACGAACAAGATGCCGTCGCGGAAGTCGGCACCAACAATGGTCATCCCTGCGACCAGACCTTTGGTCAGGGCATCATACGGCGCCCAGCCACGCTCGATGAGGATATTCACACCTTCTTCGATTTCCTCACGGAGGCCATCGTATAGGTCGTCATGCATTTGCAGGACAAGCTCGTCATCAGAAAGGTCGGAAAGGATGATTTCGTCGTCAGACATCGGGTGCTCCTGCGCGTGGATCTATAATGCTGAATGGTCGCAAAGCGCACCGACCACTTTTCGGTTTGCGACATAGGTTGTATGAAAGCCGACACGTTGCATTTTGATGATACGATTTGCGCGGCTTTCAGAGTAGATTTATTAGCCGCGGCGGCCACGGCGTTCGCGTTTTGGGGCATTCGCGTCATCGCCCGTACCATCGGAGGCCGACGAGAAGCCGCCAAGCGCTGCAGAGATTTGCTCTAGCGTGGGGCGCGGGCCTTTAGGGCGTGATTCCAAAGCGGCCCGCATGGCGGCAAGGTGTTCAGGCATGGTGCCGCAGCACCCGCCGATGATTTTGACACCGGAATCGCGCGCCAACACGGCATATTCGGCCATGAGCTCTGGCGTG
>Ga0213861_10002838_pt1 | contig 14609 bp, 4 predicted proteins | sample PICome_4_FD_160110 | JGI IMG/M metagenome (GOLD analysis project Ga0213861, IMG submission 160110) | Coastal seawater microbial communities near Pivers Island, North Carolina, United States - PICO131 | ecosystem: Environmental > Aquatic > Marine > Coastal | place: USA: North Carolina | collected... | reverse complement strand
AAACCAGTACTTGGATCATAAGTTGCGGCGGTCGGAGTAAACTGTTTTCCTTTGTTCTCAAGAATAGATAATATTTCATCAAAGCTTGCATCTAATCTTTCAGACGCAAGATACGAATCCCCATCAATCAATTCATTTGTTTGATCTTTTAATCTCTTGTACGCAGCAACCGTTTCGTTGTTCTGATTTTGTATAACGGTTTTAGCGGTTGCCATGTAATATGCGCGCCCCGCGGTAACTGCGTTGTAATTTGTATCGTACAACATATCGTTCTTAACAGCAGGCAGAATATAATCAGATACATCTCTACGACAAGCTTTACTATCATAAGCATAGAATTCATCGTTGTTTTCGATCCAATCAATCAATTCATTTGTGATTAGCGTTTTATTATCCTGTATAAGAATTCTAGAAGCCGTACGAGGAGTTGAAGTATCAGTCCATATAATCGGGTTGATATTCTCTTCACCGTACTCTAGGACATTTAGAAGTTCAGCAAAGGATGCTGATATTCTTTCGTTAATAACACTATCAGCTTGAACGAACACTTCTTTTGTTCGATCCCTTAGGTATTCTAATGAACCCTTTGTCTCTGCAAGTTGTTCACCCGAGACAACGTAACTGATTGGTGATCTATAAGTAATACCACCTAAGCGACCCCAGTAGTTTGTATCTAATGCAACATCGTATCCTGCACCATCAAGTACAAGGCCGGAATCTCTTTCGCATTTATCTGAATCGTATGCTTTATAACCTAATCCACCGTTAGCACTATTTGCTGTGAGGTATACAACTACATCATCAATGATATCGTCGGCAGCAGCGTCGAGTGTATCAGCAAAGGCTGTATTACCGATAATAGAAGCAGCAGTTGATTTTGGAGCAAAGAACTCAGTTGTTCCTTTTGCTCTCATTGATATATCACCGAACTGAGTACCTGAGTTGTTCAATGTCATCTGGCCGCCGTTCAATGCATAGAATGCACAACGAACAAAGATTGACAAAGAACCAATACCGTTAACACCAGCACCGTCTCGAGCAACATATCCTAAACCGTTTTGCGTACGAGGTGTAAAACCAAAACAAAGTACGTAGGTATATAATGAATCGGTATCAAGTACTCTTCTGTCTGCGAGTACACAACCGCCACCACGACCAACCAATCTGTTAGGGAAGTCATCAATTCCGATACTTTCAACTACACCAACACCGCCTGATTCAGATGTTACTGTATCTCCTACAGCAAAACCTTGGCCGTTCTTAAGGTTACGAACTCGAATCTTGCGTAGAGCTTGAACATCTCCTGGAGCAATTCCTTTGATTTGATCTTGAGAATCATCCCAAGTTAAGTAACCAACAGCACCAGATGAGAATACAACTTCATCATCTTTTTGCCATAGCGGATCATTTACATTACCACCACGAAAGACATCAAAACCAGCTTCTAAAGTAAATTCTTGACCAAGGTCAGCAAGAGTACCTTTAGTATTGTAAGGATTAAGAGGTGGTTCAACATCTTGACGCAAGAAGTTAGATAACTGAGTACTATCTCTTAAGTAAGGTGAACGTAATAGCTTAGCACCAGGTCGATAAGCAATTGCGAATCCACCTTCTGGGAAGTCAAAGTTATCAACTTTAAAGTTCTGATAACCGAATCCTTGAACGTAACCACCAGAACCAACTAAGATTCCGTTATTGTTTTCGTAGCCAGGAAGCAATTCAATAACCGTTGCGTACTGACCGGCAGTAGAAGTACAAGAACAATCATCAGGCAACATCAAGTTACCTTTTGTGTAATATGTTCCTGGTCCTACAGAGATATGAACCGCATTATTAATTGCGTTACGATTTAATTCACCGCCTGCTTTTTCTAAACAAAGTTCAAATGCTCTTTCCAGTGTTCTTACTGGTTGCATCATTGTACCTGGATTTGCGTCATCACCAGAGCCAGCGTCTACATTAACTTTAAGTGCCTGTGCTGTTTTCTTCGATACTTCGGAGAATAGTTGTCCGAAACTAAACTGTTCTGTTTCACCAGTCTTTTCGTTGCGAAGTGCGAAGTAAGATTCATCTTCTATCGGTTCTTCGAATTTATTACTGAGATTCATATCGAAGTCGACAAGATTTGACTTATTAATTACACCGCCGTCAAATATAGAACCAGATATTCCGCCATTTTCAAACGTTGAGTTATTTGCACCAAGACCGTCAGCAGTAGCACTTCTGATTGTCATATTCGTTGATACGACCTGGTCCATTGAACCAGTAAACGTGCTGTTACTGATCTCGCTGTTTGTAATAGTTGAATCGTCGATCGTTGAATTCGTTAGTGTTACATTGTTGCCTGTACCATCATTGAACTCAGAATTTGTAATAACAATATTATTAGCAGTTGAATCTGTAATCGCGCCATTATCAAAAGTAGAATCAATAATTGTTGCATTATCAATGTCACCATCTGTATAAGTGGCGTTGGTAATGTCAGTCTGATCCATCGTACCGCCAACGATATCAGAATTATTAATGCTTCCGTCATTAAAGATAGATGTTGAGATCGTAAGGTTGTTAGCAGTACTATCAGCAAGCGATCCATCTGTAAAAGATGAGAACGTCATTGTGATATTATTTGCTGTACTATCGGTGATTGCTGAATCGTCAATAGTAGAGTTAGTTAATGCGACGTTGTTACCTGTGCCATCATTAAACTGAGAATTTGTTATGACAACGTTGTTAGCAGTAGAATCTGTAATAGCAAAGCCATTTGCAGTTCCGTCAAACAAAGTAGTATTTGTAAAGACGTTATTATTACCTGTACTCAGAGATAAGTCCGAATAAGTAATAGTAATGTTATTTGCTGTGTTGTTTTCTAAATGGCCAAGTGAGAAATCAGAGTATGTAATTGTAATATTGTTCGCGGTAGAATTAGTAAATACCGTATCGTCAATATTACCACGAATGAAAGCCGTATCTTCAATTTCTGAATTATCAATTTCAACACGATTAAGACGTGAATCTGACATCTCCACACCGGAGATAGTTCCACCAGTGATAGTGATGCGCGAGAAGATCTCGTACTGAATAGCCTCGACTAACTCTGCACGAGTAATGTTACTTGTACCGTCATCACCCTGCACGAGGTTAACGATAACAAATAGGTCTTCAGTCCTAGTGTTCGACCCCCGTATGGGAGGTAGTTCTGAAATTTTTGCCATTTAGATCTTTCCTTTGGATATGGTATTATTTATAAGACCAATCTTCGATTATACTTTGTTTTCGAGCTTCTTTTCCAAAACAATTACCTTTTCACTTAATTCTTTAATTGCTTCTATAAGCACCGGCACTAATTGTTGATATCTTACGGCTTTGTAAGTATCACCATCCATTTCAATATTATATACTACCTCTGGTATTATTTCTTCTATTTCCTGCGCAATCACACCTGGGTGGATATCCTGTGGTCTATCCTTATAATTAAACTTGTAGGTTTTAATTTTCTTAACTTGTTCCAATCCATATTCGAGAGGAATAATATTTTCTTTTAATCTTTCGTCTGATGCAGATCCGTTTGCCGTTATATCACCAGTAAAGAATCCATTACCCGATTGGTCAATAGACGCCTTAATAGTACTGCCAGTCTTAACATAAATAATTCCACCGTCTGATTCAATGTCGCCAGTGGCTTTCATATAACCATCTACTTGAATACCGGCCTGGAACCAATACAATGGTGTAGAGACCACGGATCCTGAAAGAATGTTGAATGTGCCGACAGGTAAACCACCAAGAATCGTGCCACCCATATACGCATTGCTGTCAGCGGCTTGGTAAGATCCTGTTGGAAAAAACTTGTTACCGTTATAAGTATCTAGTTGACCTTGACCGTCAAATGATATAACACCGGCCGCAGAAACGTTAATGCCGTCTCCACCAGAAAACGCAGCTCTTGCTCTTGCGGTGGTATGATAAAGATTTGTTGAACCTTCCGATACATCATCGGTACTTAAACCAGCTCCGCCTGGACCAATTGTTAAACTACCTACTGTAAGGTTTTCAGTAACAACTGCGTTTGGAACTGTTAATGTACCTGCTGGTGATAACTGAAATTTGTTCGCTCCAGCACCAGTATCAATAATAAAGTTACCTGGGTTAGAACTCTCTAATCCAACATCCCAAGATAAACTGCCATCGGTAAATCTTACCTGTCCACCTGTACCTGCGTACTTAAACGTTGCGGTTGTCGCAGAAGCACCTGTAATTAATATTGGACTATTAAAATCAATTGTTCCGCCACCACTGACCGCTGAAATTGTATCTGAACTAAGTAAAGTACTTGCCACCAAATTTGTAGCAGTAAAAGAACCTGCTAATATAGCATCGCCGTTTGTAGTTTCAGGCGAGCTAGTACTTGCCGTCATTACATTAACTGCTAGTGCATCAACCAACGCATTAGTTTTCTCTAACCAATTTTGGAATGTTTGTGCGGTTGTAATATTACCTATATTTCTTGACATTATCTTTCTTCCAGTTTTTCAATTCTTTCGTATATATCAATAATAGTTCTCTTGATATCCATAAGATCTGTTTGGATCTTATCTACTTTGCGATAATAGTTCCGCTCAACCTTATATTTATTGAGAGCCGCTGCATCGGTACTAAGAATAGCCCCGGTTTGTGTGTCTCTATTAATAGTATTCATCATTTTTCTCTAGGTTAATGCTATGCCACGATAATCTTTTAAGGTAGGCGCATTGTGAATATTTGGTGATAACATATCTATACGAATTTGGAATCTCTTGAATCCTTCGAATACCCCTGCCTCACTCGTGTAAGTAAAAGGACCGCTAGCAACAGATCCAGTTTTATTTGCGCTTGGGATCTTATATTTGAACTCTCTGAAATCCAATAGGTTTGAAATGGTAGAATAAGATCCTACACCTTCAAATAACTCCAACTCAGTCCAACCCAAATTGTCGAACTCATCGAAGTCGTAACCGTTTTGGGCTTTAACATAAACCTTAACGTTACTTCCTGTAGGACGATATGCAGACAGAGTTAATTCAAAATCTTCAGCATCAAGGTCTTCAGCCAATTCAATCTTTCTACTAATATATTTTGCTGTTGTTGCTGAATCATTAGTTATTTTATATTGATATGCAATTAATTTAGAAGCTTCAATATCAACGAATGGTGTTGACGTAACATTACTATCGTTCGTCATGCCAACATTGAACAAAAACTTCTTCGAACCAGTAGGATCATTCGATTTGCTATAAATGATCACACCTTTCTCAGAGAAGTGGTTGTTATCATTAAACTTCATTGGTTTCAGATAAGTACTATTAATATCAGTAGGAGGAACAAATTCACCTGAAAGAACCGTTCTTGATAATGAATCATTTGCCTTCATAATCATCGGTTGAACGTAGCTTAAGTTGATATTATTAATTGACGCAATGTTAGCAGATGAGCCACTGTCTAATCCTTTAATTATTGCACCAGCGGCGAACATATTATCAGATGATGCTGAAGAAGCAACCAAGTGAAGTTCATATGGATTTCTTTGATAATCGTATAAATCCAATTGGCCGGCAACTACAGGCAAGTGAGTTGCTGCACCGGCTGTACTAGTAGGTGTTTCTAATATAACTTCAGACGCATTTGTAATAGAAGCAATCTTATGAATTGCGATAGCTCCGCCTACTGTTAATTTAATATAATCGCCTGCAGAGTAATCCGTACTCATATTTTCGCCGGCTGTTAATGTCTTAGAACCTACTGCCGTAGTAATTCCATTACCACCAGTAAGTGTCTTTTCCTGATAAATTAATTCACCTGGAGTAAATCTTCCTGTTACCGTATCTAATGAAAAGAACTCGTGATTGTTGTTTGTTAACTTAACAGTACCTTCCGTAGAATTAAAGTTGTGTCTTCTTATATTAAACTTAACATCTTCATCTTGGTATGATTTCCAAGCAGAGTTATTCGTTGAAGTAAATAGAACACCGTCACCCCAATCCTGAGTAATTGCGGAACCTTGATTTGGGCCCGGAGATAAATCAACACCACCTACCTTAGAAGTGTATATAAGATAGTTAGGGTCTGACGCATCAGGCTGAATAACAAACGAATATTCTTTTTCAACATCCAATCTTACCGGAGCCTCAAAGGTAAACGTAGTTCCCAATGAAGCATCTTCTGATACATTTACAGCAGAAGGTAGTTTATGTACCGCAGAGAATGGCAATATCTGATTCGTAGGATAACCATTTACAACTTCTCTTATTTGAAGTGTGACGCCATTTAGAGCAGTAGCTGCGTTTGCACCAAGATCTGTTTGTGTAGGTTTACGTTTGAAGAATACTTCAATATCAGATAAGAAAACCGAATTAGAACCTGCACCCATACCTTTCTTAACAAAGAATGTTTGTGCAAGTGGATCTCTACCTCGAATACGTCGAGCAACGTTTCTTGTTGTCGTTGTTGTATTTACATCAAAGTTTGGAGATCTTGTTGAAGTTGTTAAGGCTGTTTTCTCAACGCTGAAGTTATATGCTCGATATGTAACAAATCCTTTTGATGTAGAAGCACTAGCGATACTGTTATAAGAATTAACATCCACAATTTCTAGTATTCTATCACCAACAAAGAATGTTTCTGCGGGTAAATGGAACACTGCTCTTATTACACCGTTTGCGTCTGTTGTCACAGCGGCACCTTTTACGCCGTATCTGCCTACTTCTCCAACGCTATTTGCTGTAGGAGAACCAGGTAGTACATGAGCATCAACGTTAATACCATCAAAGAAAAAGTAATGTCTTTGGCTAGGTCTTAAACCTGACATATAAACTTTAATATCTTTTGATGCCATATATGGTTGGAATCTAAAGTCAGAAACAAATTCGCCAACGTTCGTTACTACGGTACTATTGCTATCAATTGTAATTTCACTTGATCTTGTCGTTGTAGTTATTGTTTCAGTTCCTGCACCGCGCCTTCCCGCTCTACCTTCATCGGCCCTAAACTGAGTTGTGTTTGTTGTATCCGTCATAGGTAAGAATGCTTGAATCTCATCAACAAATTCTTGGAACGGTGTCGTTAGATCAATATCAATCGAAGCTGGGTTAACAGTTGTATCGTAAGCAGCATCGTAAGGTGGAGATATAACACCATCTCCTACATACCTATAAAAGTTACTTACACAATTTCTATAATCAGTAGCATAAGGTTGATTAATAATACTAACGTTCGAGTTTCTCCCGAGTGTTGCCACCTTACCATCATCAGTAGACGGGAACACCGAAGCTCCTGTTGCTGAATCATAAATCAAATCCAGCGGGAATGTTTTCAACGAAGGAGTTAGTATCTTCGAATTAAATGGAACCGAAGCATTAAATTGTGGATGACGAACCTCAGATAATGACAAGTTATTAAATGGATCTACAACAAACCCATTCTTAAATCTATTCAAACCGTTCTCATCACGAACAATAAGGTTAGAAGTATCTGACTCTAATTGGTTTAATGAAATATAATATGCCATGTTATCAATCTTCTTCTCTAATGAATGAAGATCTTTCATGGTATAATTTTTAACACCAGTTGAACGAGGTTTAATTGCGTATCCGTTTCTATTAAGAACATCTGCCTGCTTCTTAGACAATGCAGGAAATGTTGGAACCTCTACATTGGCGATCGCTAATTGGTCTGTAGTTAACTTTGGAGGAACTGCATATTTTTGTTCTTCACCTTTAAGAATACTAATCTCGCCGTAAGAATCACACACGATAGTATCAATTCTTGTAAGGTAATATTCCAAAGATGTTTGTAAAGATTGTTGAGCAGCAGGTACAAGCGGCGCACCAACAGTAGCAAACGTCTGCGCGTATTGGCCGACAAGAGTAGTAACTAAAGCCTCTGTGCCTTCAGTTGTACTATAACCTGCATTTGTATCTTTATCAATGTATGCTCTAAAATCGAAACAATCTCTTAAATTATATGCTTGACCTGATTCTGATACATAAGATGGAACATCGTACCCATTTATATTATTGGGATAACTATTAATTGTATAGAAGTTTTCACCAGTTGATGTATTTGGTTGGAAACATTCAAGATTAACTCTACAAGCTCCAGTCGGTATTGGTCTTCCTTCAATATACTCAAGATAAGATATGTCGTAATAAGTATCTTTTTGATTTGGTTTTAATCTAAAGCTTGCCGTGAAATCTTCATTAGCTCCACCAGGTCCTGTGCCAACACTGTATATTTCTTTTATTTTAAATACATCAGGCAAGCCTAAACTATATTTTGATCTAACAACGTTGGTAGGTATTCTAACCCAAGTATCTCTTAAAACTTTATTATAAGGTGAGATTCCACCAGATGAACCAACCAATCTCTTATTATAAAATACTTCAACCGATCCAGTTACACCTGAATCAATAACAATATTAAGCTGTGAATTGTTAAGGGCAGTAGACTTACTTAAAACAGGCCATTGTGTTGCTGTCTGAACAATAAGAATATCATCGTTAAGACAATTAAAATCTTCACCAGGAGCAGCCGTTAAAGTGATCGTACCAGTAGTAGCGTTTGCTGTTACTTGAGCTCTTACAGGAATGAGCGTATCGCTTGTGCTAAATACTCCGTTTACACCTGTATCAAAGAGAAGCGCCTTTCTGGCTGTCTCATTAATGATTGGCGAACCGCTTGGTCTTGTCTTAAGATTTACTTGACCGTTACCATTAACACCAGCGATGATTTTTGTAATCTCACTTAAACTAACAGCACCATTAAAGTTCTGTGAGTTAATATAAATTCTGTTAGGAGTAATATTTTTAACTCTTACCGCACCAGCAGATTGAGATGAAACGTTTTGAATATCGAAAGGGTTATTAACTGTAAGATTAAGATAGCCGGCAAAACTATCTATTTCAAAATAGTTTCCGTATTCCATCGCAACATTTTGGTTTGCGACTGTTTCTGTTGTTGTGATTTGGTCAATTGCAAAAGCACGGTCGCCAGAATTTTCTACTCTGTAACCTTTAACATACGCAATACCTGGACCAACAACTACTTGAACTTCGCTATTAGCAGATCCTTCGGGTATTCTATCAACTGAACTTAATGGGAACTGTTCTAGGATATAGTTACCTGATTCCTCGTATGTCCTTCTCGCGATTTCTTCGCCAAGAACATTGTATTGAGAAACATCTCTTAATGTAACTGCGTTACCATTTTGATAACGAATTAATGTAAAGAAGTCAGGATCTGCAGCCGCAGTCGATGTTTCTTTAACAGTTAATGTAGGAACAAGTTTTAATCTATCTGCACCTGGTGCATTTTCGTTCTTCGCGCCGTTTGCATTATCGAATAACGACGAATCTTGTAATGAATTAACTAAGCTTTCAGATACAACATAACCTACTGATTTGTCGTCAGGCGTTTTACTATATTTTTCAACAACTAATCTCTGTTCTGAAACAAAGATAAAGTGTCCTTTTTGGAATATAATACCTGGGGCAGATTCAATACCAAAGGATCTACCTACGACAGGATTGCCGCTAGTAGGTATACCATAAACACTCAATCCTGAAGTAATAACAGCATCAGTTGCTAAGTCGTTATCTGTAGTTCCTCTTTTATATTTGTATCTTGTAATCGTTAACGCTTCACCGGCTTGGAATTGAGTTTGGCCTAGAACACCAACGTTTACATAGTTAATAAAAAAAGTATTTAGATTTGGCGGTCTTGATTGAAAACCCGAGGCAGCTTGAACAATCTGAGCTCTTAACTGAGTTGAAGTACCTCTCACTTCATATACGTAATCAAGCTCAACGTCTCGACCGGCAATTGTTTCGGTAGCAGGACCACTAATATATGCCAGCGGATTAAAGTTAGCAGGACCGTCGTTAAGTTTAACAAATTGAAGATCATCAAGTTCTGTAAAGTTACATCCCTTAACAATTGAGCCTTCTTTAAATATATTATCGCCAAACGACTCGACCTGATTTTGAAGCATAGTCTGGAGTTGTGTAAGTTCTCTTGCCTGTATTGCGTATCCAGGTTTGAACATAACTCGATAAAATTGCTTCGCGGGATCGTAATCATCGAAGTACGGCGCTTGGTTTAAATCTTTATTAATAGGCATCTTTACTTATGTTCCTTAAAATTCCAATACAAACTTAAATTCTTCTCTTGAGAGGTCAGTCCTTGCTAACGGGAAAAAGTCCTCCATGAAATAAACTTCGCCTGTTCGTTGTATGTAATCTGAATAGACAACATTATCTTCTATAGGATTATTTATTGTTATTCTCTGACCTGTGTCTGAGATTAGTGCAAGATCGATGTTAAAAGATGTATCGCCATTCCCAATGAGCTTGTTGTTTTGGTAAGGGCCAAGATATTCTGCTAAATAAACGGTATTTGATACTGAATCAATCTCGTGCACTTGAGCTATAAAGGTAACATCGTTATTTACATCAACTTGCGTGATAGTGCTGTTTGCATTTAATCTGCCGTAATCATCCGTTGTAATTGCGATTCTATTATCGAATACATCAGGCGCTGGCGCAGTGTTTGCTTGGCCACTTCTCCAAGTACCTCCACCTATATCTTTAAACGTTGGAGTTCTTACAATACCTAAACAACCATAAGTGTTTGTATCGCCGATCTTTGTATTATCGTCTGCGGTAATATACCCATACATACCAAAGTGTTTACATCTTAATTCATCAATTAAATTATAAGCGTGTCCACCCTTAGGTTCAATTGATGGTCGTACTACCGCTCTCACGTCGGTTGACTGAGCATTCTCTGGATCGAAATCAACTGCAGGATCAACAACTGTCGCAATTGCATTATTATATCCTGAACCCGCATTAAGCACAATTACTTTATTTACAGACCCGTTAACCATCTCAGGAATTGCTACTGCACCAGCTCCATCCCCTTTAATATCTATTCTTGGGAATATTTTAATGCTTGCATTTGACAACATACCAGCAACAAAGGCATCGGATAGTGCTTCAAATGTACCACCACTTGTATACGGAGTAAATCCAGTTCCATCAAGATTTGCTGTAAGTTGTGGAGTCGATTTTAATTGGAATGTATCAGCATCTATAATATCAGCATAATAAATGGGGTCGCCGGTTAATTGATTTATATTTAATTCTGTCATGCCGCCAACATCTCTAAACGTAACAGGTTGTCCGTCTACAAGACCGTGGGCAGTCGAAGTAATAACAACTGGGCTTGCGTTAGTTGCAGCTTCAACGTTACGAATGATTGGTTTTGATAATTCGCCAGCAACTCGTATCTCTGCTTTACCTGAGGATGTATTTAGTTTATAATATTCAATTTTAAATAGATTCGTAACACTTGAGCTTGGGTTTGTTGCGTAAAAATATTGACCTGTATAATATTGATCTATCGAGGACCAATCTTGTTCCGCAGGATCAATCTGTAAACCAACAAGGCCATGAACAGCAAATCCGTTTGTTCTTCCATAGAGTCTATCAATGATTCCATTCTTTTCTGTATATCCTTGATTTGAGTCTGCGTTTGTAACTATAATATCAGATATGCCGCCGCCGTATGCATATGCTGGTTCGATAACAGCAGCAGGATCAATTGGTATATAACCCAACGCATTGTATCCTTCGAATTGTAACGCACTTAGACGATACATATACTTCCATACATATCCTTCGGCCGTTTCATAAATTTGTTTTGCGTTTGCCGAGTCAAAAGTAGGCGGAGATTCAGCACCTACTCCGTTCCCGTTATTTAAACATTTATATACACGATAATCGCCAGTATCATTATCATTAGGACCAACAACAGCATAGAACTTTTTATTAGTCAAATCAAGTGAATCATCATACTGATCATATATCACGCTTCTTTGCCAAGGATAATACTTTATCATAAAATTAATATCAGCATTATTAATTCTTTTACCAAATAAAGTTTTTTCTAAAAATTCATTTTGTGAAGTAGCAGAGTCAAGCGGTGTCATCCCGCCAATTGTTGAAACGAACATATAATAATCATCATTCAGCTTTGCATCAGCTATGAATAACTTATTTACGTCGCTTTTAAAATTATTTGTTAAAATTTCTGGCATGATTGTGCTTTCACTCTATATTTTAGTTTATTTATTAGAAACATCTTAGCCTCTTATTCTTATTCTTGGTCGAGGATAAATGAGGCCTAACACCGGTCTTGCTTTTGCATTTACTTTTGGAAAACCTAAACCAGTCTCAGGTCTTTGGTTTATCCATCTCAGCATTTTGTTTGGCGCACCGTGTAAACTGTCTGTACTCACACCACTTGTTAGCCCATCGTCATCCATCATATCAGCGTTTGCATTTTTAGTTATCCAATCCAAAACGTCTGCTTGGTTCATCCCTGGATTACTTTCTAATAATAATGCAATCAAACCAGTAACTTGAGGAGCGGCCATACTTGTTCCACTCTTCTTTTGGACTACATAATTTGAATCTCTTGGATCAGTAGCTTGGCTAACAGCACGGACACTTGATACAATACCATCACCGGGCGCAAAAATATCTACGGCATTGCCAACGTTTGAATAAACTGATCGGCCATCGTCGATATTAATACCAAAGGCTCCTACGGTAATCATTTGAGTACCTGCTATACCTTCAGGACCGCCAATTCTATTATAGTAATAAGTAGCAAAAGACGAATCACCATCCTTATGAAAGTATATAATATTTTCATAATCTTGATCACCAGACAAACATTGTTTCTGATTGGAATTTCCGGCTGAAACAACCATTATAATTCCTTCACTAACACAATCTTCGATATCTGATACATAGAATGTAGATGTTGTACCAAACGACCAATTACCAGCGCCATCCATAGGAAATCCTCTTGCCTGCGCTTCAGCAATAGTAGGGTCTCTAAATTCATCGTCATATGGTTGAAACTGCCCACCACGATAAAAGAACCCAGCGATTCCATCGTAGGTGCCGCTGGTTATAACACTTGCTTTACTTATGCTTTGTCCCCAACTATTATTACATACGGTTGGATTTCTTTTTCCTGTTGCTGGATTAATTTCTTTTGTTCTATGCCATAATCGTATATAATCAAAATTAACCGATGAAGCTAGTCTTATACCATCATGGTTCCTGTCTGTCGCAAGACTAGCTTCCATGCTGTAAATATTTGCTTCTCTTGCCCATCCTAAACGATTACCCGCAGCGGTTCCTGCTACGTGTGTTCCATGATCACTATCTGTAGTATCAACAATACTAGACATGTCATAAGAAAAGTATCCATCGCCCACGAAAAGACCTAGCTCAGATGCTAGAGAAAACCAATTAAATGGTTTAAGTCTTGAAGCACCGGTTGGTGATGGGAAGTAATAAGCCTCGCCTGCGTCAGCATCTTTTAATATATCTCTCAATATAGCAAAATCTGGTTTGCTTAATACTGGTTCAAAATATAATTTAAATAAAGCATGCCCTAACGGATTGTTTGTTAACATACCTGCCGGAGTCTTTAATGAATCAGACCATTCAGGAGATAAACTTCCGCCATCCCAGAATGTACTCATATCCCACATCGACCAGTTGAGCAAATACATATATTCTTTATAAGCTACTTCTGCCGCATCGGCTACAGTTGCCCAATCGGTGGCATAACCAGACGGATCATATAAACCAGCGTCAATAGCTTCTTTCATGGCAAGGTGCAAATCGGTAGTTTGCCAATTAACGTTATTAGTTGCTACCCAGTTCAGTGCAGTTTCAGACCCAGGAACAGCTCCCATAACTCCGAATAAATGTATAGTATGAAATAGGTGTTCTATTAATTCAGAAATGTCATCATCACCAGTTGGAGGATTTGGAGATTGAATATTATCATACCAAACCATATCGTTTGTAGCATGCGCATCTAGGAAAGCCTGATAACCTGAATAGCTAGGGATACCTTCGTCCGTTAAAAAGTTTGGTGAATAAGAACTTCCGCCGCCGTAAGCTACTCTTTGCGCTGCAGGTAAACCAGCGTGAACTGTTCCTACATCACCCTTAAGGGTCTTTACAAGATTAGCCTGATAAGATGGATTAACAAGTGGATAAGATGGGTCAATTAAAAGCGTTACGACTCTTGCGACTTTGTCTGCCCAAGCAGCCGGCACCGCTGATTGTCCACCTACTGCACCAGCAACTACAATTTTAAGGCCGTGCACTGTTGCTGACCTATCAAATACTCCACCGTTAGTATTATCACTAACAAACGCCGTTGAAGAATAATCCGCCATTGAATCGAGATGTTGGAATTCTGGATGTCCAAACGATGTTTTATCTATTAAGCCATCGTTAATTACAACGTCAACATTTTTACCTGATGCGGTAATATTAAAAGCACCTGTAACTGTATCTGATCCGCTCCATGGAGTAGTCCCAACATTGGATCTATATAAACCCCAGTTCTGATCGTCCGATGTTGCGGCAGTGTAACTTCTTTCCCAGTCGCCAGAATTCTCATACCCGTTAATCGTTGCCGGTGGTATATCTTCTACCGCAATTACATCTCTTACTCTTTCATCTAGTGATAGGTATTTTGCT
>Ga0213861_10002837_pt1 | contig 14611 bp, 13 predicted proteins | sample PICome_4_FD_160110 | JGI IMG/M metagenome (GOLD analysis project Ga0213861, IMG submission 160110) | Coastal seawater microbial communities near Pivers Island, North Carolina, United States - PICO131 | ecosystem: Environmental > Aquatic > Marine > Coastal | place: USA: North Carolina... | reverse complement strand
ACTCAACTTCCATATTATCGTAGATGATACCACCATCTGTCAATACTCCGTCCACATCAGTAATGAGTAGCTTAATTTTTGAAGCTTTTTCCCATATTTCATTTTGAATATGAGAAAAATAAGAGGCAACTATTTTTTCTGCTTCCATTGGATAGAATAAAGGTCAAGTCTTCGTTGTTCAAGATTTCTTACACTTCCTGCTTTTCGCTGTTTGGTCAATAAGTCCAAATCAACATCCGCTACAATAATTGTTTCTTCGTTTTCCGAAGCTTGCGCTACTATAGCATCATGCGGAAAAGAAAAGTCAGAAGGTGAGAAAATTGCTGCCTGGGAATATTGAATATCCATATTCTCCACTTTTGGGAGATTTCCCACAGAACCAGTTATCGCCACGTAGCACTCATTCTCTATAGCTCGAGATCTGGCGCAGGTATTTACTCGCAAAAATGCATTTTTTGTATCTGTCCAAAACGGGACAAACAAGATATCCATTTCTTGTTCTGCGAGAATTCTTCCCAATTCAGGGAATTCCACATCATAACAAATTAATATCCCAATTCTTCCGGCATCAGTATCAAAAACATTGATACCATTACCGCCCTGCAATCCCCAATACGAAGCTTCGTCGGGAGTTATATGCAGTTTATATTGTTTGTCCTGAGTACCATCCCTTCGGCATAGGTAGCTTACGTTTCGGAGTTTTTTACCATCATATTCAGGCATAGAGCCTCCGATGATGTTCACATTGTAGGATACTGCAAGATCACTCATTCGACTAATAATCTCATCAGTGTAGTCAGCCAGATTTCGAATAGCCTCTGAGGCATCCATATCATTAAATTCCGCAAGAAGCGGTGCGTTAAAAAACTCAGGAAGAAGGCAAAAATCAGACTTGTATCCAGAAACCGTATCTACAAAAAACTCTACTTGCTGCATCAAATCATCCACATTGGAGAAGCGTCGCATTTTCCACTGTACCAACCCAAGCCTTACAATTGATTTTTTGTTACCAATAAGTTTTTCATCCTTTTCGTAATAAATATTTATCCACTCCAAAAGAGTAGCATAAGCTCTGGAATCTGTATCAGATGGAAGATATTTAGTTATTACCTTTCTAACATGGAATTCATTGGCCAATTGAAAAGAAAGTACTGGATCAAAAACCTCTTTATTTTTAACAAGATCAATGTATTTACGAGGAGTCATCTCATCTGCATATTTGGAGTATCCAGGAATACGCCCTCCGGCAATAATTGATCTTAGATTTAGATTTTCACAGAGCTCCTTTCGGGCATCATATAATCTTCTCCCAATTCGCATCCCCCGATAATCTGCATGGACGAATACATCTGTACCATAAAGCGTATCTCCTTCGTCATCATGCGTATCAAATTTCCCGAAACCGGTGATCTGATCGTAGGTATGATTATCCCCAAATCGCGCATAATCCACGATTAAGCTCAAAGCTGCAGCTACTACAATCCCGTTATCCTCAATACAAATTTGACCTTCAGGAAAGGCATTAAGTTGATTTTTTAATTCTGATTTTGTCCAAGCTCCACCCTGATTTTGATAGATAGATATCATGATTTTGCGGATATCTTCGTAGTCAGAAAGCTTGATATTTCGAAGTTTGAGTCTATGCTCGAGTTCTTCTCTGTGTTTGCTCATGAGCCAAAATTAGCCAAAACTCTCTAATATACTGGTATGATCAAATTCGATTGATATTAAAGAAATCGTAACTTGCCCTATTAGAAGAACCTATTTGCAATTGGTTTAGCATCAGATAGGCAAAAGAATAGAGAGATTTAATTAATGGAACAGGAAATAGAAGCTGTAGCAAAAGAAAAAGCCGAGGGGATTATTGATTGGTTTGAAAAAATCATGAATCTAAGCTTGTTTAATTTGGGAGATTCCAAATTGACTATAGGACTTATAATAACACTGGTTATTTCCTTCATTATACTTTTTGTAGGCTCCGAGTGGATTCGTAAACTCATTGTCAACAAAATTCTAGTTCGATACAGGTTGGATGTGGGTACACGAACCTCAATCGGTACTATGGTTAAGTACTTTTTAATACTAGCAGGTATTTTTTCCATTCTCCAAACAAATGGCCTAGACTTAAGTGCATTTGGAATTTTGGCAGGAGCAGTAGGTGTCGGTATAGGTTTTGGACTTCAAAATATTACAAACAATTTTATAAGTGGATTGATTATCCTTTTTGAACAACCAATCAAAGAAGGTGATCGAATCGAAGTAGGAGATGTTTCAGGAGATGTGATAAAAATCTCCGCACGGTCCACGATGATCGTTACTAATGACAATATAAGCATCATAGTTCCAAACAGTCAATTCATTGATAGTCAAGTAATAAATTGGTCACATAATGATCGAAATATCAGATTCAATTTCCCAGTTGGGGTTTCTTACAAAGAAGATCCTGAAAAAATAAAACGAATTTTGTTGGATGTGGCAAGACATAATGGTGGCGTATTGAATTCACCAGAACCTGATGTATTATTTGAAGAATTTGGAGACAGTAGTCTTAATTTCAGCCTTAGGGTTTGGACTTCGGAATACATCAATAGGCCTAAGGTTCTCAAAAGTCAATTATATTACGAGATTTTTAGGATATTTAAGGAAGAAGATGTTGAAATACCATTCCCGCAACGTGATCTTCATATTAAATCAGGGTTTGAAAATCCAATAAAATAAGGCTAATTTTCAAATCTGTTAAGAATTAAGAGGCTAGAGTAAGATCTAAATATGAAAAAACTAATTTTTCTTTTTCTTTTTTTCTCCACTGCCTCTGCTTATTCCCAAAGCTTCTATAGGTACCGATTTGAAGAACCCTGGTCTATATCAGCAAGTATCGGTCCTACCCAATATTTTGGTGAACTCTATTCTTTTTGGAAATATAACGAGGGGGTTCAACCAGATTGGAATGCCAATATAAGCTTTCACTACACGGTAGGGACTCATCTCAGAGCCCGAGGAGATTTCTCTTACATCAAAATGTCGGGACAAGACCCACCATCAGACCCAAGAGCATATCGAACTCCAAGAAATTTAGACTTTAGAGCTCAAAACTGGGAGGTAACGGGGATTTTAGAATATTATCTTTACCCAGTCAAAACACCAAACATCAACCGACCCCTTTGGAATGCATACTTATTCGCTGGGCTAGGAATGTCAACAAATAACCCGGAAACCCAATTAGATGGAAACTGGGTTGACCTTCGTCCGCTACAACTTGAAAACAACCCCTACGAAAGGTATATTTTAGTGATTCCAACTGGACTTGGATTCAAATACAAATTGAACGTCTATATGGATCTGACCTTAGAGGGGAATTACCGCTGGACTTTTACAGACTACATGGATGACATTTCTGCATACAATGTGTCTGAGTTTTATTTAGATCTAGTTGATGATTATGTCACGGGAAATAATCCGGATCGACTCCGACTAGCAATAAGAAATCCAAACTTCATGGATGATAACGGTCTGCCGGATGTAGATAAAATCCTAAGAAACAATGGCCGAGTCCGTAGAGGATCCGGTCTTACACATCGCTTCGATGGTTATATGACTGTAAATCTTGGGCTTGAAATCCACTTGTCCAGAGATATTTTCGACAACTGGATCTTCAGAAACCGAATCAACGAAAAGCGTTTCAGATTCTGGTAAGCTAGCTTTTAACACTTAGCACTGCTAAATCGCTCTTAAAGATCAATGTCTCAGTTGTACCAATTAAATAGGAAGCTGAACTAGTATGATCATTGGAAACCAAAATTATCCAATTAATATTCTGATTTTCCGCGAAAGCAATCATCCCCTTTTCTACCTCTGAATCATTGAAAATATGCTGATGAAAAGTCAATTCTTCGTGTCCTTTCATAAAGGAATTCATTCCTGAAGTGATTTCTTGCGTCGAAGTGAAATGTTCTGGAATATTCACAAAGAGTAAATAGACGGAACTTTTGAAAAGCTTAATAAGCGGTTTGATTTTTTCAAAAGCCACTCTGGATCTCGGCTCAAAATCAGAAGCGAATGCGACCTTTCGGAAATCATTTCCATCCAAGGCTTCTTTTACAGCTAATACAGGACAGGGTGATTTCCGGAGTACTTTCTGTAAGGTTGACCCAATAAAATTCCCCTCTACATATCCTTTTCCATAGGCTCCTAATACGACCAAATCAGGATCTTCTTCTTGAATTACCCTAAGGATTAATTCATTGGGAACTCCAACTCGAACTATTTGCCGAATCATGGATTTTCCTGGAGCAATCTTTTGGATATAATCTGGGAGTACTTCTTGAGCTTCTTCAAATTCTTCGGTCAAATCAGGATATTTTTTTTTCGCCTCATCAGATAGTAATTCCCAATCTACCTCCGAAGGAATAACTGTGACACAGAGAATCTCCGCATTTGATTTAACACTGATTTTTTGAGCTGTTTTCAGTGCTGCCAATGAATAGGATGAAAAATCGAATGGAACTAGGATCTTTTTCATAATATTTCTGGAATTGATTGATCCTCAATTTCAATAGATTAAAATCATTTTCAGCTAACAAAAATCAGTTAAACTGATGATAAAAATTAGCAAAAAAAATCGCTACAAATCCATTTCCATTTTCACATCACATCTGCAATACTTCCCCTCTTCAGGCACAACTGATGTAAAACCAAGCTTTTTGTAAATATGGAGCGCTGCTTTCAGCTTAGTATTACTGTACAAAACAAGCTTTTTACCTCCCATTTCACGGGCCTTGGCAATGATAGATCTCCCTAAAAGCATTCCAATTCCTTTACCTTGGGCCTTTGGATCAACTCCCATTTTGATCATTTCAAAAGTGTCGTCTCCAGATTTATACAGGGCTACAGTCCCAAGAATCTCTTCTCCAAGTTTAGCGAAGATAATTGTGCCTCCAGTTTTCACAATGGTCTCCTCTGGTCGCTCAAACTGTTCGATATCGAAAGGTTCAAGTGAGAAAAGTGATTCTACCCAAGCTTGATTGATTGCTTTAAAAGCAGAATTGTAAGCTGGAGTGTAAGGTAAAATTTGAACTTGATCCACGAGTTCTATTTTTTGAGGTTTGAGATTCTTAAATGTAAATAGAATCGATTAGCTTAGAAACACATTTAAATCAAAAATACCATGAAATCATTCCAATTCTTCACTTTACTAGCGATGCTGGTCACTTTCCCATTTTTCGCAAATGCACAATCACCTGATGCACGGATCAAAGAACTAGGCATCAATCTGCCTGAAGTGGGACAACCTATGGGAACTTACGTCAAATGGAGACAGGTGGGCAACACCCTTTATTTGGCAGGTAATGGCCCGGATGTATTTGGAAAAGTTGGAGATGATTTGACACTGGAACAAGGCTATCAAGCAGCTAGAGAAACCGGTATCGAGATTTTAGCCGTACTCAAAGCTGCCACAGGTGGTGATTTAAGCCGGATCAAACAGTTTGTAAAAGTGCTGGGAATGGTGAATTCCGCACCGGATTTCACGGATCATCCTAAAGTGATCAATGGATTCTCGGATCTAATGGTCGAAGTTTTTGGTGAACCTGGAAAGCATGCTAGATCTGCCGTGGGCGTAGCTGCTTTACCAAATAATATCGCAGTAGAGATCGAAGTGATCGTTGAGTTGAAGGATTAGCCTATTAAAAATCAAGACTGACCTGCTTTGCCTGTCGAGGTCTTCCTTCCAGTTCTAGTAACTTCTCTTTTCTATCCAATCCTCCGGCATAGCCAGTAAGTTGGCCATTGGTACCGATGATTCGATGGCAAGGGATGATGATCAAAATAGGATTTGTGCCGATCGCTGCTCCGACGGCGCGAATGGCAGCGGGATTTCCCAGCTTCTGTGAAAGCTTTAAATAGGAAGTCGTTTGACCAAACGGGATCGTATTCACCGCTGTCCAAACGCGCTGCTGAAAGGACGTTCCAGTCATAGCTAATGGCAAATCAAAAGTCTTCCGCTTGCCTGCAAAGTATTCCTCCAATTGCTCCTGAGCTTTCAAGACGACAGCTTCCAGGACTTCCGTAGAAACTAACTCCTCGGTAAATCGTAGTCCGGAAATCATTTCTTCCTGGGTATTGATCAGGATGTTTCCGAGTGGAGAGGGTATGATGGGCATTGTTTTTTATTTAAAGATTAAAGTAGGAAATAGACTTTTTGAAATACGCCTTCGGCGAAATATGCTCTGCGAAATAGTATTCGAATCCAGTATTTCACCGAGCAAAGCGAGGTGTATTTCAATTGTATTTCCAAAGTTTTTCAACTCATCGCCAGTCGATACCTCCACACTTCCCGAACCTGCTCAATCTCCACTTCGAAGGGCGGGTAGATTGGATTAGCAGAGCATAGCAATAACTTCTGGTCTGAGTTGATTCGGTTATAGGCAATCTTAAAGGTCACTCCATCTTGCTCCGTGACGATTACATAGTGTTCGCCATCTTTGATTGCCAGCCAGTCATCCACATATTCGCATACAATCCAAGCTCCATCCGAAATCGGCAGCATGGAATCTCCGTCTATCTGAAAAACCCGATGCTTTTTATCCATGGGCAGAAAAGGTAATGCAAATCGTGGTAATTCCGCAATAAACTCCGGATCGGAAAATCCTGCCAAATAACTTGCCTTTGCCCGTTGGGAAACCACTTCGATCAATTCTCTTCCCTGCTCATCCACCGTCGTAGCTAAGATTCGTAACTTTCGACCACGAAGAAACTGATCCGTCTCGAGGAGCTCGCGAAGTTTATACTCGGAATAAGAAGTTAAGTCTTCCCGGAGCAAGATATCTACCGATACACTGAGGCAATCAGAAATTTTCACCAGTGTTTCCAAAGTAGGATTTACATTCAATTCGTATCCTGCAAGCTTAGATCGTGAAATCCCAATGGCTGAGGCAAGGGTTTCTTGGGTGAGATTTTTCTTTTTTCGGAGGAATTTGATATTTGTGTTCAGAGTCATTATAAGATTTGAAATACAATAGAAATAGGGTGGAAATAAGCCCCGCAGGCGGGGCGAAATACCTGGCAATCGAATACTTTTGTTGATTATCTTAAGAAGAAATACCCTTGAAATAAAACCCGCAAGCGGGTTGAAATATTGAGTTACCCATCGCTTTTTAGTTGACTTTTAGCAGAATAGGTTGATTTGATCATATTATTCAGTTTGACTTGGATATCACGTCTGAGCTGATTGAATAATTCAAATTCTTGGTCAGATACAATTTTCCTTTCGTAGCCCAAATCAATCCAATGTTCCACACCTTCAGATAGCGATGCTCTTGAAATGTAATAGAATCTCAATTTTTCAGCAAAATGAAATCGAGCATACCCCTCGGCAATATTTGCTCCTACTGAGTCAATCGCAGAAAGCATTTGGTCACCCCAAACTTTCTTTTCCTGAAAACATAATCGCTGATACACATTCCAAGCATTCGCAGAAAGCTTTCGGGAAAGGCGATAGACTTCTAATTCATGAATTGGGATGTAAGCCGGTTTTTCATTCATATTTTATTCCCTATTTAAATATGCCTTCAGTGAAATACACTTTGCGAAATACAGCTTCGCTGAAATATGCCTTCGGGGAAATAGACCTTCGGTGAAACAAGACTCGAATCCAGTATTTCACCGACCGAAGAGAGGTGTATTTCAATTGTATTTCCATTTTATTTTTTTAAACGTCAACCTCCGTCAATCGCTAAACCCCTTTCCTCAAATATAAAAACTTTGATTAAATTATAAACAACAAAATGTTAATTTAATCAACAATTAGAAATGGAAGTGAAGCGGAATATTGTGCACATGGATTTGGATTCCTATTTCGTATCGGTGGAGCGGCTGTTTGATAGCCGGTTGAATGGAAAGCCTATCCTGATTGGGGGTTCGGGTGATCGAGGAGTCGTCGCATCTTGCAGTTACGAAGCCCGGAAATTCGGTGTGCACTCGGCCATGCCCATGCGGACGGCGAGGCAACTTTGCCCCGAGGCACTGATCATCCGGGGCGACTTCGAGAAGTACAGCCAAAAATCCCACGAAGTCACGGAGATCATCCGGGAGGAAGTCCCGCTTTTCGAGAAGTCTTCCATTGATGAGTTCTACATCGACATGACCGGGATGGATCGGTTTTTTGGTTGCTTTAAACTTTCCCAGCAGATCCGAGAGCGTATCATCAAGGAAACTGGACTCCCGATTTCCCTAGGACTCTCTGCAAATAAAACCGTCTCCAAAGTAGCCACCGGCGAGGCAAAGCCAAATAACGCCAAGCAGATTCTTCTGGGTGAAGAGAAGCCTTTTCTTGCTCCACTTTCCGTGCGAAAAATTCCCATGATCGGTGAAAAAACCTCTCAGACACTCTATAATATGGGGGTGAAAAAAGTACTGACGCTACAGCAGATGCCCGCCGAACTCCTACAGGCGACCTTCGGGAAGAACGGCAACATGATCTGGGAAAAAGCAAACGGAATCGACACCTCGCCCGTTACGCCCTACTCCGAAGCCAAATCCATCTCGACCGAAAACACCTTCGAGCAGGACACCATCGACGTGCGCATGCTGGAGGCAACACTGGTAGCCATGTGCGAGCAACTTACGGGCAAACTGCGTCTAAATGGCCAACTCACCGCCTGCGTGAGTGTGAAGATTCGCTACTCGGATTTCGATACACATACGACACAGCAGCGCATCCCCTACTCTTCGGCGGATCATACGCTGATTCCGCTGGTGAAGGAACTTTTTCGCAAGCTCTACAACCGCCGCATGCTGATCCGACTCATTGGCGTACGCTTCAGCTCACTAGTCTATGGCAACTATCAGATCAGTCTCTTCGAAGACACGCAGGAGCAGATCAACCTCTATCAGGCACTAGACAAAATCAATGGGAAATTCGGTGAAAAAAGCGTCTGCCGAGCGGTGGGAATGAGTGTCGGCAGACGGCGATTCAGTCCTTTTAATGGGATGGCGGTGTGAGAAAAAACTTACGGTATTTCTAATAACTCAAGTACCAGTCAAAATACTTTTGGGTTAGGGTTTCTTTCTCATTTCGGATGTAATCCAAAAAGGCCTGACTGACTACTGAAAGCTTTTTGCCTTTCAACCAAACCAACCTCCAGTCAGACTTTACAGGTAATCCTGGAGCAGGAATAATATGCAATTCATGACTAAGCAATTCATTTCTTACCCCAATCAAAGGCATAATGGAATCTCCGATCCCGGCAATTACCGCCTGTTTAACGGCCTCATTGGATGTCAATTCTATCCTTTTTCTGTGGACTTCTTCCTGAGATTTAAGGTATTGCTCCATGGCAATTCGGGTGGCAGATCCCTCTTCTCGGAAAATCAAAGGTCTTTTCTCATCACGAACAGGGCTATTCCCCATGAGATACAATTTATTCTCAAGGAGTATTTCCTGCTCTACCTCGATTTTATCAGTCAAAACAGAAACCAAGGCAAAATCAATTTCATTTTTTTTCAAGCTTTCAATAACCAAGCTTTTATTGGTCACATCTAAGATCAGATCGACTCCCCGATATTTTTCCAAAAAACCAGTCAGAAAATAAGGGATCACATATTTCCCGGTAGAAGCAGAAGATATACTCAGTTTTCCGGTCAATAGCCCTTTAAAAGCCTGGGACTTATAATTAATGTTTTCCAGTTCCTCGATTACGCGATCCGCAATTACAGCGACCTCCTTGCCAAATTCGGTAACATATAGCTGTCTTCCGATCACTTCTGTCAAAGGCAAATCAAACTGATCCTGAAAATTTTTCAATTGGATAGAAACCGCAGGCTGAGTCATAAACAGCTCCTCTGAAGCCCGGGTAATACTTTGAGTTTGGACCACCTTGAGGAATATTTTCAGTTGGTGCAGCGTGTAATTCATAAAAAATATTTATGCTTTTGATATTAAATATAAATAAAAACTTATTAATCCAAAGCCTCAAATTTGCAGGACAATTATTTATGAATTAAAAAACATAATTCTTTCTGACCATTCAAAATCCACTTAATGAATCCAACAAGTAATCCACTGACATTTCTTATGCTCCTAGCCCCGGCAGGCTATGCACTCACAGCAGTAATCTCATGGTTTCAACCCGGAATCAGACCTAGAGCAACTCGAATGGTCAGCAAATTCAGCGCTGGTTTCGGTATCCTCGCTTCTCTTGGAATTACAATCCTCTTTATTTCCAAAGGAAGCATGCAATCTCCACTATGGGGATTTGCGGAACTTGGGTTTAGTCTGAGACTAGACATTCTCAGTCTGATTATTTACAGCATGATTTCCCTACTAGGTTATGTCATCCTTAATTTCAGCATCAACTACTTGGATGGAGATTCCAGACAAGGGGTATTTCTGGGAAGATTAACAGCTACACTTGCGACGGTACAAATCATGGTCATCGCTGGAAACCTAGCCCTACTAGCAATCACCTGGGTTTTGACGAGCATCTTTCTCCACCGCCTACTGGTTTTTTACCCAGATAGGCCACTAGCAAAAATCGCTGCAAGAAAGAAATTTATCGTAGCCAGAATGTCTGATATCACATTATTCTTTGCATTTGGCATCCTGTATTTTCTTACCGGTACAGGAAATCTAGGATCAATCTTTTCTCATGTCACAACTGAATATGCTCAAAACCCTTCAGTCTTAATCGAGCTAGCAGCTTGTTTATTAGCTCTCGCAGCGATCTTGAAGTCGGCTCAATTCCCTACTCACGGCTGGCTGATTGAAGTAATGGAAACTCCCACTCCTGTTTCAGCCCTACTCCATGCCGGTTTATTGAATTCAGGCCCATTTCTTATCATTCGAATGGCCCAAATCATGGAAGGTAGCACTTATGCACCTTTGATTTTACTCAGCACCGGAGGATTAACCGCTATCATAGCGACTATTGCCTACCTCACTCAAACTTCCATCAAAACAGCCCTTGGATATTCCAGTGTGGGCCATATGGGATTCAGTTTAATGATGAGTGGTTTAGGACTTTATTCGGCTGCTTTGCTTCACTTGGTTTCTCATTCCTTCTACAAAGCCCATGCTTTCCTTTCTTCCGGAACTGCGGTTGAAGGGATTCAAAAGGGAAAAATGCAATCCAAAAAATATTCCCCAAAACCTTGGCAATTGGGTCTTGGATTTATCCTAAGTCTAGCGCTTCTCGAAGGAATTGGTTTTGCTTTTGGAATAGATCCAAAACAAGATTGGGGACTGCTATTTTTAGGTGGAATTATGATTCTGGGAGTGTTTCAACTCTTATCCTCAGCCCTGGCAAACTCTCAAAAATCTTTCATATTCCCTCTGGTCGCCGCACTAAGTGCTGGTTTGGTAAGTATCTTCTTTGTATTGGAATCATTCACACACCAACTTATTGTTTCCCAAATTCCAGCTTTTGCTGAGCCAAGCTCTGGTAGAATAATCCTAGCCTCAGGCATAATTCTGATCTCTGGACTTGTTGTACTTGGTCAATTGCTGACACTTTCAAAGCCCAATTCCCCAGTTCGTTTAGCTTGGGCCATTCACTTTCGAAATGGACTCTATGCCAATGCGATTTTTGACCGAATAGTAGGGGGACTAAGAGTGCCAAAATCTGCAAATCTGCTTAAAAACGAGTCCAAATGGTCAGAAAACGAATCAAAAAAGAAATCCCTCGAAGATTTCTTGGCCTAAAACTTCTCTCCTAGCTAACCAAAAAAATATGAATTCTACCATCTCAAAAACATCTGATAGTCTTCCACCTCAGCTTGAAGAAATTCTTGCGCAAGCTTGTAAAAAAATCGCACCGCTTTGGCCGCTAAAGAATTTCGTCGCGGTGAATCCTTTTCTAGGACTAACGGAGATGAAATTTGAAACTGCCGCAAATTACCTAGCTCAAGTCGGAGGAATCAGTTTGATCTTACCTAAGGATTTTTACCTGCAAAAAATCAATGAAGGACATATCCGAGCTGAAGATCTAGACTTAAATGGGCTTTCCATAGACCCAAAGAATACGGAAAACACCAAACTGCCAGAATTGGAAAATTTCAGTGACGTAGCTTCCCTAAAAACAGGCAAAGACTGGAATCATTACTTGATCAACAGAATCACCGCTTGGGCATCCTCCTATTTTGATCAAGGCCAGGCCAATTGGATTGCTGCAGATCAAAATACTGACATTTTTCAATCTTGGAAAACAGAAGCTTCTCTGGATCTTAGCCCTGAGATCGCCGGGTTGAAAAATTTTAGAAAACAGGTAAAATCCTTTTCAGATCATCCCAATAAAGCGCTGCAAGAAGCCTTACAAATTTTGGATATCCCTGAGAAAAGCCTTCCAACCTATCTCCATCGTCTTTTGCTGAAAGTCGGAGGCTGGTCTGGATATATTTCCCAATTGGACTGGGAAAATGAGCTTTATGGAAAAAAAGGAGGGAAACTTTCTGAATTCTTGACCATCCTCGTATGCTGGGAGGCAAGCATGAAGCTTTCCCTAAGTACTCCTGCTCTTTCCCTACTTTGGGAAAAAGCCAAGCGTCAGCATCAAAAATGCGAACCTGAGGTCTTGGTTCCTCGACAATTAGCAGAAAGGCTGAAACTTCAGGAATCATTTGACCGAGCGACGCAGCAGAATTTAATTTCCAAATTCAGATCTGCCTCTCATTTATCAACGGCTCCAGTCAGCAGGCCTACAGCTCAGGCAGTTTTTTGTATTGATGTAAGATCCGAAGTCTATAGAAGAAACCTGGAAGCTTCAGACTTGAAAATAGAAACCTTTGGCTTTGCAGGTTTCTTTGGCTTCCCTATCCAATACCTTCCCTTCGGTCATGAACACAGCGAGTCCTTGTGTCCTGTGCTGATTCCTGCAGGAATCAAAATTTCAGAAACTGCTACGCAAGCTGGACAAGAACAAAGCCTTTTAAAAAGTAAAATCCGGAAATTTCAATTGGGCAAGCTTTGGAAAAGCTTCAAATCCGGAGCAATTACCTGCTTTAGTTTTGTCAGTCCTTTGGGGATTTTCTACCTGTTCAGACTTTTCGCTTCAAGCCTTAGAATGTCAAAACTCGGCCTTCAGGCAGAAAGATTAAGAGGTAAATCTGCAACTAAGTCTAGTACCAAAATCAGCATAAACGAGGAAGTGAAGAACGAAATTGACTTTGGTATTCCTCTAGAGCAACAGGTGAAAATGGCACAAAACGCTTTAAAAGCCATGTCTCTGCCTGATCAGCTCGCTAAATTTGTGCTGATCGTAGGACATGGATCTCATTCGGTTAATAATCCACATGCCTCAGGCTTAGATTGTGGAGCCTGCGGAGGTCATTCGGGAGAAATAAATTCCCAAGTAGCTGCTGCTGTTTTAAATAATCCTCAGGTCCGGGAAAACTTAGAAAAAATTGGCATCCATATTCCTAAGGATACCGTCTTCTTAGCAGCCCTTCACAATACGGTGACGGACCAGGTAAGCATTCTTAATCAAGAGCTGGTATCCGAAAATCAAAAAGAGGAATTTCAATCTTTGCAAGCTTCTTTGGAGCAAGCAGGTAAACTTACCAGATTGGAAAGAGGACTTCGATTGAATTCCGACAAAAATTCGGATCAAGGTCTAATCTCCAGAAGCGTAGACTGGTCACAGGTAAGACCAGAATGGGGATTGGCTGGATGCTCGGCTTTTGTCATTGCTCCTCGAGAAAAAACCAAATCCCTGGATCTGGAAGGAAAATCCTTCCTTCATTCCTACACTTGGGAAAAAGATCCAGGTTTCCAGATTTTGGAGGTGATCATGACCGCACCGATGGTAGTTACCAGCTGGATTAACCTGCAATATTTCGCTTCCACGGTAGACAATACACATCTAGGTGCAGGAAATAAAACCCTTCACAATGTCACTGGAGGGATTGGCGTATTGGAAGGATTCTCAGGGGACTTACGAGTTGGATTGCCGATGCAGTCCATCCATGATGGAGAAAAATATCAGCATGAGCCCGCTAGGTTAAATGTAATCATTGATGCGCCTCTGGAAGCCATCAATGAAATTCTGGCCAAACACCAAAACATCAGAAACCTATTCGACAATCAATGGATTTTCCTTCTAGCCTTGGATGATTCTGGAACAATTTCCCACAAATACAAAGGAAATATGGAATGGGCTGAAGTGGAGAATTAAAAGCATTAAATGAAAAATGAGGAATTAAAGCTCCTCATTTTTCATTAGTTATATTTTCATTTTCTTACCAGAAAAAGCATTCCAAATCCGATGGAGCAAAACGAAACTTTATTTCAACTGAATATGACCAGAGTTAGATTTTTCCAAGTTCACTTTACCCACCTTATTGGGAAGCATTAAAATTGATCTATCCCCTACCCAGCCGCTGATTGATTGGATATCACCTCCGAGTTCGGCTTGAGTATCCTCGAATCGGAGATTCAAAGTGCTGATCACATTTGCCTTCAAGTCAGACGATGTTCCATTATAATCCAGAAATCCCAACTTTACATCCCGAAAAACTGAAAATGATTCTCTTGAAGTAACTCTCATAGAATCCTCAAAAACTAAACTAGCCTGACTAGAAATAACCTTCAAAGAATCTTGATGGAATCTATTAAAATTCACTT
>Ga0213861_10002832_pt1 | contig 14618 bp, 5 predicted proteins | sample PICome_4_FD_160110 | JGI IMG/M metagenome (GOLD analysis project Ga0213861, IMG submission 160110) | Coastal seawater microbial communities near Pivers Island, North Carolina, United States - PICO131 | ecosystem: Environmental > Aquatic > Marine > Coastal | place: USA: North Carolina | collected... | reverse complement strand
ACCGCCGTAACTTGGGTCGATGAGATCTACGCCCTTTCTGCTATGAACCACATTGTTCAAAACAAATGCAACCTATTTCAGTCCACTGGAGCGTTGGTCGTTCCCAACCCAAGACGAGAGAGACCTGTATGCTATTCAAACAGGCCAATCAAGCGCCAGAGAGATAAAAGTATAGAATCACATAGAAAATTTTAAAGTCTAAGTAAGAAACAACTGGTCTGTTCACGTGTAGAGATAAAGATTAGCATGTTCAGTAGTACTTAGCAAATAAGAAAAGGATAAACTTCTCGCTTGAGATTCAAATCACACAACGGATGCACTCTTTTTGATTTGTTCGATTACGTCATGCTTATATAATGCTAACCACTATCTAAAACTTCAATCAATTAGAGAGACGCAATTCTTGGTTTGTTTCGATGTCATGCTGTCCTTGCTTCTACAGAGCTCGTACCTGTTCCTACGTGCGGCAACACTGGGTAGGATACCTGGTTTCTGTGTGGGCTCAATGTCGGAGAGGGCTCAATAGAGACCTCTCTTCTCTCGTAGTTGTAATGCAAACATTAAACCATAATTTATATATATATGTTGATGATACTTGCACATCTATGTTTAGCTATGCACATCGTATCAAAGTAGTTTGGAAGGAAAGAAAAACTAATAAAGTTGATGCTACAACACCTACAGACCTCTTGGTAAAATCCTCATCACGTGCGGAATAACAGGTGGTAGGTTTGTGAAGTCAATGCCACGTGCCATGTATTTACCAACCCGCCTGTTGAATAGTTTGACATATATGTTATGAGAAGAGATCGGTCTGTTCCTATCCACTAGATGTCCGAAACTGTCATAATCAACAAGTAACATGCTGTACAAGGCATTCCTTATTAGACTTGCCCGGATACGTTGTACGGTGTTTCTAAATTGCCGCGACCAAACAAGAACATCTAATTCGGGAAGGAAAACTAACGCACCAACTCCAGGTCTCTCATTTGTGTGAGTAGGCCAATGCATGCTGGTCAGCTCTTCATGTGACCACGCGGTCAGGTGGTTCCTCAGTATAGTAGAAAAACTTCTCCTGCATTCTACCAACAATGCGTTCATGTAACAAACTATGGCATGATTGTGGAAGACATTCATGTTCAATGCTGATCGACGATTATACGTGTCAAAAGGACGAGGAATGTTGAACGACTTCCCATTAAAGAGGCAACGACAAATGTCTATATCAAAAAGTGATACAATATCATCAAGATTCCTCCCCTGGCGGGCAATTACCAAGTCAATGTTCTTCTTCAATCTACTATCCTTTGTCTTTTTAGATTGGTAATCCAATGATGTGGAGAGTCTTGGATCAAATACAATTGGAACACCGGTAGTACATATTTCATGGTCCGAATGAAGAGTATGATGGTAGTCATATGGAACGACACCATTGCGATAAGTAGCAGCTTTTCTGTGAAAAGCCCAAAGTTCTCCCGTGAGTTCGTTTTGGAGGATTTTATTCTCTCTTGGGACGTTGCAATACGATTCAACGAACTGTATTGCACTGTCAAAAGGACCATCTGGGTAAGACATCTCATGTGTGTAGCCTGGGACACAATTGAATAATGCTTGATTGGCAACGGTAACGATCCATGTCCTAACTACGCTGCTGACCTCACTAGTACAAAAGATATCTATATCTGATGACCAAATATCACCAAATACAGCTTGCACTACAACAGAACCCGACATTGCCACAGAACCTGGCGGTAATGACGCAGCTAGCCTCGCAAATGAGCTCACAATATTTGAACAATCAAAGGCTGCATCATTGGATTGTAACGTTTGCTCGAGGCTTTGCAATAGCGTACGATGTAGCATCTTCTTTCCACGGCAAGGAGTAAGGCTGTCGCCACCATTGCCAATATCGAGCTGTGCTGGTAAAACGAAGCACCTTGGATCAGCTAGGCATAATCTGAAAACATCACAGGGAGCTAACATCCGACCAATGTGCCCCCGTATGTCGTCAGGCATGTTGGTATAGATGCGACCTTCCATATTGTCACTACCTTGTCGGCGTCCTGATTTAGTCTAAAGAGCTTCGTGATAGGATGTTTTAATTTTAGACAACAGAGGATTCTATTAGTATTAGTAGATATCTTTGATAAACCTAAGTTGATGAAAGATTATGTACCTATCGCTCTTGCATGAAAACAGGGTATCGGTCGCAAAATAGACTTTCAAACAACCCTAAACGACCGCCAGTGCAACATTCATAAACCTTTACGAAGAGTCACATCAGATTTCTCTTTCTTGTGTAAAAGAGGCGCATGATATGATATGAACACCGCCTATCTTGCATTCTATTTCTAATATCCATGTTATTAAAAGCACGATTGATACGAGCCGTCCTGATAATTCCTGAAGAGACATGCTAGGTTGTAACAGGCTAGCGGTTCGACGTGTATGTGGGTTGATGGCTTTGTTGCAAAGAGCGCGCTACAAACTGTTTGGTGGCTCTCTCAATTAGACTTCTCTAAATTTGAGTTTCAAGGTCATAAAGTATGTAGGAGGCTAGTGCTGGAGTCACAACGAAGGGGCTCCACTTGCTTTAGCCTAGTCGTTGTGACTTTGGCCCTAATGTTAAGAGTTTATGTACCTAGAGCCCCCCTTGTCGAGAGCTAGCCCTCTACATAAATAACGGTGTTATGTTGAGAGCCCCGTCGTTGTGACTATGGCCAGCCTCATGTTGTTGAGAGCCCCCTGTGAGCGCCCCTCGACATACCGGTGTTATGTTAAGAGCCCCGTCGTTGTGACTAAGGCCACCTTACTTACTTGTTAAGCCTAGAGCCATATTGGAAGGCCAGCCTCTGTGAGCATGTTCGTCTTTTGAAAAGGCACCTGACGAGCACAACCTTCAATTGCTTCGGCCTACTCCGCGGCCATGTTTGAATTTGCCCGTCGTTTGGCAATAAGCGATTCATCCCATCATCGATAATACGAAGCAATATCATGGGTGTACCATAGTCCATAGTATCATGTATGTATTCGAAAAAAAATGATTGCATGTACAGTTGTCGCCTTTGTACCCTTCATCGTACAACTGGTGGCGGATGAAGCTCATCAGCAATGAATGTACAATGGACTCTTCTTGGCAGTAGACAACTAAAATAAACAATCCAATCTAAATCTAAATAGAGCTTAAGCAGTCAAATCAAACAATTAGCATATCACTTTAAGAAGCGCTTCCTTCCCAACCCACCACTAATTTTCTTATTAGGATCAACGACGATGTTTCTGTTTCTTTCTCGTATTCTTCTTTGCCGTTGCAGAGGAGGTTGCCCTGGACCTGGTCCCTGCTTTCTTGTCACTTGTCCTTTTTACTTTATTGAATCCAGCGGCTTCCCGAGCTTTACTGCGGTTCCACTTCATTTCCTTCCCCGTGGAAATATGTTCAAAGCCACGGAAGAACCAATCAGTATACTTATTCTTCGATAGTTGTTCAATGTAAGTCAACGTGCTCCTGTCGTTGTTCTTCACAGCCAGCCTAATATGATCGCTGAATTTTACTCTCGACAAGGCAACATAAAGACCTTCCCACGTCATCCTCAAAAGAGGAACAGGATGCTGAGAAATAAAGATGATCAACCTCCTAATAGTCCGACCCTGACAATACAAGTGACAAGTATACTTTGGTTAGTGGAAATGGAAACACGCTCGTATACCAACAAGTAATAAGCATACCTGTGCCTTGTAAATTGTAACACAGAAGGCCGGCTCGACGGGAAAGTAATCTTTCATTGGCACCGTCGACCCACTGTACCCTCGCTGCCACGATCCATCAACATTCTCGGGAGCCCATTTTCTTATAAGCTGCCCCCACTGAGTAGATATCTGAATAATAACCCGTCCCTCAACAAGAGACCCATGTGTCCACTCACTCCTCTTTGCTTTGTTCTCTCTCTTCTTTGCTTCCGAGTCTCCTGGAAAGTCAGCATATAACTCAACGTTAATAGCAACGGGTGGGCCGTCAAGCGTCATGACAAGAGAATCACTACTCGCGAATTCATCGCAAAATCTTTCATCCTCTTCAGACGTCTCAAACGATAGCGAATGATACTTGACTTCAACACCATTGGCTAGCCCAATGTCAGTATTGATGTTCTGTGTCAGATAACCTGCAGCACCTGGAACAAACAACTCGTAGAAACAATCTTCCTCCATAGCCATAAGAACATTCTCTGCTCTCGTCGGCTTGCCCTTCCATTTTTCATCTTGTCGTTTCCTGAACCACCTCACAATCTTCGTATTGTGTCTAGCTGCCCAGCGCTTGGCCTGAATCGCGTTTAACTCGTGCCTTTCTGCGTTACCAGTGACAACCATGGTTGCAAACGAAAATTCACCATCAAAGGTCATGTCTCCTTCGGACAATACTTTATAATTTTTCAAGCGTTGAGTACTGATCCTTCCGCTACTACTTATATCGTTCAGGAAAGCTGTGTGTTGCGGATCCTTAGAGCGGTGCTGTGCTGTTAATTTGATGTAACGCACTCTTTCAAATAACAAAATGCCAGCTGATGCTATATCAATAACCGTGTCCACACTATTCCCTTCCAAAAAGTCGCGCATTGCTTTGTCATTGGTACCATATGTACTACTTCTAGTAACTTTCTTAAACTGTTCTTCTTCGTATTTCATGGCAGCTCCTGCCAAAGAGCTACCACCAACCGGAGGCAACTGATCAAAGTCTCCTAATATAACAATGGCGCGGCCACCAAATGGCTTACCACTCTCAGGATACAACTCCATCAATCTAGCATTCAAATATGCCAACACATATGGTTTCACGGTGGATATTTCATCAACAATGATACAGGATATCCTATCCAGGTCATATCTCAACTTAAACTTCTTCCGTTTTGCGTCCGACCATGGCTTTATGCGATTCAAAACTGACGTAGTCTCGCCTTTGCCTTTCTCGATGATTGGAATGTCAAACAGACCAAGTAAAGAAGACCCACCAATATTGACTGCAGCCCCACCAACGAACGCAGTCTTTACCAGCTTTCCTACATTCATGCATGATGACATCCCATCAAAGGTCTCAACCAAAGTCGACTTTCCATTTCCTGGTCCGCCACATACCATAAGAAATGGTGCACAATAACCCCTGTCTTCTGCACGTCCCTCGTACATTGCTGTAAAGTGGTCGCGTAGAATAGAAACTGCCTGGTTTTTATCAGACGACAGCTTCTGTATTTTTAGGTAATCATCAACTCGACGGACCAACAAATGCGGTATCGGACAACGCTCTCTTTTTTGAATTGCACATTCATTCTTGGGTTGGGCTTCTCGAATAATCGAATAAGATGCCTCATCAAATGGTATAATAGGATGATCATTGTGTGTCCCAACGCCACCGACTTGGACTTGTTCGCGCTCCACCTCGCCATTGTCTGATAAACACTGTTTTAAAATTGACACACACGCATTCTTGTGGCTATTGGTTTGTGCAATTTTCATCTGCTGACCAGCACTCAACTCCTTATGTTCAAACTCGTCATATCCATAGTCAACTGCATCTCCTTGATTTCGTGTTGCCATCATTTTTGACAGGGAAAGGCGTGCTTTCCTTTGTTCTTCTTCCGACCATTCAGTTCGATTTCTACCACGATAGTTGGACAGCATCAATCGCTTCTTTGTATCTACCCTCCACCCTTGGACAAAACGATCCATCATTTCAAGTCTAGAATGGTTGATTGCTCGATCACTACTCCTTAGTTCTGTCTCAAAGTCTATCAGCGCTTTCCAGCTATAAGCGTACTGGTACGATTTCTTGGCTTCGTACAATTCAACCTCCGGTCGGAACATAGTCAAGTAGTGAAATGCAAATGTGTCTGCGCGCATCTGCCACTTTCTTCGCCGTCTGGGGTCCAAAGGTTTTATCCCTGGATGATCTGGCATCTTTTGAAAGAGTTGTGGTGTGCATTGTTTGGATCTAAGAATCTGACAATACTCGGTTCCAATCTTGAGCCCCTTTCCGAATGGAAACGCTGTGTTGCACCCCCTTCCAATACTTCTTCCAACCTTCTTTACTACCTTTACCAATGCACAGTATTCCAGCCGATTCATACCCTTCAAAGCATCTCCTCGATGACGATATAGTTCTGGGTACGAAATGGCGTGAATAATGTCATCTTTCATTGTATAAAATTTCATTGCCCCATGATCGCCTTTGTTGTGATCCAAATCCAACTCATCTACACCGTCGTCCCACCAAGCTTCCAAAGAAACGCCTTCAGTGCCAACCTCCGCATTATTTACTACTGTGGTCACCTGATCGCCCACGACCGGGCCATCACCGCAATTATCACACCCCGCTGTACTTTCCGCATCACTGATAGCACTGTCTTCGTCTTCATCATCTTCCTCTGGTATAGTATCGAGCTGTCGTTTCATTTTACTTGTTTTCTTGTTCATCTCATCCTTGATGTAATTTTTATATCCGCTACCGTCATAATTAGAAAAGGCTTCAGTTGTTATCCTTGCGTCCAAACCCAGAAGAGCACCGGCAGCTTGTGTGTCAGATACCTCCATTTGAGAATTAAGCATGTTTAATGTCCTCGTCAAGGTGTGTTGAACATGCCTCTTTTGTGTTCCTGAGTCCTCTGCTACACTTGGGCGAAGTAGAACGTCTTCTTGTGCTTTGAGCATCAAAGGGAGAGCATCGATAAGATCAACTCCATTTTTGTTGATGTATGGTCCAATATAAAACAATGCCCCCCTGCTCTGTTCCTTTGCACCGAGGAATAACGCATTCGTATTACACCCAAGTAACGCCGTCAATAGTTTGTTGTAGTCAACCACCGAGCCGTTTCTGTCAGTCAATTCAGAGGACATTTTGTTGTACATTGTGTATAGCAAATCCGCATCATTCAATGATCTTAAAACTTTCATGACTTGGTACAACTTTGGCATGAACAAAGTGAAACAAGTTTTATTTTCCACATCTTCGCAAAGAAGATGTATAGTTTCAGCATTATCTGCGTCCTTACTGGCACGAAATACATCCTTTCTCTTGTAACTACATCTGCCATAAATATTCTTCTTCTTCTCATAAATCAACACATTTATATCTTTCGACTTGGCAAATAAGTAAAGATGAAGCCTGTGGCCAACAAGCTCCCGGTTACCTTGCATCAATATAATCCTATTGTGGTCATGATACATTAAGGGCAACGGTCGTTCTGTTCCAAGACATAAACAATCAGAGCGGGAACTGTCAAGACCACGCACTGCTGGCAGTTCATATTCATCACTAAGTATACCAGTTGATTTCAGATAACGAATTGCCTGGTCAACAGATACGGCATCACGCTTCAACAGTTCCTGATCTCCCGAGCTGATAACCTGATCTATATTGTTCGCCATGTAATGCATCAAATCACTTTTCAGACCTTCAACAGAGAGTTTGGATGAAGTTTCAGCTCCTACAAGAACCAGACCTTGCATTAGATTATGAATGCAGTTATTCTCATCATGCGCAAAAGAATGCAAGTCGACTTGACTAACAGCCCAGATATCCCGACACTCCACAAACCCATCACTACTGGTTTCATTGCTACACTCTCGATCAAAATGGTCCCAATGGAAGTTGAAACGAAGCAATTTGTAGTGTTCATCGACGAAGAAGAGGTGTACAGTAGGATACAGTCGATCGACACAGACACCGATGTCACCACCAGCATCGTTGCTGTGCCTGTGTATTGCCACATTTACGCTGTACACATTTGCAAATAGATTGTACTCCAGACGGCCACCTCTTTTGCATGTCATTGGAGTGTCATCGCACATTTCATCGATATACTGTTCGAGATCAAAACAACGCCTCGTACTAACTACATTTTCCTCACCGTTCCTCTCCATTTGTTGTATCTCTGCCTGTCGCTTCCAAGTTACACCACCAGGTGGGTCCTGCATTGGCTCAGATGCGTGCTCCCTTAAATAATCCATCAACTCTACACGCAAATCCTTTGTTGTTTTAGAATGGACATTATGTGGCACTCTTTTCAAACCATCTAATAAAGCACGAAAGAGGCAATTTTCATCTTGAGGTGGATCATAAACAACATCCTCGTCGTAACCGTGCGCATTGTTGGGTAACATTTCTTGATACAAATTTCGTAGGATAACCTCGCTCTTCACATCATTGTCACCCAGTGGGCATAACGGTTCTTCTTTTGGCCTCTTTACCTCCCAAACAATGGTACGTGGATCCGTTGACACGAACGGGTAAAGGGTCTGCCGGTTTGCACGTAGTTTATGAAGTGGTTCAGCCTTTTGAGGAGTGTACGTGACTTCAGATTCCCCAGATGCATTCTCTCGGACCAGATCTTCCTTCAACATAACAGGCAAGGTTTCGTCAACAAGACCGCTTGGTTTATTGAGCCTGCATCCCCTGAATCCCGTCGTTCCCTTATAACAAGTGAAAGTATGCACATGAACACCGCACTGATTCACCGTTTTAGAATAATGAGAGTCGTAGCTCCTACCAGTATCATCTCCCAAAGGGTCAGGGGAAACCTGCAATGCCCTGGGTGGCATAATTCTCTTCACCCGTAAATCGTTCGAGAGCAACTTCAACTCCTTTGTTGCCAAGTCAGCTATATGGCAAGGCCTGTCAAGCGTTGCTGAATACATGGAATCCAATACAGAACCAATTCTTTTACACAGCTCAGGTATGTCAGATACAAGCTCAAGTATATCCGGTGAAATGCCACCCCATAACACCACATGGAAGTGGAGGGAGCCACGACCAGTAGTCTCTGTCTTTCCAAAGCAGCACAAGTTTGTGCCCGAGATGCCAATTGAATCATTATCCCACGAGACAAAAACTGTTCGTTTTAGAGAAGAATTCCCTCCAATGAGTATTGACAATACATCATTGACAATTTTTTTGTACACCAACGCGGCGCCGACAGGATTTCCAGCAAGCAGTGAATATCTCTCACTGTATGACTTGGGGATTGGTATATGTACATCATCGACATTGAATCCATTCTTTACTGCTTCATGTATCTTGCTTGAAACGCAACTTGGATATTCGTGATTGTTTGAGCTGCGCATGGTCATCCTAATCGCATTGGCGTTATTGACATCGTCAATTGCAAAGGTGAGGAATGTGGACGCACAACCAAATCTTCGACCAAGTGCCATGATTTCGCCTTTGCTACGAGCCCTCTCCAACGAACCAAACGTTACTGCTTTCCCTGAAGACGAGAGCATATGAGAAACATCTGCAAGTACAGACCTACCAGCTGTACTATGAGGTTCAGCCACTGCCTGTTTCAACTTATCCTGAAAGTGGGGGGATACAAACTTCGAGACGAAACGGTCAAAATTCTCCTTATTACGCGTCTTTCCATATACGGCTTTGATGGTTTCATGTCTTTGCATTTGGTCAAATTGGTGGAATATCAATGTTTGACAAGAAGCAGCCGCTGTGGTGAACTGCAAAAGAAGGTGCTCCCGTTGCTTTGGAGTCAAGCAAGGAGTCTTCGAGCGATATGCATCACCAAACAAAAATACATCAGGATGGGCTTTGACTAGACCTTCGTCACACGTTAGATACTCATTCATTGGATCTTTATCCCTGAACGACTTCATTATGTTCTCTTTATATTGCTTCTTTTGCTCTTGTACATCGACGCCTATTGTTTTCGCCGTGGTTGACAAGAATTCATGATCAAAATCAGTGCGATTATTAAGTGCAGTCTTTTCAGACGATGTCACATAAACACATCGCATGGGGAATTCGTCATCCAAAGAACTGCCATCAGCTACGACTGACTTTGAACCTGACGCTGACGTGGAACGAACATTGGCACAGTCGTCTCGAGCAATATCCGTCTGCTTCTGGACAGCCTCATTAGCTGTTCGAGAAGCACGCTGAACCAATTCATCATTGCATTGCTTCATTGTTTGCTCGAAATCATAAAAGTCAGGCAATAGATCATCACCTTTGTACCACTCATTGATGCGTTGCAACACTCCAAGCCACTGATAAATGACAAATGCACGACCTGATACATTTGCCGATTTGAGTGCCTTGGCTATCAGGCGATCATACTCTCCATTCGGACCAACAAATTGAATCTCAACGTCGCCGTTGATGCTATCTGGGTTCAAAAGCTTTTTCACGACATGTGGACTATCATGGTCGAATATAATCCCACAACCTTTCAGGGCCGAATGTGTATGCTCATACTGCTTACCAGCATTACTCTCGATCTTGATGATATGAAGATAGTGCCTCACCTTTGCTACGACTTGACGTTCTCGCAAAGTTAAAGCTTCTAGACCAATACGCCGAGCGTCTCCAAAATCAACACCGCGTGCTATTGACCGTGGTGGATACCGTTCTTTGGAATCAGGATGATATAAATCTTCTGGCTTTCCTGCCCTCTTCCATACTAACCTCTTTTTTACAGTGTCATGACAAGAGCCACAAAGCTTGGCCCTGAATCCAACATGACCCGTATCTTTGACATACTCATCGACGAATTCTGGGTGTAAATGATACCATTTCATTCGCTTACCACCAAACATTGTATTATCCTCGAAAAGGTTCTCATCGTATTCACTTTTATCGTGATCATTGCGATATTGTTCGGTTTCAATTTTCCAATCTCGGTCTTGAGGCCAAACAGAACGTATCCTCCAAGTCTCAAAGGCTTTGGTTTTGCCAGCCTTGTTCACTGGTAATATCAATGGAGTACCTTCATCCAGTTGAATGCAATCATAGTGACTTGCACAATCTGCGTCGTTCATTTTCAAGAAATCAAGATCTGTACCCAAATCATGATATTGATAAATTTCATCTTCATCAAAGTTACGGTAGCCACAGCACGCACAGGCTACCAATGCCGCATCAATCGATCGTCCATCAAACTCTTTCTTCCCCCAACTTACTCCCCTACCCTGTGCCTGGAGGAATCTTTGACCAAGATCATGTTCTCTCTGAGGCGTCAAACGCTGACACTCAATGATCTGCTCAAATCGCTTCTGACAATATTCCACACCTATGGCTCTGTTTGTACCCTCCTTCATTTCCCTGTAAGTTTGAGAACGAAGGCTTTCATATTCTTGGCCATACACCCGGTCATTCTCATACCGGTCTTTATCAACGTAACTAACAACATCAGTAAAATTCATTTGGTATGTATCTGGATGAGGATCATTCTTACACTTGATGGTGAAGTAACGCTTTGTTCGGTCATCAAGCTTAACTTGTACAATCTGGGACTGCCACTTTGTAGTCTCCCTATGCCCCACCCACCAGTTATCAGGAACCTGCAATCTCAAGCCGACTAAGGAATCGGCTAACTCAGGATTGATATTTTCCGGATCATTCGTCACGTAGTTGTTTAACAGTGAGATCTTTGAATTTTGTGTCATTTCGTACATTTCATATTCTATTGACCCGAGTTCACAATGACATGCTATATACAAAAGAGCCACCATTTCTGGATTCTCTACTCCTTCCTCGTCTCCTTGCCATTTGCGACAGTCTTCTTTATCAAGTATAGTATGCACTACTTCATCAATTCTGCAATCGTTCATTATAACAACTCGAATTATTCCATCCAACGACCTCTTAAGGTCAACTATGTCAGCATCACCAATAAAGGTAAGTCCAGGGAAGTCATCGTCATCTGTTGTATTATCCTGGTTATCCTGTTCAGATTCTTCCAAAAAACTATATGCGTGCGCGAATCCAACGAGCCATTTTGCTTCTCTATCTCTCCATGTACCATTATTATCATACCACAACTGAAGTGCTACTTCTGGATTAGATTCGAAATAATTGTGAGTGTAGTCTACACCAGGCACATCCCAAACCTTGGTACTCTCCGATGTGCAATTGTTATGCATTTCTCTCTGTTTGCGGTTGGATCGCAATCTCTTCTTAGTTTCCTTATTCTTTAATCTGACCTGACTCGCCTCCGCATCACTTTGATTGGATCGGTTCGTCCGCATCCTAATTTTGGCCTTCAATCTGTCTCGAATAACATCAAAAGGAGATCTTTGCGCCCTTGTTGTTCTTTTTTGTTCAGCATTCTCCAACCTGTCCTGGACAACCTCTTCTGGGGATCTTTGCGCCCTTGTTGTTCTCTTTTGTTCAGCATTCTCCAACCTGTCCTGGACAACCTCTTCTGGGGATCTTTGCGCCCTTGTTGTTCTCATTTGTTCAGCATTCTCCAACCTGTCCTGGACAACCTCTTGTGGGGTTCTTTTAGCCCTTGAGTTACTCTTTCGTTCAGCATCCGTTAGTTTGCGCTTGTTGGTCTTTCTACCCCCTCCAAGGGTGCCCCTACAAAAAGATTCTACATCTTGCTGATACGTTTTCTGAGTTAGCGACTGATCAGTAACAGTGTGAAATGGGAGGTAGATGTCTATCCCAATACTACAAACACAACATTTTCTTACCTTCTCAACAAGAGTCTCATTTTGTCCTAAATCACTAATAGTCGCCCGAACAAACTTGTTGAACTTGGGCATCATCCTGCGACGATACGAACGTGATGACGGATTGAGACAGGAAGTATGCTTTGGTTCCTTTTTGTATATGCTCTTTCTACTCTTCTTCTTCTTCTTCTTCGTCTTCTTCTTACGTGTTGCTATTCCCATATTGATGTCGTGTGATACACTGACGCCGCACTTGCGCACTGCAGAAACGCCACATTGGCGAGTACAACCAACGATTCAGAGAATAAACACAAAGAGGGAAAAGTCAAGCGGGATAGAAAGAAAGAAATGTACTGACACAGAATACGACATTACTCTCTTGTAAAAAGTGTCAGATTTGAATTGAGCCTACCTTTTTGTTGATGCTGATACAACATCTTGCACAATTCATGCTCAATTATAGATCTACGATATGATAGCCTAGCAATATTGCTAACACAGAGAAGAGTCTTCTTGATTTTAACTTTGGTTCTTTTTGAACTAGGCGATGACAATGCATGTATCGACATGCCAAGGCTCACGGGATTGTTGGAAAACAATATAGAAAAGTGGTAGATATCTGACTTGAAGTTGGAACCAGACGAAGAAGACTTGTTTTTGTTGCAATTTTTAATGTTGGTGGATGTGATCAAAGCTTTCCTACGGTAGTTGTGACTTCGGCTCCGAGGTGCTGTGGACAAAGGCTTCTTCAACTTATCACTACTATCACGAATAGGAATGTACTTTGGACCCCTCCCCAAGAGATACCTACCAACATACGAGGGTACTTCTTCTGCTGTTGATTTCATAGACAAGTCATCTGGTGGTTTGGAGGCAGTAACTCTGGAACATAGCCTACCCTCTTGTTTCTTTACTTCTTTTGTTACACGAGACCTTCTTACAAGTTTTGATCGCCTGGATTCACCTGGACGCTTGCGCTTGATAACAGTTGGGTACTTCAACTCATAGAAGACTTGATTGCTCCTATCCTTATCAAATCTAATATACGAGTGGATGACAACAGAGGATGGTGTCATGGGTACAAATACAAATGGTGACACAATGAAATAAAACAAACATACCTGCTGGCAATCTTGTATCGAGCAATGTAAGTCTTCTGTTGATAATTGCTGATATGACCACCATTGAATAGTTTGTCTAACCCATCCAAAATATCTAGCGTATTATCAGAAGTAGTTGTTTCCTGAATATACTCGTGTATATTCTCAATTGAACTGCACAAATTTTCATACTGCCCCCTACTCATCAGTCTGTTCTGGCTGTACTCGTCTGTGAGTCTATCAACAGTCTCTTCCGACCAATTCAATGCAGAGTGTAAAGACTTCGATACGATTGTGAAACAAGGAATGGGTCGAAGTATTGTCTCCTGGGCCTGAGCAGAAATACCACCTGCGAAATCAGAGTTAACAGGATGAGAATTATCGACCACGATCTTGACCGAATCAGCGTCTCGAGCTTGACTCTTTGTCCATCTTTTATATTGTTCAAACCTCTTATAGATCTTTTGTTGGGCCTTTGACGCCATAAACAGAGATGGAGTATGATTCGAGGTTGGTTTGACAGAGGTAGAGAGAATATCAAAGTCTTTTGCCCCCGTAACTTTTGCCAAGGAGTCAACGTCAATGTCTTTCATCACTTTGTTCTTCCCCCTCCAAATCTTCATCTCCAGTTTGTGTACTCGCGAGGCAGTGGATTTCTTCACAAGTCTATTCATTGCTTCTTTTACATGAATAGAAGACTGTCCAGCACAAACTGTAACTGTAACATTCTTCTTTACTTGTATATTCCTCCAACGACGATGTTGATTCATCCTCTTCAAACGCTGCCCTCGATTTCTTCTTCTTGCCAACCTTTCATTCTCTTCTTGTTTCTCAGCATCATGAATACGAGCTCTGAGCTTGACAAGTCTCCTACACACAATCCACGATTCTTCCAACTCTGCCATTCTTTCTTTTATCATCGGATCAAGGCTTTGCATCTTTTGCAAAGTATAATATTCGTTGTGTTCTTTGTGGGCATTAAATAACCCACTGGTGCCGAGATTGGCTAGCTCCTCTTCGTACTCTCGGCGAAGGTGATACGACAACATTGCAAGACTTTACTAAAGG
>Ga0213861_10002826_pt1 | contig 14632 bp, 8 predicted proteins | sample PICome_4_FD_160110 | JGI IMG/M metagenome (GOLD analysis project Ga0213861, IMG submission 160110) | Coastal seawater microbial communities near Pivers Island, North Carolina, United States - PICO131 | ecosystem: Environmental > Aquatic > Marine > Coastal | place: USA: North Carolina | collected... | reverse complement strand
GTAGATGGCCGGCCCTTTGGTGGTACCCGTAATGGCCACCCGCAAGATGGGGAACACATCACCAAAGCCCAGTCCGTTGACCTCCAGGAAGTTTTTAACGGTGGCTTCGATCTCGGGTACGCCGGTATCGCCCAGCGCCAACAGCGAGGCCCGCAGTTGTTCGAACAAGGGCACCCGCTCTGCCTGCCATTTCTTTTTTACGGCCTTGGTATCGTAGGTGGTTACCTCCTGGAAGAAGTAGTACCCCTGCTCCCAAAAGTCGCCGTAGACCGTCGCACGTTCTTTCATCAGGGCCACGAAGGCCAACAGGAAAGCATCGTCCTGGTGTACGCCTTTTTCTGCCAGGAGCGGTTTGAGGGTCGTGACCAGGTCGGCGTCGGGGGTATGCATGATGTACTGCTGGTTGAACCAGCGGGCTTTGTCGTAGTCGAAGCGGGCACCACCTTTGCCGATTTTTTCAATGGAAAAAGCTTCAATCAGGCCTTCCAGGTCGAAGATCTCCTGCTCGGTGCCGGGGTTCCAGCCCAGGAGAGCCAGGAAGTTGAGCACCGCCCGCGGGTCGAAGCCCGCCTCGCGGAAACCAACGAAAGATTCGGCTTCCGTTTCGCCCTGCCACGACAGTGGAAATACGGGAATGCCCAGTTTGGCGCCGTCGCGTTTGCTCAGCTTACCTTTGCCCGTGGGTTTCATGATCAGTGGCAGGTGGGCGAAGGCGGGCATGGTGTCTTCCCAGCCAAAAGCACGGTAGAGGAGCACGTGGTGGGCGGTACTGGGTAGCCACTCTTCGCCGCGGATCACGTGGGTAATCTCCATCAGGTGATCGTCGACGATGTTGGCCAGGTGATAGGTAGGCATGCGGTCGGTCTTCAGCAGCACCCGGTCGTCGAGTTCATTGCTCTGGAATTGAACCTCGCCGCGCACCAGGTCCTGGATTTTTACGATTTCATCGGTGGGTATTTTGAGGCGTACCGTGTAGGGGGTGCCTGCGTCCAGCAAGCGTTGGGTTTCGGCGGCCCCCAGGGCCTCGCTGTTGCGCATGCTGTGGCGGGTGGTGGGGTCGTAGCGGAAATTGTGGTTGCCAACTTCTTTTTCCTGCTCGCGCCGGGCATCCAGTTCTTCGGGGGTGTCGAAGGCGTAAAAGGCGTGGCCACTGTCCAACAATTGCTGGGCGTATTTTTCGTAGAGTGCTTTGCGGTCCGACTGGCGGTAGGGGCCGTAGTTGCCACCAAAGCCCGGGCCTTCGTCGGGGCGCAGGCCGCACCACTCCAGGGCTTCGATGATGTAGGCTTCGGCACCAGGCACGTAGCGCGTCTGGTCGGTATCTTCGATGCGAAGGATGAATTTACCACCAGCTTGCTTGGCCAGGAGGTAATTGTAGAGGGCCGTTCGGACCCCGCCAATGTGCAGCGCTCCCGTTGGGCTGGGGGCAAATCTTAGTCTAACCTTACTCATTTATCATGATTTTCAAAGAAAAGTTGATTTTTTTAATAAAAAGTTCCGTATAGTGGCAGCATTACGGTGTTTAAATACGTTCAAAAAGGAACTTCTACTAAATACATTTGGTTGTAGCGGAAAGAAACCAGCAGCAAGTTTGTTATAAACAAATTGAGGCAAACTTACGTTAACGAACAAAGTACAAAAGTAAGGATTTTCAATGGGCAATAGGCGGAACTCTCCTCCGAATATCTAGTCGCACGGAAATTCTCCCCCAGGTTGTTGGTACAACAAAACAAATCCTTGGTTATGGTACGTCCCCAGCGTAGCATGATCCATTTTCTTATAATCCCTGAACATTAATTTGCAAAGCTTATGTATCTTGTCAAAACGCCAAAATTTATCCAGGAGTTCTTACCGAATTTTACCTGGCGCATTCCCACCAACGAAAAAGTAATCTACCTGACCTTTGATGACGGCCCCATTCCGGTGGTCACGCCCTGGGTGTTGGAACAATTGGCTGCCTACCAGGCAAAGGCCACTTTTTTCTGTGTCGGTGACAACATCGACAAACACAGGGAAGTCTACGAACAGGTAGTAGCTGCTGGCCACGCCATCGGCAACCACACCTACAACCACCTCAACGGGTGGAGTACCGACAACCTGCCCTATTTTCACAATGTCCGGTACTGCGCCAACCTGACCCGTACGGTATTGTTCCGGCCGCCTTTCGGTAAATTGCGCCCCCGGCAGACGCAGTTCTTGCAGCGCCACTACCGCATTGTGATGTGGGATGTACTCAGCGGAGATTTTGATCCCAACATTACCGATGAGCAGTGCCTCAGCAACGTGGTTAACAACGTAGAACCGGGTTCGATCGTCGTTTTTCACGACAGCTTCAAAGCAGAAGAAAAATTGCGCTACGCGCTGCCCAAAACCCTGGCCCACTTTGCGGCGCTGGGTTACCGGTTCGAAGCCCTCAACGACCTCGAAATGGAGGCCAGCGCTACCGAGCGCAAGTCGGCTTGAAGCAACGGATAAATTGTTTGTTATTTGCTAGACATATTTTGCGAAAAAGGACTGTTACCTCTCCGAGGTAGCGGTTCTTTTTTTTGTGTGGAGGTCGCTACCGCAAGCAAAATACAACAAACTGCCGCACGATCAATTGTGTAGCCCGGGTGGCTTCCAGCATGCCCATGTGGGCCACTTTAGGTAAGATGTGAATGCTGGCGACGGCGGGCAGCGCCAGCTGGTCGCGGCTGGCGGCTGGCGGCACGGCTTCGTCTTCGGCACCCACAATGAAGAGTACCGGACACGCCATCGTTTTCAACACCTCGCTGCGGTCGGGGCGGTTGGTCATGGCTTGCAGGCCACCAATGATTCCCGCCGGAGAGAACCGGGCGGCGCGGTGGATCAGCTTGTCGAGGTCAAAGGGATTACTCTGGGAAAACGGCAGGGCAAAGAGTTTGGGGATGAGTTGCTTGACGTAGTGCTGGTGGCCCTGTTGTTCGATAAATTTGATCTGCTTCTGCCGGGCATCTTTTTTGTCGGGGGCATCGGCGTACGGTTGCGAGTGAAAAAGCCCGAGCCCGCGCAGGCGCTTGGGGGCCAGCTCGGCCAGGGCAAGGGCGGTGTAGCCGCCCATCGAATGGCCGATGACGACCATCTCTTCCAGCTTGCGCTCGGTGAGGACTGCCAGTACCGCCTCGGCATAATAACGGATACTGGGATGGGCTACCGGCGCTGACCGGCCAAAGCCGGGCAGGTCAACGGTAACCACCCGAAAATTTTCTTCGAGCAGATCCTGTTTGAAATCTTCCCACACCCGACTATCTTCGCAGAAGCCGTGCAGCAGCACCACCGGGAATCCTTTTCCCTCCACCTGATAAGCCACCGGGGCACCACCGAAATTTATAGTTTTCATCACTTGTCACCTTAATACTCCTATTGAAGATGTAAATGTAACGTCTTCGGCTACCTTTCCCAAATCATGCTGCGCTTTCTGGGGGAAATGCGGGGGCAATTCTTATCTTTGTCAACTAACTTTTTATCCTACGCAGACCGGCTAATGGCAGATTTCGTAAATATGGCCAGACGTTTTTCTAAAATTGAACAATTAGAGCGCGAGCTCCATTTGCGGCAGTTGCAGGTCAACCGCTTGCTGACGCTCACGCAGGCGATCAACAACAACGTCTCGGCTAAGGATATGTACGAAATGTACCATTCTTTCCTCACCTTCGAACTGGGGATTAAAAAGATGGCCCTCTACGTACGCAACATCAAAGGCGGTGCCTGGACTTGCACCGCACATACCGGCCTGAATAAACAACAACTGGCCTACGATATTACCGCCGAACTGGGCAACTTCAAGGAACTGGTCAACCTGGATGCCGAAGAACACGTCTTTCTTTCGGCTTTCGACCTGGTCATCCCCGTCCTTCACAAAGCATCCTCGATCGCTTACGTTTTCATTGGTGGTTTTGGAGAAGATGATGACATGTACGAAAGGGTGCAGTTTATTACCACCATCACCAATATCGTGGCGGTAGCTATTGAAAACAAGCGGCTCTTCAAGAAACAACTGGAGCAGGAACGGATGCGCCGAGAAATGGAGCTGGCGGGCGAAATGCAACGGACGCTGATTCCCGCTTCGCTACCCATGAAGGACTGCTACGAAATGGCCAGTATCTACCAGCCCCACTTCGGGGTGGGTGGTGATTATTACGACTACCTGGAATTCGCCGACGGAAAGCTGGCCTTTTGTATTGGCGATATTTCGGGAAAAGGCATCGCTGCAGCTTTGTTAATGGCCAATTTTCAGGCCAATTTCAACACCCTGATCAGCAAGCGTACCAAGCTGGACGAATTCATCATTGACCTCAATACCTCCGTGAACCGGATTACGGGTGGCGAGCGGTTCATCACCTTTTTTGTAGCCGAGTTTGACCGCTATACCAATGTCCTCCGCTACATCAATGCAGGCCACAATCCACCTATTTTGGCAAGCGAAAGTCAAACCATCCTGCTCAGTGAAGGGTGCACCATTTTGGGATCTTTTAAGGAACTGCCCGAGATTCAGATCGGTGAAATTCAACTCACCGAACCGTCCCTCCTCCTGACCTATACCGATGGCCTGATTGACTTGCGCAACGCCGATGGGGACTACTTTGATGACCTCCTGCTCAAAGCCTTTGTGGAGAAACACCACCGCTTATCGGCGGTGGAGTTCAATGATGGTTTGCACCGACACCTCAATACCTTTAAAGGGGACCAAAGCTATCCGGATGATTTTACGGTGCTGACGACTAAGTTTTTCCCTACCAAAAACCCTTGTTAACACGCTGTTAAGCAGCTGCGGACAACCTGCCGGGTGCAATAATTGTATGATATTTAACGTCAATATTTGGTTATGCTGCGCTGGCCTACCTCAATGGACCGCCGGAATTTAAAGGCCAGTTTACCTGCTCTGACAGATTTTGTTGTTCAGCGTTAAGCGCAAAAAAGGTCAAAGAATTATATCCAGGGATAGTAAATATCCTCCCTATGCAGAATACGGTTGTTCGTTGGGTCGTCATCTTAGGTGCGGTAGCCATTGTTGGCATTATCAGCATCCAGTCGTACTGGGTGATGACGACGTGGAATTTGAACGAAGTTGAATTTAACAACAAAGCCAATCTGGCCTTGTACCGGGTAGCCAAATACCTGGCCAAGTCCAACGACGCAGAGCTCCCCTCGCGCGATGTGGTCAAGCAGCGCACGTCCAATTACTGGATCGTGAATATGGCCGTGGAAATCGACGATCGGCTGCTGGAATACCTCCTGCAGAGCGAACTGGAAAAGCTGGCCCTGAATGTAGATTTCGAATACGCCGTTTTTGACTGCCACACCAACGAGATGGTTTACGGCGGGTACTGCAATTTCTCGCCGGAAGGAGGAAAGAAGGTGCAGGAATTGGGCAACCTGCCCAAAGACCAGGAGTTCACCTATTATTTTGGGGTGAAGTTTCCCGGCCGGCGCGGCTTTTTACTCGATAAAATGCAGCTGATTGTTTTCCTGTCGGCCATCCTGCTGATGACGGTGCTGTTTTTTGCCTATGCCATGTGGGTCATCCTGCGGCAAAAGCGCTTGTCGGACATGCAGAAAGATTTTATCAACAATATGACCCACGAGTTTAAGACGCCTTTGTCGACCATCAAGATTGCGGCAGGCGTCTTTCTCAACGACGAACGCGTGCAGCAGGATGGGCGCCTGCAGCGCTACGCCAATATTATCCTGGAACAAAACCAACGGCTCAATAACCAGGTGGAGAAAGTGCTGCAAATTGCCCAGATTGAAAAAGGCCACCTGGAACTCAAACGGGAAAAGGTAGCCCTGGCCGAAGTCATCTCGCCCCTCCTGGAAAGCACCCGTATCCTGATCGAAGAGTTGGGTGGCGAGCTACACGCTCAGATTGAAGACCCCGACAAACTGTACCTTTCTGCCGACCGCCTGCACCTCACCAATATCCTCTATGGCCTGCTGGACAACGCCATCAAATACTGCCAGGAGCCGCCCATCATCCATGTCCATGCCTATCACGACGGTGACCAGATCCACCTAAGTATCCAGGACAATGGAATCGGGATTGATCCGGCACACCAGGCGCGAATTTTTGATAAATTTTACCGGGTTCCAACGGGGAATATCCACAACGTGAAAGGCTTCGGCCTGGGCTTATACTACGTCAAACGCATCTGCGAAACCCACGGGTGGGCCATTGCGCTGGACAGTGAACCCGGCAAAGGCACGACTATTCATCTTAAACTGGGCAAGGCACTGCGTGCCCCAGCCCCACAACCCGCCGACCAGGAGCCGGTCAGCTAACAAAATGCCACCCAAGCATGCGAGCACATTTATTATACGTAGAAGACGACGAAAGCCTGAGCTTTGTAACCCGTGACCACCTCGAGATGCAGGGCTATCAGGTGACCCACTGCCTCAACGGACAGAGCGCCCACCAGGCTATTGCGGCCAATGATTACGACCTGTGTCTGCTGGACGTGATGCTCCCCGGAACCGATGGGTTTACCCTGGCCAAAGAAATCCGCAAGCAGAATACCCAGGTGCCGATTATTTTCCTCACCGCCAGGTCCCTGAAGGAGGACCGGCTCCACGGCTTACGCCTGGGCGGAGATGACTACATGACCAAACCTTTTAGCATCGAGGAACTGATTCTGAAAATTGAAATTTTCCTGAGGCGGTCCCAACGCGCCGACGTGCCACCGCCCAGCGAATACGTGTTGGGCAATTACCTGTTCAGCCACAAAAACCTGGAACTCCGCCTGGAGGACGACGTCCGTCGGCTCACCCAAAAGGAAGCCGACCTGTTAATGTACCTGATCCGCCACCAAAATCAGGTCGTGAAGCGCGCCGATATCCTGGAGGAAATTTGGGGAGAAAACGATTACTTTCTCGGCCGCAGCCTCGATGTTTTTATTTCCCGCCTACGCAAGTACCTCCACGCCGATGAACGCATCAAAGTAGAAAATATCCACGGCGTAGGTTTTTGTTTTCACATGTGAGTGACAGAACAAATCTATTGCTTAAATACCGCCATTTACTACCTGCACGAACGAGACTTATTGTACCAGCGTCGCGTCCTTCAGTACGTACATCAGTTGGTTGATGTCTTTGTCGTTGAGCTCCAACCGACCGCGGATGATGATGGCTTCGGTTTGGTACTGTATGGGTTCTTTGGCGTACACTTCCATGACGGTCTCAGGGCCGGCACCGCCACAAAAGAAACACATGTTATAGGGGAAGGCCGAGAGAATAAACTCCGTGTGGCTCTTGTAGCCTTCGACGGGGATGACGTAGCCTTTGATCTCTACTTGCTTACCCGCCAGGTTTTTTACATCTGCACTAAATACCGGCACATCTACCTTGAAGCCCAGTAACTCGTCGTACTGTTTGGTGTAGGTGATCTTAGCCAAGGTCTGCCAGATGTTATTGCCCGTACTGGTTTGTCCGTAGGCGGTACCCGTGAGGGCGGCAGCAAAAAAAGCAATCAGGAGGATACGTATCATTGTTCGGTTGATTTTGAAATAAATGGGCAATTGGTTCTACCGCCTATGTAACGCAAAGATAGACCATCTTGCTTGTTATCACGGTGTTAAAGTTGGCAAAAAAGACAAGCGCCCGCTGTGTTTACACCCCTCCCAGCAAAGCTTCCAGCATTTCCTGCTGAATGGCCACTCCTTTATCGTGTACATACCACTTCTGGGTATTGATTTTCGAGAGCTCAACCATGGCTTCCCGGGCTGCTGGCGTTGGTGCCGTCAGGGCGGCTACTTGCGTGGCCTGCACCTCGGCCTGCAATTCGGCGGGGCGGGGGCCCCAACTGCCGAGCACGGCGTTGGTCTCCGTATCCAGAAAAATGGTGATGGGAATAGCGCGGGAAATACCATTGGTCAGAAAAACATCCATGATGTCCAGGTGCTCGTCGCGCAGGATGAGGCGGTGGGTGAGGAGTGGGTTGGCTGCTGCCAGCAGTTCGATGACGGGGATGATTTGCGCAGCATCACCACACCAGGCCTCGGTGATCGTCAGCCAGGTCTGGGGCCGATCGATGGCTTTTACGGTTGCCAACGAGGCCGCGGTTAGCTTGGTGGTTTTGTCCAGCCGGCGCATCCTCGCCACGTTCAGTTCGGTATAGTGTAGCATGGCCGGACTGTGGTTGTGACCCGTCGTTTTGCCTTGTTCCAGTAACGCGTCGATCATTTGGCAGTACGCCGGATAAGTGTACACTCCCGGTAAATTTTGCCAGGCAATTGCTTCCATTGTCTTGCTCGTTTGGTTCCTGGTTCAAAGAACGATCCAGGAGGAGATTAGGTTGAGCCAGCGGCGGATTTAAGGCGTTTGGGGTCTTCTCCCAAAAATCTTACATCTTAAATCGGAAATCGGAAATCTTACATCACCCTACTGCTGCAACCAGGCTTCCAGCCGTTTGCGAATTTTACTGGTGGGTTTTTCTGCCAGCAGCACGCGAAAGCTGGGATCCAGGGTGGCTATAAATTCGCCCTGCTCCTCCACGCCGTTTTGGCGGTAGGTGACGGGGTAGGTTTTGCCGGGAACCAGGGTAGCCGCTGCTGCCTGCCAGTCGGCTGCGGAGAAAATGGGCAAATTGTTGAGGGTCAGCAGGAGGTCCCCACTCGCCACACCTGCCTGGTAGAGCGGGTTGTTGACGAAGACGGTTCCTGTCACCTGCAAGCCGTCATCGGTAGGCCTTGTTTCCAGCCCCAAAAAACCGGCGGTATCGGATTGGATGGGTTCGTAGGCGATGCCGAATTCGGCGAGCTGCCCGAGTACGTCGGGTAATCCACCCTGGTAAATGTGTTGGGCAAACCAGTTGTTGGCAAAAGCGGGGTTGTCCGTCAGGTCGGCCAGGGCGTGCTCCAGGTCGGGGATATTGTAGGGGATTTCCCGCTGGCCGTGGCGCTGCCAGACCAATTGCATGAAAGCATCGAGGGTCGTGCCGTGATCGCGGCGCAGGGTCAGGTCGAGCGATAGGCCCAGTACCGCCCCGTAAGGATAGTAGCTGACGTAGGTATTGGCGAAATTATCGCCATCAATGGAGGTAGCGGCGTCCACAAAGGGGGCGCACTGGCTCATTTCAATGGGGCTGCGGTACTGGCTGCCCGGGTGCAGGAGTACGTAGTTAAGACTTCCGGTGAGCCCTTCGGCGTAATCCGCGGGGCTGAGAATACCGGCCCTTGCCAGAGAGAGATCGTCGTAGTAACTGGTAAAACCTTCGGCAAACCAGAGTTCGCCCGACACATTGGCCTGGTCGAAGTCAAACGGTTCCAGGGCTGCCGGGCGGATGCGTTCCACGTTCCAACAGTGGAAGAATTCGTGCGCTATCGTTCCGATCAGGCGGTTTTGGAAACCTTTGAGCGGAACGGAAGCGCTGCAGACCGTGCTGTTGCGGTGCTCCATGCCGTCGCCGTTCACGTAGGGATTGTAGGCGCACAGGAAGGTGTAGCGACCGTAGTCGTAGGCGGGCAATTCCCCGTAAACGGCCTGTTCGGTGGCGACTACTTTTTTGGGGCGGGCTGCGTAGGCGTCGAGCAGGCTGTCGGGGTCGGGGGTGAGGAAAGCCATTTCGATGGTGTCTACGCGGGCGCCGCTGCTGACGGTCCAGCGCCGAAAGCGAATATCGCCTACGAAGGTGGGGCTGTCGTAAAAGTAATAGGTATTCGGCGCCCGAAAATGGCGGTCGCCGAGGCGCTGTAACTGCGTAGCCACCTGCCAGTCGGGTTGCTGGTTGGCGGGGATGATCAGCTCTACCGGCCGCTGGCTTAGCCCCACCGCGTAAACGAAGGTCGCTGGCATATTGAGGTGGAGCTTGCGGTTGTCGACCTTGGCGTAGGTGCCATCGGCGCGGTTGGCGAACAGGGTATAGTTGAAAAAGACGTGTCCGCCGTGGTTGGCCACCGTCCATTCGTTCAGGCCGGTACGGCTCACGGGGAGCGCCTGCCCCTGGGCATTGTAGGCCTGTACGTTATAGACATTTTTAGCGAAATTATGGATGGCGTAACGCCCCGGAGATGACGTCGGCATCCGCACCACCAGCGGTTGGGGTGGCAGGCCCGGAAACGCCACCTGTACACCCAATTCGTGGTGTTGGATGGCCGCCAGGTCCAGGCGGTAGACAATGGGCGTTTGCCCTTGCAGCAGGAGCACCGCAGTAGCAAACAAGAAGGAGAGGAATAATTGACGCATAGGTATTTTTTTTTAGCACTTTCCGGCAAGCCAATTCACCAGGTGGTGGACAGCTTTCGCAAAGATAAGGTTTGCCGGGGGATTACTTTTTTAATAAACGGGCGGTAACCAGGGCCTTCGACAACTTTTTCATTTGCCAATAAATAGCTATTTGAATAAATACATTATGCTTTAATTGTTGTTAGTCAGCGGTTTGTGGTTTGTTTGAAACGAACGATCTTTTTTTTGGCACAGCTTTTGTTTTAGGCATAGCAAGGAAAAACCAGGATCAAGTTAAATCAGCACCTGCTTTAAAAATGATTGGCTATGCGGGCTATAAGTGCGCAGACAGCCCTGGTAGTTCTATGCCAATTTGCTTTTTGAACACGATTTAGGTAAGCCCTGGCTTACTCCTCAAACCGGAAAAAAATGAAACACAAAAGCGCAGCGCGGTGGAATTCCAATCCTTTCCGAAGTAACACTACGCTAAAAATGTCAGCTATCATGGATCCAAGAATTACAACCACCGGCCGTTGCGGACGGACAAAAACGACGGAACAGCGCAGCAACAAGGCCCTTTGGCTGCTGTTGCCATTGCTGTTGCTGGCCTGCACCGGCTTATGGTCGCAGCAAATTTATCTGGGTAATAATGTGGCCACCGGACCGCGGTGCCATTGCCTCAACAATGCCACCAACCTCGCCAATGGCCAGTTTTTGGATACCATCAGGGTAGCCAGTGCTCCAGGCGAAACCTGGCAAATAAGTAGTGCCACCGGTGTCTTTTCCGTAGCCAGCCCGGCGCCACCGGCAGCGCCCGTTCCGATTGCCATCGGGCAAGTACTGAACGAGGTGGTTCCCGGTATTTACGAGCTCATTGTTCGCCACGTTGATGCCAACGGTTTCTCCCTGACGGTAAATAATGGGATTACTCCCCTGTCCATCCAAAATACCTGCTATTATCCCAATGTGGCCATTGTGGGTTTGCCGGATACCGTTTGTATATCCAGTTTACCGGTTACGCTTACCGCCAACAACAACGGAGCGGCTGGCACGGGCGTCTTCCGGATCAATGGGCAACCGGCCACCGTTTTCAGTGCGCAGGTGCTGCCGCCGGCTACCTATACCGTTTCCTACACCTTCGATGCAGGTACGGGCACGGCGGGCAACCCCAACGATCCGGGGTGTACGACGACGGTCTCGAAACAGGTAGTCGTGCCGGTACAACCCAATACGGCGGTGATCGTCTCGGTCAACGTTACCCTGGGGCAGGATTGCCAGGCCGTCATTACTCCCCGCATGATGCTGATGGGCGCTCATCCCTGCCTGGACGATTTTGTGATCCGCGTTTTCGACCAGAATGGTTTTGATATTGGCAACACCATCAATGGTACCCACGCGGGGCAGCGCCTCAACGTGCGGGTCATGTCGGAAGCTGGCGCCCTGGTCGGTGACGGGCAGATCGATATTTTTGACGTCGATGCACCCACCATCACCTGCGCACCAGGTAACAGCATGCCCTCGGTCACCAACGAAATACAACTGCTCAATGGCTCCATTCCGAATACGGCTGCCACTTTTATACCCAACAACTTCGCTTGTTACAATGTGGCCGTAGCGCCCATGAGCGGCACCCACTACTATACGCTACAGGAAATAACCGTCACGACAACTGACGTGTACACCATCGAACTGGACGCCTCCATTGCGGGTGGCGGTGTTTTTGGCATCTACCAGGGTGCCTTCAACCCTTTCCAGGGCCCGTGTCAGGGCATTGTTGGGGTGAGCGAACCCTTGCTGCCGGGTGAAGGCTATTACACCAACGTGGACGGCGTGACGCGGCTGCACGTGATGCTCATGCCCGGTATGCCGTATACGCTCCTGACGACCGCTTATGCTGGCAACCAGATCGGCAGCTACCAATATGCTTTCTACAGTGTGGGCAGTGGCCAGATCGTGAATCTACCCGTCACCAGTGCCGCTATTTCGCTGCCCCTCTACTGCAGCAGTGTGCCCGGATTGATCAACAACCCCACCAGTGTAAACCTCCTGGGTGCGCCCGTGGTGGTGGACGCCTGTATGCTGAACCCACCCGTCACCTTCACCGACCAGTTTACCAACGGTGGCAATTGTGGGGTGTCTACGATTTCCCGCACCTTCACCGTGCGCGACCAGTCGAACAATTCGGCCCAGTGTACCCAACAGATCACCTTTTCGCCTCTCAGTCTGACGGAAGTGAACTATCCCCCGCGAACGGTCAATATTTCCTGTGGGACGACCTTTGCGACTACGCCCAACGGCAATCCTTCCCCCACGGTGACGGGGTATCCCTTTGTGATCACCGCCAGCGGCGCTTTCAATATAGCCCCCCGGTACTGCAACCTGCTGGGCAACTTCGAAGACCTGCCCCGTATCCTGGTGTGTACCGGTACCAGCCAGTTCGTCCGCCGCTGGGTTGTCTTCGACGACTGCGACCCCGGTAGCCTCATGCAATTTGACCAGCTCATTGTCATCGGCGACCGGACGGGACCGGTGGTGCGTTGCCCCGCTCCGGATACCGACCAGAACGGCCAGCCCGATACCCTGATCTATTCCACCCAGGGCAGCATTTGTACTGCTACCCTGGAAGTGCCGCAGCCTATCGTTACCGACGATTGTAGCAACTGGACGGTAACCACGCAGGTGGTGACCCAGCTGCAAGTGCCGGTGACCAACCCCTTTGGTCAGGTCACGGGCTATACCATCCAAACCAGCATCTTCGCTACCATTCCACCCAATGGCAACCGCTTGATTACCAATATTCCCGTGGGAACCCACTTTTTCCGGTACACCGCTACTGATGATTGTGGCAATACGGGGATGGTCGAATGCCCGTTCCGGGTGCAGGACTTCTCACCGCCAACGGCTGCCTGCGACGATCTCATCCGCATTTCTCTGGGTAGCAACGGCCAGGGAGTCATTACGGCCAACGATATTGACGAAGGCAGCTCCGACAACTGTGGACCCGTTACTTTAGCGATCCGGCGCAGCCTGGATTTTGTGCCCGCCGACTGTTCGCCAACTACCCCGGCCTTTACGCCCTGGGGACCATCGGTGAACCTCTATTGTTGCGAAGTTGGAGACACGGTTTCCGTTAACCTCAGGGTGACCGACCTCAGTGGCAACATCAACAATTGCAGCACCCAGGTGGTCATTGAAGACCGTACGCCGCCCGTTTGTTTGGCACCCCAGCCCGTCATCACGACCTGTGTCAACCTGTCACCCGGTACCGACTTCAACAACACCAACACCCTGCAGGGCTTGTTTGGCATGGCCCAGAGCATCGACGCCTGCGCGGCGGTGGTGCTGACCGAGCTTACTCCTCAGGTGAATATGCAGAACTGCGGTTTAGGGAGTATTCTGCGGCGGTTTTCCGTCAGCGATCCGGCGGGCAATACCAGCACTTGCCAGCAGTTGATTACCATCAATGGCAGCACGAACTACGAAATCAAATTCCCCCGCGACGTCATTGGTGAATGCGCGGAACCGGGAGCCGATACCCTGATTGTCAATAATTTAGGTTGTGACCAATTTGCGATCACCAGCTCCGACCAGGTCTTCACCGTCACGGCCGGTGCCTGCTACAAGATCATGCGCACCTACCGGGTCATCAATTGGTGTGAATACGACGGCTTCTCGCCCCCGGTAGACGTGAGCCGCAATCCGGGCTGCGCCGCCACCGGCGGAACGCAGGACGTGTGGGTATTGCGCCGCACGGACGGAACGACTTACCTGGATATTGACAACAACCCCGCCAATAACTTCCCGGCGGCGGGTACCCGCGGCACCAGTTGCGACGGACAAAGCAACCCGGCCGGTTACTGGCAGACCATCCAGAGCATTGGCAACTGGACGTATACCCAGACGATAAAAGTAATTGATAGCAATCCGCCGGTGATCACGGCAACCCCTCCAACACCCTTCTGCTCGAATGTCAACGGTAGCTGTACGGGTTTGGCAACCATCAACTTTACGGTAACCGATGGTTGTGCAGCGGCACCGCCGACGCTCACCCTGGCAGTAGACGTAAACACTACGGGGCAGTTTACGACAGGCGCTACGCTCAACGGAACTTACCCCAATTATACGGTGACCGGCACCTTCCCGCTGGGTAACCACCGGTTGCGCATCACCGCGAACGATGCCTGTAGCAATACGGTCACCCGCCTGGTCGACTTCCGGGTGGTAGATTGCCAGTCGCCAGGGCTCCTCTGCAATTCCAGTATTGCGGTGGTCCTCATGCCGCAGCAACCAGGGGTGGATGCCGACGGCGATGGTGACTTCGACGTGGCGGCCCTGGCCGTGAACGTGAACCTGTTTGTCAACTCCACCGGTGAAGACTGCACCGGCCCGCTGCGCTTTACGTTGCATCGGATCGACCAGATCGCCAGCGGCGCCGATGTGCCGTTTCCCAACCACCCGG
>Ga0213861_10002823_pt1 | contig 14639 bp, 16 predicted proteins | sample PICome_4_FD_160110 | JGI IMG/M metagenome (GOLD analysis project Ga0213861, IMG submission 160110) | Coastal seawater microbial communities near Pivers Island, North Carolina, United States - PICO131 | ecosystem: Environmental > Aquatic > Marine > Coastal | place: USA: North Carolina... | reverse complement strand
GGTTTACGTGAGCTGCTAGGTCCATTGGCTTTGATCGATGGGGATCGGGTGCTTAAGAAAAATCCTCCGGCAAATATTTTGCGAATAGGTGAGGTTCCTACCGGCAGGTTTTGGCGAGACCTTGAGGACTTACCTCAGGTCAACGTCGTGTCGATTAGTAGAACCGGCTTTGCTGGACTTGCCAGAGAAAATCAGCTCATTACAGGTGACATTTCTCGATGTGTGCGAGCTCTAGGTGAAGTGGAGCCACTGGGTGATACCATGGATCATTTTAGAGCTACGGCAAGTAAGCACGGCCGACTCTCTGAGCTGTTGGAGTCCTTGCCCGAGAGTGAACCAGGCATGATACGCACTCTCTCGGTGATGGCGACCATGGGGAGTAGCCTCTATCTGGGTAACAGCCTACCCATTCGTGAATGGAATGATTTTGCACAACGTGAAATACCGTATGAATGTGTGCGGGCGAACCGTGGAGCTAACGGTATTGATGGCCAGATTTCGAGTTGGTTGGGCGCTAGTGCCGACGAGCAAGATGCTTGGGGCGTTTTTGGTGACTTAACCGCCATGTATGATTTGGCGGCTCCTGCACTGCTTGAGCAGGTGGAGTGCAAGGGTCGTATGCTGGTGGTCATCAACAATGGGGGAGGCAAGATCTTTGATCGCTTACCGATGATGAAGCAGGTTGGGGAAAAGGTTTCTGGGCTGGTTACCAATCAACATGAACATGGATTTGAGGCATGGGCCACAATGTGGGATATGCATTACACCAAAGTGGTTGGCATGGAGGGTTTTGATTTTGAACCTCGAGAGAAAACGACCTTGATTGAGGTCGTGCCTGATGCCCGTCAGACAACTAAGTTTTGGGAGAAGTTCGCGCAGCTTTAAGCCAGCTCGATATTATCAATGAGCCGAACTGGCCCATAGAAGACTGCGGTGGCGATGATTGCTGGAGATGATAGTGTCTCGACTGGCTGCAAATCATCTTGGTCGAGTAGTTCGAGGTAATCTATTTCTACATCGAGTTCTGATGATTCGATGATGTCACTGACTATATTTAATAATGACTGGGCAGATTTTTCTCCCTGTTGTTGAGCCGTTTGCGCAGCCAGCAAGGCACGCCTTATACGTTGTGCATCTGAGCGTTGCTGTTGCGCTAGACGCTGATTTCTTGATGATAGGGCAAGGCCACTTTGCTCTCTGACGGTTTCAACACCTTCAATGCGTATGGGGATGTTGAGATCCCTCACCATGCGGCGGATGATAGCAAGCTGCTGGTAGTCTTTTTTACCAAAAATGGCGATGTCGGGCTGGGTGAGGTTAAAGAGCTTCAGCACTACCGTGCAAACGCCATCGAAGTGGCCAGGCCGAGAGGCACCGCAGAGCCTCTGTGAGAGGCTGGACTCGGTCACGGTAACCGAGTGGTCTGAGTGATAGATGTCACCGCTCTCAGGCGCGAATACGATGTCTACACCATGTTTTTTGCAAAGTGCTAAGTCCTGCTCAAGCGCACGCGGATAATGTCGAAGGTCATCGGCTTGATCAAACTGAGTCGGATTCACAAAAAGGCTAAGAATAACGACTCCCTCAGCGCCGGCAATTTGTCGGGCTCGATGGATTAAAGCAAGATGTCCCTCGTGGAGCGATCCCATGGTGGGCACTAGCACTCGTGTTTTCGGGCTGCTTTTCTCAGCTAGTAGTAGCTGGAGTTCGGAGGTGGTAATGACAACTTTCATTTTGTCTGCGGAGAAGGGCTATAGCTTGGGATAGAGGTTGACGCAGGATGCTATTCCGTGCAGCTTTGCACTGCAACGTGAAGTTTTTAGAATCGTTTAAATGATCACTTATTTCGCGTAGCTAATAGGTCTTGGATTACTTCCCAAGCCGCATCAATGATTATTACTAATGACTATGAAACATCACCTTAAATTCGCCGCTGCTATCTGCCTCGTCGCCCTGCTCAGTGCTACATCAGCTTCAGCTCAGCGCCTCAAAATTGCAACCGTGGACATGCAGATTCTCTTCAAAGAATATCACCGCACTAACGATGAGCAGCAAAAATTCAGCGAGGAGTTTGCCCGTATTCAAAAGGAAAACAACGAGCGCCTTACAGGTATTCGTGAGCTTGAGGAGCAGCTGCAAGGTCTCAAAAAGCAAATTGAAGATCCAACTATAGCAGATGGTGTAAAGCGTGATAAATCTCGTGATTTCCAACTGAAGCTCGATGAGGCAAAGGCAATGGATCGTGAGAGACGCGAGTTTTTAGGTCGTCGTACTCGTGCACTTGAATTGAAGAAGCAGGCAAGCATGCAAGGTATTCTCGAGGAGATTCGCAAACTGATTGTTGATCATGCAAAAGCTGAGGATTTCGACTATGTATTAGACAAGTCAGGACTGAGTGCTAACCAGGTTCCTTTCCTCCTCTATACCAAGGATGCTACAGATGTTACCGTTGCTCTTTTGAGCAAGCTTAATGTCAATGCGCCCAAGGCTGCAGGTGAGTAAGCGGCGTTTGACGCACGCTTCACTTAACTAGATTGATTTTATTACACCCTTTCCTTCGGGAGAGGGTGTTTTTTTGTCTCTGGGGAAGGGGATGCTATTGACGACCACTGTTAAAAGAGGCAATTTGTCTTCCTGTTAATCAGGGCATTGTAATGAGAAAATTGAAGCAAATATACCTTATCCTTCTGGTTGGAGTAGTGGCGGTAACCACTTCTGTTGCAGAGAAGCCTAATATAGGCATGGTGGATATGCAAAAGCTCTTCACTCAATATTACAGAACGGAGACGGCGCAGCAGCAATTCAACCAAGATTATGCGGGCATTCAAAAAAAAGTGAATCAGCAGGTTGAGTTGATCAACGAAATGATTTTCCAACTGAAGTCTTTAGATGAAAAGCTCAATAGCGAGCTGCTTGATGAGAATCTAAAGCAAAAATATAGCCAGGAGTTTCAATTGATTGATCAACAGCGCAAGATGCTTATCGAGGAGATGAAGCGAGTCGAATATGAGGAAAAAAAAGAGGTTGCTAGGCGTAAATCTGCCAGCATGCAGGGCATTATGACTGAGATACGTGCTAAGGTTGTCTCCTTTGCTGAGAAACATGAATATGATTTTGTATTCGATAAGTCGGGTAAAAATACAAACCAGATTTCTTTTTTTATCTATCTTAAAGACGCAACAGACATTACAGCAATGATGCTCAAGGAATTAAATAAATTGGCGCCAGCTGCTGCTAGTGAATGAATGTATCAATCATAGCTTGAAGGCTTCATTTGTAAGATGATGATCCCGTTACTGCGAAAAATACTCGCTATGAATTGGCTGCTGGTGCTGACGATGCTGGCATTGGCAATTTTTGGCGTGTATGCTATTGAGAGCGCCGCTCGGCACTTGCCTAATGGTGGTGAATACTATGCTCAGCGTCAGAAAGTTTGGATCATCGGGGGGTGTTTTGTTTTCCTAGTCACGGCATTAGTTGATTATCGCTGGATTCGTTGGCTTGGTATACCGATGTATTTGTCCGGTTTAGCCCTCATGATCCTTGCAATCTACCAGGGGAGTGAGGCTCATCAAATTAGCTTGGGAGTCATTTCGTTCCAACCCACACAACTTGGTATTGCTGGAGGCATTGTGCTCATGGGCTCTTTGTTGCAAGATTTGCCGCGATGGCATGCGTTTTTCAGGCTGCCTTTCATTCAGCTGGGTGTCATTGCAGTTTTGGCTGGGGTGCCATTTCTAATCGTAGTAGCAATGGGGGACATGGGCTCAGCACTTGTTTGGCTGCCTGTTACCGCGGTGATTATGTTAGTTAGCGGCATACCATACCGATATATGTTGCTTATAGGTATTGTGGGTATTGGTTGCGTAGCCCTTGCCTACTTCATCATCCTGCCCAAAGCTTCTGAACGTGGTGCCGAGCGTATCGAGCTTTATCTCGCTATGCTGAATGGTAGAGATGTTGATATTAGCGGAGATGCTTACGCTCCGTACTGGGTGTCTACTTCAATTGGTAAAGCAGGCTGGAAAGGGCTAGGTTGGAATGCATCAAGTCAACGAGGGTCTCTCCACGACAAGAAATACATCCCATGGAAAACAGCCCACAATGATTTCATTTTTGGAGTGATTGGCGAAGAGCAGGGCTTCCGAGGAAGTCTATTACTGCTCACGGGTTATTCCATGCTGCTCATCCAGTGCCTTTTCATCGCCTTTTATAGCCGGGATAGTTCAGGTCGAATTATTGCGGCGGCAGTTGTTGCGCTGATGTTTGCGCATATTTTTGAGAACATCGGTATGTGTATTCTACTGACGCCTATCACCGGTATTCCCTTACCGCTGGTAAGTTATTCGGGAACATTCATTATGATGATTATGTTCCTGCTGGGGCTCGTGCAGAGTGTTTGGGTACACCGCAATGTAGAAATTGAGGAGGATGAGGAAATGCCTGTTGAGCAGATCCGGCGATACAGCTAGGTTTTACCACTCAATTGCGGTGGCGGCCCAAGTAAGCCCAGCACCAAAAACAACGAGGATGATATTGTCGCCACGCTTAAAGCGACCCTTGCGATGTGCTTCATCTAAAGCAATGGCAACGGCTGCAGCAGAAGTGTTGCCATACTTATCCAGATTGACGTAGACCTTCTCATTGGGAACTGAAAGGCGGTCGGCAATGGCATCAATGATGCGTAAATTGGCCTGATGTGGTACGATCAGTGTGATGTCGTCAGGCGTGAGTCCTGCACGCTGAATGACTGTTTCCGCTGCGGTGCGCATAGCGTTGACGGCAAGTTTAAAGACTTCACGTCCTTGCATGGAAAGAGTTTGGAGATTTGATTCGGCATTGGCAGCGGTAATGGGGCAAGCGGATCCGCCTCCTTTGATCTCAAGCAGGCTCGTGTGGCGTCCATCTGTTCCCATTTCTGTTGCAAGTATACGCCCCTCGCCATCCTTACTGCGCCGCAGCACGGCCGCACCGGCGCCGTCACCGAAGAGCACGCAGGTATTCCTGTCCTCCCAATTAGTCACGGAAGACAGCTTTTCAGCGCCAATAATAACAGCATTGCTGTATGCTCCGTCTGAGATTAAACGCTTGGCGATTTTCATCGCATATAAAAATCCGGAGCAGGCGGCTGAAATATCGAAGGCGACCGCAGAGAATGCACCCAGCTTGGCCTGTACGTAGCATGCTGTGGCGGGTGTGGGTGTGTCAGGGGTGATGGTGGCAACAATGATGAGCTCCACATCCTCTGCTGCCATGCCTGCTTGCTCTAGGGCCCGTTCTGCAGCTTTGGTAGCCATATCTGATGTGAATTCATCATCTGCAGCAATACGCCTTTCCTTGATGCCGGTTCGAGTGGTAATCCATTCATCACTCGTGTCCACAAACTTGGCCAATTCATCATTGGTTAAAATGCGTTCAGGGACATAACTACCCGTGCCAGCAATAGTGACAGGAACGACAGATGTGGATGAATTCATAAGGTCAATCGATATGGAGATGCCAGAAACCTAAACAAGATTTCTAGCTTGAACAGCAAAATAGCCAAAGCCTGGAGGGATTAGCACAGCGTGGCCTAAAATCACTTAATGGATCTTATCGAGCATTTCTTCAATATGCGGATTGACCTCGAGTTTGACCGTTTCACGTGCAACGCGGACAGCGTTTTCAATGGCGAGTGCGGAGGAACCACCATGTCCAATAATGCAGACACCGTTAACTCCGAGCAGGGGAGATCCGCCGACATACTCGTAGCTGCTTTTTTTCTTCACCGCTTTGAATGCACCCTTGGCTATGATGCCGCCCAAGATTCGGATGGGGTTGCGCTTGAACTCGACTCTGAGCCATTTAGACATTGCCTTGGCAGTAGCCTCACAGCTTTTTAAAATAATATTCCCAGTGAAGCCATCACAGAGCACGACATTGAGATCACTCTCAAACAAATCATGGCCCTCGACGTTGCCTACAAATTCAAAAGGAGCTTTGCCTGAGGCTTCAAGTTCCTTGATGAGGGAGAAAGTTTCCTTGGTGAATTTGGTGCCTTTTTCATCCTCTTCTCCATTCGACATGATGCCGATTTTGGGGCGTTTTACACCAAGGACATAGTGAGAGTAGACAGCGCCCATCACCGCATAGGTAAGCAGATGTTCTGGTTTGGCCTCAGGATTGGCTCCTGCGTCTAGGAGTTGACAAATGCCGTATTCATTGGGGATGGCGGAGGCGATGCCGGCCCGCTCCACTCCGCGTAAGGTCCTTAGCTTGACTGTTGCCGCGGCTACTGAGGCGCCTGTATTGCCAGCACTGACCACTGCGTCAGCCGCACCTGATTTCACCATGTCCGTGGCTACAGAGATGGAAGATTTTTTTTTGCTGCGCAGGGCTTTAGCGCCCGACTCATGCATTTCTACCACATCAGGAGCATCAACGATAATGGCTCGTGGGTCGGTTAGTTGGTGTTCTTCGACTTCTTGCCTGAGGATTTCTGCGTCACCTACGAGGAAAATCGTTTCAATATCAGGATACCGTTTGAGTGCATTGCGAGCACCCACAACATTAACGGTTGGCGCGTGGTCACCGCCCATGGCATCAATGGCAATTTTCATGGTCTAGATGAATTTAATAGCAAGATACTCTTGCGAAGGAAAGCTATATGCATACATGAAACAAGCGGAATGCCGGGGCATTCCGCTTCGTGAGCAGGACGTAGTTTTCAAAGTGGGCCTTAAAGGGCATCCACTTCGAGAACTTGGCGCTCGCGGTAGGTTCCGCAATGAGGACATGCAATATGAGAAGGAACGCGGCTTTCGCATTCAGGGCATGTCTTGAGAATAGGGGTGCGCCAGCGGTTTGCGCCGCGTCGCATCTTTTGCTTCATCTTGGATGTTCTGCGCTTGGGTACAGCCATGGTATTAGTAGGTTGAGTAGGTTGAGATTGTTTAAGTAATTGATTTTGAGTCTTTGAGATCGTTTGTGTGATCAGGCTGACTCAGATGAAGACGAATCCTCTAGTGCATCGAGAGCATCCCAAGGATTGGGTTCCTCCTCATGCGGGGGGGTCTTTACCCCACCCGTAGGGGGTTTGTCTACTGCTAAATACCTAGAATCCAAATTACATTCTCGTTCATCGTCGCCTTCATCGCAGTGTGGGTAATCAGGAAAACGAATAACAAGCTCTTCTCTAAGGGAGTCAGCCAAGTCTAGCTGGGAACTTGAGACCTCTGGGCATATCCCTATATCTTCAGCATCAATGGTTTGAGTGAATTCGTTTAGGCAGCGATCACAGGTGAAAACAAAGCTGGCTGAGAGGTTGCCTCTGATGAGCAGCTCATTGTCGAATTTTTGCACAAATAAGTCATAGTAAAGCGGCCCTTTGGTTTTAATGCTTTCGCCATGATCCGAAAAAATAGAGCCGTCCAATTCTCCGGAGAAGGTTTTGCCATCTTCGGGTAAGGAATTGAGATCAATCTGTAGATGTTTTTTCACGAATGTTTAGGAGCTGGTGACATAAACAGCGTGCTCACGGCGCTCGGTTGTTCTACCGATGATGCGGGCACAAGGAGCAGAAGTTTCTTCAAGTGTTTCCATGACGGCGTCGATATTTTGCTCTGGCACACTGAGTAGTAGTCCGCCTGATGTCTGGGCATCTGCGTAGATAAGCTTCTGAATTTCACTTACATTTTCCTCAAAGTGGGTATCGGGAGCAGAATGATCTAAATTCTTTTTGCTGCCGCCTGGGACGCACCCTGCTTCGATAAAATGGGCCAGCTCCGTTGACATCAGAGGGAATGCACTAGCATCGAGCTCGGCGCTGACATTACTGCCATTACACATTTCGATAAGGTGCCCGCTGAGGCCGAAACCGGTAATGTCTGTGCAGCATCGCAGCAATGCTCGCTCCGCTAGAGTAGCTCCAGGTTTGTTAAGCGTTGCCATCAGTTGACTAGCATAGTCCGCTAATTGCTCACTACAAAGGCCGCGCTTGATGGCGGTTGAGATAATCCCGCTGCCCAGAGGTTTCGTTAAAACGAGAATTTCCCCTGGCTTGGCTAGAGAATTACCGAGGTAACGGTCTGGGTGAACGATGCCGGTGACGGCGAGTCCATAGATGGGCTCAGGGTTTTTGATGGTATGGCCACCCATGAGGCTGCATTGCGCTTCTACGCACATCTCTGCGCCACCCCTGAATATTTTTTGAATTGTGTCATTATCGCAATGCTCAATGGGCATTCCTGCGATGGCCAAAGCTGTGAGTGGCCGCCCACCCATTGCGTAAACATCAGACAGCGAGTTTGCTGCCGCAATACGGCCATAGAGAACAGGGTCGTCTACGATGGGGGTAAAGAAATCAGTCGTTTGAACGAGAGCGCGCTCATCATCAATTTTAAAAACCCCCGCGTCATCCGCTGTTGCAGAACCGACAAGTAAGCGGTCATCTTGGTATTGGGGTAGGCCACGCAGAACCTGCGTGAGTGACCCTGGGTCGAGTTTGGATGCTCATCCAGCAGAAGAGGCTAGTGAGGTGAGCCTGACTATTTCTTTACGATTCATTGGGGCGTAAATTGGGTTTGTTTGTTTTTAAAGTCATCAAAAAAGAGATGGACCATCAATTGATAGGATAGTTGAACCTAAAGAGTGTCACATCTGAGGGTTGTGAAAGCGAGTCCATATTATGAGGTTTTTTTGCTTCAAGGCTTGGTCTTTTATAGGCAGTCTCTGAATTACTTATTTATGAATGATTCTAAGGATTTAACGACGGTGAAAGATGAATTGATATGCAGGCCTACCAAGTGGTTTGTTTGGCGGGCGTTTATGATCCTTTTGATGTTGACTGTATTTCTAGTGCTTTTTTTACAAGATGGATTAACTGGGTATCGAGAGAAGAATTTGCAATTTTATATTTATGAGAATTTCAAGAGTGCCGGCTTGCAGTTCCAGAAAATGCAGGAGGATAGTCGTTTTTCTGAGATTGAATGGAAGCAATACGTCTCCTCGCAGCAATGTGAATTTCCCAAGGATGCAACTACGATTCTTCCTAGGGAGATCTCTTTGCCGATGTTGTGGCCTGATTCTCTCGCCGCGAGTTATGATTTGATGTCCTCAAAAGGGGGGCAGAACGGAGCCATTAAGCTCTGGGAGGAATATGCGGCAGAAAGAAAATGGGATGCTGAACCTATGGATCATCCGATGAATGCGGGTAAGATTCGCGAGCAATTTTATGCTGCCGGTGTGACCGGTATATTGGCTCTGATCACGCTCTATTTTTTGCTGCGGACTCTGCGCAGAAGCATCAGCGCGGATGAGGATGCTTTGTATACCCAGGATGGAAAGCGTATCCCTTATGCCGACATGTTGCGCATTGATAAACGAAACTGGGATACCAAAGGCCTGGCGTTGATCTATTACAATGATGGAGACGTTGAGAAGAAGGCAAAGTTGGACGGAATGGTGTATGGTCAATTTAAGGAAGAGGATGGCGCTCCGGCGGATCGACTATTTAGTTATTTAATGGATCACTTTAAGGGGGAGGTTATCGAATATATCGATGAGGATGAAAGCTCAGCTGATGATCTAGAAAAAGCAGAGGGCTTGCCGGATGAAGAATCTAAGCAGGATTAGAGGATAAAAAACTATTTCATTATTGCCAATAGAGAGTCCCGAGGCTAAACCATCACTAACCAACCAATTATACCAATTAGTAATGTCTGACATCGAATCAAAAGTAAAAGATATCATAGTCGAGCAACTCGGCGTGAGTGCCGACCAAGTTAAGCCAGAAGCCAAGTTCATCGAGGATCTCGGTGCAGATTCACTCGATACTGTCGAGCTTGTCATGGCTTTTGAAGAGGAGTTCGGAATTGAAGTTCCTGACGAAGATGCTGAGAAATTGCAGAGCGTCAGTGATGTGGTGACTTACGTCAGCGCTAACTCCTAAGTAATTCGTTAGCCTCTCTACATTTCAGAACAGAAGGTTCTGTATGTAATAAGATTAGAATTTATAATTAGGGCAGACTCAGTGTGGGTCTGCTCTTTTTTTTGCTTAATTGATCGGTAGTGGTCTGCTTATTGTTGCATGTTAGCTAATTCGTGCGAACATCCTTAGCGACGATTTATTTTGTTTTAAAGCCCTCTATGGAACATTCGCCAGACAGTATTCAATACGCGATGGAAACCGCACGGCTTCTGTGTGAGCCGGATAGGCGGATTGACACCTTTGGTGCGACTCGCTTCAAGTTCACCATGCTCAGTGAGCCGATGGATTCGGTGGGGCAGGTACGCATTCGGCAGGGAGAGATAGAAGCTCAAAAACCTCAAATTATTCGCCCAGATGGGCTGCAGGGTGTCGAGCTAGAAGGATTTCAAGAGAAAGCTGGAGAATTTATTGACTGGCTAAAGGCGAACAAACTCGAGCCTGTTTTCTTTCAGTATGGTTTTGTTTTTAAACGAAGTCATGTCACCGAGGGTATCCTCAACGATAATATGGAAACCGTTCGTGATCGAGTGATGGCCGATGTCAAAGCGACTGGAGATCCGATGCTTGCTGTGATCGAAGGCGTGGACGATGCTTGGGAAGTATGCCTTTTGAAATTTGCGATAGATATGATTGGGAAGTCGACGGGCATCAATATGTTCGACTTCAAACGTAAAGGTCTTCTTTAGTTTTATTTACCATTAATCCAATGCGAATTGCGCTCATCATTAAGGCTGTAGCTGTGCTGCTGATGCTTGGGGTGATTGGCGGCACCATCTATTTGATTAAGGAATACACAGGTTCTGTGCAAGACCTTCCGGGGGCAATGATGGAACGTCAGCGGATGGTTGAAGAGAAGCTCAAGCTCAAGACTAAGACGGAAGAGGGTGATAGATCGGGTAATGAGCCTGGCGAAAAAGCGTTTCAACGGGCCAAAGAATTATTGGCAGAAGAGTCCTTGGAGCAAGCAGAGGAAAAGATGAAATATATCGTCAGTTTTTATCCATCTGCCGAATCTGCAACTGAATGTCGGCGTATTTTAGGGGAGATTAATCTTGATCGTTTGTTGGACCCAGATTGGCTTGACGCCAAGGAGGTGGTTACAGTGCGTCCAGGGGATACCTTTTCGCGAATAATCGCTCAAAATAAAACAACGATGGATAGCCTTGTTCATCTGAGTAAGTTGAAACGAAGCGATCACCTCAGCTTGCACCCTGGAGATAAACTCATGGTGATGCCTATGGAGATGCGTGTTGTTATTGATCTGAGGCTTAATACCTTAACGATTTGGAAGGGTGGGGAATTTGTTAAAGAATATCCACTGCTGGAGGCTTCTTATAAAAGTCAAGCGGCCATCAAACGATGCGAAATCAGCCTGATTCAAGGTGCTCGCCAAGGTAAACTCTACCTCAGTCATGCAGAGGAATACATTGGCTCCAGTAAGGTGATTATCTTGTCTGATAAATCACTCGCCATCAGGGGTTTTTCAAGTGATAGTAATGGCGAAAAGAGCTTGGGTTTTATGCTGTCTCATGCCGATATGGAAGAGCTTCCTCTGCTGCTCAGGCCAGGGAACGATGTTGAGATTAGAAACTAAAGCGCCGGGATTTAAAGCTACGGAGATTGACCAATCCTTTTTTTCATTTCACTATACCAAATAACGATAACAGGTACCCAATTTATATGAAGCCTCTTGATTTTGAAAAGCCCATTGCCGAATTAGCAGCAGAACTCGAAAACCTCAAAAATAAGGCTCAGACTCAGGATATTGATATGTCCATTGAGATTACCGCGATGGAGGGTAAGTTGTCTGATACGAGAACTAAGATCTATGATAATCTGTCCCCGTGGCAGCGTGTTCAAATAGCGCGTCACACGAACCGCCCATTTATGCTCGATTATATTTCACATGTCTTTGATGACTTTTGTGAGCTTCATGGAGATCGTCACATTGGAGATGATCACGCCATGCCGGGTGGTTTTGCTACCCTTGGCGGTCAACGTGTAGTCGTTGTCGGCCACCAAAAAGGAAGAGATACCAAAGAAAACTTGAAGCGTAATTTTGGTAGCGCTCACCCTGAGGGTTACCGTAAGTCACTTCGTTTAATGAAGCTTGCAGAAAAATTTCACCTGCCAGTAGTTTGTTTGATTGATACCCCAGGCGCCTTTCCTGGTATCGGTGCCGAAGAACGTAATATTGCCGAGGCTATTGGATATAATTTACGTGAAATGATGTTATTGAAAACACCAACGGTGGCTGTTGTGTTAGGAGAGGGCGGATCCGGAGGCGCGCTTGGAATTGGTGTGACTGACCGGGTGTTGATGATGGAAAACGCTTACTACTCGGTGATCAGTCCAGAAGGCTGTGCAGCGATTCTTTGGAAACACCGTAAGCATGCACCCGAAGCTGCTGAGGCGATGAAAATTGCCGCGCCTGATCTTGCTGAGCTCAAGCTTATCGATGAAGTGATTCCAGAGCCTAAACAGGGGGCACACCATGACCACCGTGAGGCAGCAGCAAATCTCCGTGATGCTGTTTTGAAGCAGATTGAGTCCTTACAGTTACTAAGTATGCATGACTTGCTTGATCAGCGTTATCAGAAGTTTCGCCAGTATGGTGAGTGGCAAGGAGAGTGATTATCTGTCTCGCCGTTTCAGGCTGTGCCAGTAGCTCGTGTCAGGTTTAAGCAATGGCTCTGGATCAGATTTGGTGAGGTCAAATTGCTCAATGATATACTCGAGGAGTACCAGTGAAGCGGCTGCATCGTAGAGAGCGTCATGCCATGTTTTCCCTTTGACCAGTTTACTGACCTGCGGGGTTAAGTTCCAATGGTTGCAGACATCTCCAAGTGCATGTGATTTGAGCTCAGGCCAAGCGGCGCGTGAGAGCTGTAGGGTATCAGCCCATGGCCCAAATCCGTGGTTGGGAAAGGCACGTAAGTAACGTTTTTCTGTGCCGTGACCGTGTGCCACGACGATACGGCCTGATAAGGTGGCCTTGATGCTAGGCCATAATTGCATGAGTGCAGGAGCATCGGCAAGATCATCACGAGAGATGCCGTGGACCTTCTGCGCAGACCAAGTGATGTTCTGATCTGCTCGGATGAAGGAGGTGAAGTGGTTAGCGTGGGATGCTGGTAGTGACCATGTTGCCATGCCAATCTGAACAGGGACATCTGTTTTGCCGCGCTGCGCGCCAGCTGACTCGAAGTCAATGGCGGCAAAGGTGTGCTCAGATATCATGAGAGTCATTTCAGGTAAGCCTTGCTCTCCATGTTGCGGATTCAACCCGCAACGCCTGCTTCTTTGAGCGCGGCGGCAGCCTTGAGCAGGATGGCCTCGGTGGTGTCCCAATCAATGCACTGGTCGGTGATGGATTGGCCGTAGGTGAGCTCATCAATGGGCTGGGGGAAGCTTTGGTTGCCGGCGATAAGGTTGCTTTCCAGCATCGCTCCTGTGACGTGCTTGTTTCCCGCTGTGCGTTGGCGAACAATTTCGTCAAAGACGGCCGGCATGCGCTCCTGCTTTTTACCGCAGTTGGCGTGTGACGCGTCAATCATGACGGATGGGTGTAGTCCGTTTTCTATAAGTAGGTCCGACGTTACGGCGATGTCATCGGCTCCGTAGTTTGGACCATTATCTCCACCCCTCAGGATGATGTGGCAGTCCGGGTTGCCAGATGTGGTGACAGCAGATGCGACACCTTGCTCGCTGACACCGAGGAAGGTTTGGCTCTGCGAGGCCGCTTTGATAGCATTTACCGCGGCAATCAAATCACCAGTAGTGGTGTTCTTAAATCCAAGAGGCATCGACAGGCCAGATGCCATTTGTCGGTGGGTCTGGCTTTCAGTCGTGCGCGCTCCAATAGCAGACCAGCTGATCAGGTCGGCGATATATTGGGGTGTGATGGGGTCGAGTAATTCTGTGGCGGTGGGTAGCCCGATGTCGATGATCTCGCGCAGGAATAACCGAGCTGTGCGAAGGCCTTCGGGGATGTTGTCCGAGCCATCAAGCCTTGGGTCCATGATCAGACCCTTCCAGCCGACGGTGGTGCGCGGTTTTTCAAAGTAGACACGCATTACGATATAGATCTGGTGTTTGACCTGTTCAGCTAGCTTCGCAAGCTTGCGAGCGTATTCGACACCGGCCTTGGGGTCGTGAATGGAACAAGGGCCGCAAATAACCAGTAGACGCTGGTCATCACCGTTGAGGATGTTGCGGATGTGTTGGCGAGATTCGGCAATGAATTCTGCCTGTTCATGAGAGCGTTCAACTTCGGTAAGAAGCAGCGCGGGTGCAGGAAGGGGGATATTACTGGAGATGTGGAGGTCAGTGACTTGAGCCATGCACTGAGAGTTAAGAAACATAGAGGAACAATCAAGATTGAAGTATGTGTTCAGGCTGATAATTTGTAATTCATGCAAGATAAGGCGATTGATTTACTGCGTGAGCTTTCAAATGCTCATGGGGCCCCTGGTTTTGAACACGAAGTTCGGGCGATATTCGCGGATGAACTCGATGGTGTTGGAGAAATAAGCACTGATGGTTTGGGTTCTGTTTTTTGTGAGTCAGGTGAGGGGCCGCGGGTCTTGCTCACGGGGCACATGGACGAGGTCGCCTTTAGGGTGCAAAACATTACGCCAGATGGCTTTATTAAGTTTGTCAGCTTAGGCGG
>Ga0213861_10002821_pt1 | contig 14643 bp, 15 predicted proteins | sample PICome_4_FD_160110 | JGI IMG/M metagenome (GOLD analysis project Ga0213861, IMG submission 160110) | Coastal seawater microbial communities near Pivers Island, North Carolina, United States - PICO131 | ecosystem: Environmental > Aquatic > Marine > Coastal | place: USA: North Carolina... | reverse complement strand
TAGGGGTGCGCGCTGTGTGTCGAAGAGAATTTTAGAAGGTTATCCAGATTGATAAATACCGTTAAGGAGTGCGCCAATGCGCGAGGCTAGAGATTATGATGATATTCCCGGCACCTATATTTTTGATGGTGAGCATTCCCGCGCTGGCTACCATTTAAACATGTTTTGTATGTCATTAAATGAAGTAGTAAATCGTCAGGCATTTGCCGACAACCAATCTACGTATTTGGATCGTTTTCCTATGACAGCGGAGCAAAAAACCGCTGTACTGGATCGGGATTGGCTGGGTATGTTGCGTTTGGGTGGCAATATTTATTACACCTTTAAAATCGCGGTGTTTGATCAACTCAGCATGCAGCATGTGGGGGCATTGATGTCAGGTAATGCTGCCATGACGGTCGACGATTTTCGTCAAATGATGTTGGCCGGTGGACGTCCGATAGATGGTAACCGCAGCAAAAAGGAGCAGCAACATGGCTAAATTAATTGCCGGTATCGGCACTTCCCACATTCCTGCAATCGGTGCGGCAATGGATTCAGGGAAAACTGAAGAGGCCTACTGGCAGTCGTTGTTTGAAGGCATTCAACCTGCACGTGACTGGATGGCAGAAAAGAAACCCGAAGTATGTATTATTGTTTATAACGATCATGCTTCAGCTTTTTCTCTTGAGGCTATTTCCACGTTTGCGATTGGTGTGGCCGATGAGTTTCCACCTGCAGATGAAGGTTATGGTCCGCGTCAAGTTCCTACGGTGCAGGGCCATTCGCGATTTGCCTGGCATATTGCAGAATCGTTGATATTGGATGATTTTGATATGACCATTATCAACAAGATGCCGGTAGATCATGGCTTAACCGTGCCGCTTAGCGTTATGTATGATCAGCCTGCACAATGGCCATGCCAAGTTATTCCTGTGTGTGTAAATGTAATTCAATATCCGCAGCCGAGTGGCAAGCGGTGTTACAACCTTGGCAAAGCGATTCGGCGTGCGGTAGATAGTTTTGACGAGGACATTAATGTAGTTATTATGGGCACCGGTGGTATGAGCCATCAACTGCAGGGTGAAAGAGCGGGTGTTATTAATACTGAATTTGATAAAAAATGGCTCAATGCCATGGTGGAAGACCCGCAGAGTATTCTGGATATCAGTCGAACCGAGTATTTTCGCGAAGCCGGGTCGGAAGGTATCGAACTGGTAATGTGGCTTATTATGCGTGGCGCGTTGGATGCCGATGTTGATGAAGTCTATCGGTTTACCCGTGTACCGGTTTCCAATACCCACTATGGTTTAACTGTCCTAGAAAATCAGAATTAAGGAAGTTTAAGATGAATGTATTAATGGTTGGCGAAGGTGCATTTGCCAATAAACATATGGACGCTATTGCTCATATCGATGATGCAACAGTGGTTGGTATTGTTGGTGGCGTAGCCGAGGCTACACAAAAAGTCGCCGAAATGAGAGGCTTGAAGTATTGGAGTACGAGTCTTGAAGAGGGGCTGAATCAACCGGGTGTGGATGCGGTAATACTGGCGACGCCAACGCCAATGCATGCATCTCAGGCGATACAGGTATTGGATGCCGGGAAACATGTGCTGGTGGAAATCCCCATGGCAGACAATTTGGCCGATTCAGAGGCGCTGGTAAAAACCCGTCAGCAAACTGGATTGGTGGCAATGGCAGGTCACACACGACGGTTTAATCCAAGCCACCAGTATATACGAAACAAAATTACCAATGGCGAACTTTCCATCCAGCAAATGGACGTTCAAACATTTTTCTTTCGGCGAAAAAATTTAAACGCATTAGGTGAGCCTCGTAGCTGGACGGATCATCTGCTTTGGCACCATGCCTGCCATACCGTGGATCTATTCCAATACCAGACTGGTGAGGTGGCTTCCGAGGTATTTGCTTTGCAGGGCCCGGTTCATCCGGAACTAGGTATCGCTATGGATATGACCATTGGCCTGAAAGTGCCCTCTGGAGCCGTTTGTACGCTATCCCTTTCGTTTAATAATGATGGGCCGCTGGGCACGTTCTTTCGTTATATCTGTGATAACGGCACTTATATAGCACGCTATGACGATTTGGTTGATGGTCGCGAGAATCCAATTGATGTATCCGCTGTGGATATATCGTTAAATGGTATTGAACTGTGCGATCGTGAATTTTTTGCAGCGATACGTGAGGGCCGACAACCGAATGCGAGTGTGGATTCGTGCTTAGCAGCGATGCAAACACTGGACCGTATAGAGAAATGTCTGGTTTAGAACGTAAGCGTCGGAGCTAACTATGGTATCACCCGGGTATCTTGCTTTTCATGCTGATCCAAAGAAACCGGATCAGCCTTTACCGGTCAATGCCTGTGATGCTCATTGCCATGTTTTTGGTCCGCAAGCAGTATATCCGTTTGCCCCAAGCAGCACCTACGAACCGGTTGATGCCGGTAAAGAAATATTATTTCAACGACACCAATTTTTAGGTGTTGATCGTGCAGTGGTGGTTCAGGCAAGTTGTCACGGTACTGATAACAGCGCTATGCTTGATGCGCTTAGGTCTGGAGGAGATCGCTATAAGGGAGTCGCCATTGTTGCCGATGACGTCGATCACAAAAGTCTCGATGAGATGAATGAAGCCGGTGTGCGCGGTGTGCGTTTTAATTTTGTCAAACGCTTGGGTGGCGGTAAGCCGCCTGAATATTACCGGACAATACTTGAGAAAATTCGTCGCTATGATTGGCATGTGGTAGTGTATTTTGATTCGGAAGATATTGTATCCCTTGCACCATTCTTACAGGAAATACCTTGCCAGGTGGTTATCGATCATATGGGTCGGGTGCCGGTTGATCAGGGCACGGGTGGTCATGCCTACCGTCTGCTGCATAACTTGTTAGTTAACGATGATCGCTTCTGGGTGAAAATAAGTTGTGCAGAACGCTTGTCTGCCAGTGGACCGCCCTATGCGGATGTTGATCCTATTGCGGTAGATTTACTCGCTACAGTTCCGGAACGCATTTTATGGGGCACGGATTGGCCACACCCAAATATGAAATCGCATATGCCCGATGATGGTCAGCTGGTTGATCGGATAATGACAATCTGCGCTAACACCACTCTTCAGCAAAAGGTTCTAGTAGAGAACCCGGCCCGTCTATACGGTTTTTAAGTTAATTTATTTCTATAGAGTATGAATTATGTTTAGACCTGTTGCAGTTAAAAATATAGAGCGGGCTGATGTCGATATTATCTCCGGTCTCGGTGAAATGGGCGTAGCTACTGTGCACGAAGCTCAGGGCCGAGTCGGTCTCTTGCACCGCGCCATACGACCGGTTTATCGAGGTCCGCGTATAAGTGGCAGTGCGGTTACTATTCTTACTCAACCTGGCGATAACTGGATGGTGCATGTGGCTATAGAACTGTGTAAACCTGGAGATATTTTAGTTATTGCCTGCACCGCAGATAATACGGACGGAATGTTCGGCGATTTGTTGGCAACATCGGCAAAAGCACACGGCATTATCGGGATGGTATCGGATACTGGTGTTAGAGACTCTGCCGATTTTCCGATAATGGAGTTTCCTGTTTGGAGTCGTGCTGTGCATGCTAAGGGTACTGTTAAGGAAACAGTTGGTAGTGTTAACGTGCCAATTGTGTGTGCCGGGCAGTCGATTACTCCAGGCGATATCATCGTAGCAGATGACGATGGAGTCGTAGTGGTTGAACGTCTTCAAGGAGCTACTGTACTGAAGAATGCGCATAAGCGAATTGACAACGAAGATGAAAAACGTCAGCGGATGGCAAGAGGTGAGCCCAGTCTTGATATTTATAGCATGCGACCTCGGCTGGCAGAAGCCGGCCTAGTCTATGTTGATTCGTTGAGCGATTTGGAGAAGTTAAAATGATCATTGATTGTCATGGTCACTATACAACGACTCCTGATGAGCTTGGACTTTATCGCGAACAGCAGAAAACCGATTTGGCAATGGACCCTATGTTCGCCCATGTTAAGGGTGAAATCGTTATAACTGACGATCAGATTCGGGAAAGCCTAGAAGGTGCGCAAATTCGCTTACAAAACGAACGGGGGACGAACTTAACTATATTCTCACCCCGTGCGAGCTGGATGGGACATCATATCGGTAATGAATTAACCAGCATCTACTGGACTGAACATTGCAACGAATTGATTTACAGGATTACCCAGCTATATCCGCAAAATTTTGCCGGTGTGGCCCAGTTACCACAAACCCCCGGGGTGAAGCCGACAGCCTGTATTGCAGAAATAGAGCGATGTGTTAATGAATTCGGGTTTATTGGTTGTAATTTGAATCCAGATCCTTCCGGTGGTTACTGGACCGATCCACCGCTAGGTGATTCTTATTGGTATCCAGTTTATGAGAAATTGGTAGAGCTTGATTTGCCGGCGATGATTCATGTGAGTGCTGCGTGTAACCCCGCATTTCACAGCACCGGCTCTCATTATCTGGGAGCGGATACAACCGCAGTAATGCAGTGTATGACATCAGATGTTTTCAAAGATTTTCCAACGCTGAAGTTCATTATTCCTCATGGTGGTGGTGCAGTTCCCTATCATTGGGGGCGCTTTCGAGGGTTGGCTGAGATGATGGGCAAGCCCCCATTGCAAGAGTTAATTCTGCAAAATATATATTTTGATACGTGTGTTTATCACCAACCTGGCATTAACCTACTATTAGAAGTTATTCCTACTGAAAATATTCTATTTGCCTCGGAAATGGTCGGCGCAGTGAGGGGTATTGATCCGGAGACCGGTTTTTATTTCGACGACACCAAGCGATACATAGATAATTCACCATTGATAAATGACACTCAGCGTCAAATGATATTTGAAGGTAACGCTCGCAAAGTCTTTAGTCGATTGAAAGCAAGCTGATTGATTTTATTCAATAAGAATATAAATTTTTATACATGGCCAATAGTGATCTAATAGCAATACCCTGTACCTGGATGAGAGGTGGAACATCAAAAGGTGCGTTCTTTCTGGCAGAGCATTTATCTGAGAATGTAGCGGAACGCGACGCGCTTTTGCTTCGAGTAATGGGTTCACCTGATCAACGACAGATTGACGGTATCGGTGGCGCGGATCCTCTGACTAGCAAGGTGGCTATTGTTTCTGCGTCTGCTCGGGATGATGCTGATGTGGATTATCTTTTTCTGCAGGTTTTTGTCGATCGGCCATTGGTTAGCGATGGCCAGAACTGCGGTAATATTCTTTCCGGTGTGGCTCAGTTTGCTATAGAAAAAAACCTCGTAGAAGCGCGGGAAGGAGTTACTGACGTTCGGGTTTTTATGCTCAATACCCAGCAAGTGGCAATAGTTACCGTTGAAACATCAGCACGGCTGGTGCGTGACCGCGGCACGGTCTCTATTGATGGAGTTCCCGGCACGGCGGCTGCCGTACAGCAGAATTTTCCAGATGCCGCGGGTTCAAGCTGCGGAACTTTGCTACCGACAGGCAATGTTCTAGACGTGATTAATGGAGTAGAGGTAACGTTGATTGATCACGGAATGCCGGTAGTTGTATTGCGTGCCGCAGACCTAGGTATTACAGGTTATGAAAGCCGGGAAGAGTTGGATGGTAATGCTGTTCTAAAAGAGCGGCTGGAGCATATACGGCTTATTGCCGGAGAGAAAATGAACCTCGGTGATGTATGTGATAAGTCGGTACCTAAAATGAGTATGGTTGCGCCACCGCTACATGGTGGATGTATTACTACTCGGACTTTTATTCCCCATCGCTGTCATGCGTCTATTGGTGTGCTGGGTGCGGTTAGCGTGGCAACAGCCTGCTTACTACCCGGTTCACCTGCCGCTGAACTTGCTGAAACAGCATCGGGCAACGAGAAGCAGCTATCAATTGAGCACCCCATTGGGGAGACCAGCGTCGTTATGGATATGACTATTGTTGATGGTGAGGTGCAGGTTAAAAAAGCCGCGCTTCTACGCACCGCACGTAAGCTGTTTGAGGGCTATGTATTCGTTTGAATTGGGTCACAGTTTAGATCGTAAAACGTAATACTTTTACAGATTAAAGATCTTCAAAATTACAAATTCAAGAGTTTCTATTGCCCAAACCGAAGCGACTGGGTAAAGTGATTGCCAATTATTTACTCTTCATTTTATTGTCATGACATCTACAAATACCCTTTTGCATCTTAATGATCGTGATGGTCATTATCCTGAGTCCTACTATGCGGCGAGTGCAAACCCGTGTTCGGATTATCCGGCGCTGGAAGGTGATATCAAGTGCGACGTGGTAGTTGTTGGTGGGGGTTTTACCGGTTTGTCCAGTGCCTTACATTTGGCAGAACATGGTTATGATGTAGTGTTACTTGAAGCACATAAAGTGGGTTGGGGCGCCTCGGGTCGTAATGGCGGGCAGATAGGTACCGGGCAGCGTCGAGATCAAGACGACCTGGAAGAGATGTTGAGCAAGGATACTGCGCGACAGGCCTGGAATATTGCAGAGGAAGCCAAGTCGGTGCTAACCGGGCTTATTGACAAGCACAATATTGCCTGTGACTACAAACCCGGGTGTTTGCATGCCAATCATAAGAAACGCTATGACATTCATTCCAAGCGTTTTGTCGAGTTGTTAAATGAGCATTATGACTACGACAAGATTCGCTATATAGAGCCACAGGAACTGCGGGAAATGGTGGGCACAGAAGACTACTCGGCGGGCACGTTGGATATGGGTGCAGGTCATATACACCCACTGAATTTTGCCTTAGGTATTGCTGCGGCGGCTAGTAGTGCATCAGTTCGAATTTTTGAGAACTCCGAAGTGCTAGAGACAAAACATGGAGAACCGGTAAATGTTCGCACCGCGAAGGGTAATGTAAAAGCAAGGTTTCTGGTTTATGCCTGTAATGGATATTTAGGCGGTTTAAGCAAAAAAGTTGGACGACATGTAATGCCGATTAATAACTATGTTATCGCTACTGAGCCGCTTAGCGATGAGCGTGCACGATCTCTGATTCGGGATGATGTATGTGTAGCAGATTCACGTTTTGTGGTGAACTATTATCGGTTATCAGCGGATAAGCGTATGTTGTTTGGCGGTGGGGAGAGCTATGGATATCGATTTCCCAAGGATATAAAGTCTTTCGTGCGTAGACACATGCTCAAGATTTATCCTCAGTTAGATGATGTTCGTATTGATTACGGTTGGGGTGGTACATTGGCTATTACTATGTCCCGTCTGCCGTATTTTCAACGACTTTCCGGTAATGTTCTCTCCGCGTCAGGTTATTCCGGCTCCGGTGTAGCGCTAGCGACTTGTGCAGGTTCTATTATTGCCGATGCCATACACGGCAATGCCAGCCGTTTTGATGTGATGAGTAGTTTGCCGACACCGGGTTTCCCCGGTGGTAGCGCGTTTCGATCACCGTTGTTAATGCTCGGTTTAACCTGGTATGCGCTGCGTGATCGTCTTTAGTCGGTTTTACAATAATTGACGTAATATTTGGGCGAGACGCACCCCCGATTGCTGTAAGCGCTCTTTTGCGACCACACTAAATTTTTGTATGTCGTCTTCTGTAATTTTCGGGTTGGCGAGTGGTTGGCATTTTGTGCTGAAGAAAGTTGATCGAACCGTACAATATTTCGTTTCTGGTGAGATTGTTATAGCAAAGCTTTCGGCGGTCCATTCCAGTGGAGAACTTTGTTCCCACTTCTTCCGTTGTTGAGTGGATATTTGTTTCGCTAGTTGCTCGGCAAATATCCACCACTTGGCAGAGCCAACTAATTTGTCTACAACCACGCTATCCCAGAGGCTATGCATATTAAGTTTTGCAGAAACCTTGATCCGGTTGCCGCCACGGTCGTCGGCAAAACTGATGTGCATGGGCTGATGCGCATCTGCTACCCAGTGCCCGAGGAAGAACAACGCTTCGGCTTTGTCCGCGCCGCTAGTGCTGCTTTTAAATTTCGTCTGATGGTAATCGATGCCTGTGAGAATACAATTTCCTCTACAGTATTTGCGTCCAGGTTGTTTCACTGAACGTGGGACATTCAGAAAATGCCAATTCTCAAAACGCCTAAATTTTTTCCATTTTGTGGCTCCTAACCTAGCCTTTGATCGAGCAATATCTGCTAGTACACAAGTTTGGGAAAAAAACCGGAATGACCTTCGATCGGGTGTTCGATAGTTGACGACGATTTGATCGAGCGCTTTCTGTTGCTGCGTTTCAAGTAACTGGTAGGCAATGCCACAGGCGATTTTATGTCCGGTGGCGCCCCAGCCATGTGTGTTTAAGGAAATTAAACACAATAAGAGTAGTACCAATCCCTGGCGAATTTCTATCATAATGTTTTGCTGGCAGCCGCTAATCCCAAATCTGCTGCATTGACAATGCGCTGTACGTCGTCAACGGTAACAATTAGGGGTGGTGATAGAATAATATTATTTCCAGACACTCGAATCATTACACCGGCTTGGTAAGCGGCTTCAAAAAATGCGGCAGATGTGACTTTGCCTGCCGGTGTTTTCTTTTCCGGATCGGAAACGAGTTCAATTGCCGCCATAAGGCCAATACCGCGGGTATTGCCGGCGACTTCGTATTTTTCTTCGAGCTTTTTCAAACCGTTCTGAAGGTGTTCGCCGACTACTCGTGAATTACGGGCAACCTCAAGTCGGGCGGTCTCTTCTAATGTTGCCAGAGCGGCCGCACACGCTACAGGGTGTCCTGAATAGGTATAGCCGTGGCCTATGGCTCCAAAGCTATCGCGGTTGCTCTCAAAGGATTCAACCACCTTCTCGTTAAGCAGAACGCCACCGAGAGGGAAGTAACCGTTGGTGATGGCCTTGGCGAAAGCCATCATATCCGGTTGAACGTTCCAAAGACGTGAGCCTGTCCATGCACCGGTTCGACCAAATGCGGTGATAACTTCATCGGCAATCATTAGCACGCCGTGACGCGTACAAATTTCTCTGGCCAGAGGCATAAATGTTTCATGGGGCACAATCACACCACCAGCTCCTAGTACAGGTTCCATGATAAATGCGGCGACAGTATCCGGGCCTTGGAAAATAATTTCTTCCTCGAGTAGATTAGCGCACAGTTTGGCAATTTTTTGCGGGTCGGTTTCTTCAAACGGATTACGATAATCCCAGGGTGCGGGTATATGATAAACACCGGGCAACAAGGGCTCGTAGTTGCGTCTAAAATTCGCATTACCGTTTATTGAGGCTCCACCGAAATGGGTTCCATGATAGCCACGACGTAGGCTAATAAACTTCGTCCGGTCTCGCTCGCCTCGTACTTTGTGATACTGCCGAGCTAGCCGCAAAGCGGTTTCAATGCTGTCTGAACCGCCGGATGTAAAAAATGTTCGGCACATACCTTCTGGTTTAAACCAATCCAGAATCTTTACGCTGAGCTCAATGAGTGGAGCTGTGGTTGTGCCACGAAACGATGAATAATAGGGCAGTACTTCCAGTTGCTTGCTAATCGCTTGTTTTATGGTCGTGTTGCTATAACCTAGATTAACATTCCATAAACCACCAACCGCATCTACTACCCGGTTGTTATCAACGTCTGTTAGTTCCACACCATCGGCCGATACAAAAATTTTTGGTGGGTTTTCATGCATGTCGTTAGGATGTGCCATTGGATGCCACAAATACCGTGCATTATTTTCCTTAAGAAAAGCGCTGTCTATCATTTACTGGTGCCTCAAAAAAGTCAGAATTCGTATTTTGGGTTTGGCCGGTGGATTAAGCACAGCCCAGCAGATCCAATGCAAGTTGAAAGCTTTGTGCCGGATTTTGTACATCAAAATGTACAGTTTGCATACCAACGGCTTTTGCGCCGTTGATATTCCTAAGTTGGTCGTCAACAAAAACACAGTGTTGCGGAAGCGCTCCTAATTTGGAGCAACAGTCGGTGTAGGCTCGTGGATCCGGTTTAAGTATTTGTGTATAGGTAGCATCGCAAATCGTATCCATTAGATTCATAAAATTTAACTGGTATTTGAATAACTCACCGTAAAATAAATCAAGTTCATTAGAAAGTATGGCCAGCTTGTAACCCGCTGCATGTGCCCGGTTGATGGCGCTAAGTGCTTCCGGTCGAATTACCAATTTAGGTTCGGCACCTCTTGCTGCACGGACAAAATCCTGCATTGTGTTCCAGTCTTTACCAATCAATTTACCAACTTCTTGGGCCCGGGTTAGCCAGTAGTCTCGTTCACTGATCTTATCGCTTAGCATGGATTGCCAAAGTTCATCAGAACCGGGATTGAACGGCCCGCGCCAGGTCAAACTGTTTTTCGGCAACCCAAGAGCGCGTTCGGTTTCTTCATGGGTTTCAAACAAGGTACGTGATATCACGCCCCCAAAATCGAGTACCAAGCAGGTGTCTGCCTGAGTAATAGACTTAGTCATCGCCGACAGCCCGTTTCCAAATACCGCCTTGGGCGCGAGTCAGTGCTGTTGCAGCCTGAATTACAGAATCTCGCATGATGACTTTTTGTTTCACTGTCATTCGCGATGAAGGCGCAACAACAGCTACGGCACCCGCAACAAAACCCTTACGTGAAAAAACAGCGGCGGCTATACCTTCTGCTTCATCCTCAAAACCATGAATAACATGGGCAAACCCTCGTTTACGCGTTTGACGAATTTGTTGTTTTAACTTTTCAGCATCTGTAATAGTAGCGCCGGTGTAAGTGGTTAGCGGTTTACTGATTATAGATTCAACAAATTCTTCAGTTTCATGAGCCAGATAGGCTAATCCTGATGCAGTGCAGTGCAAGGGCAGAGCATCACCGTAATTTACGCTTACCCGCAGCGAGTGGCTGGATTCTACTCGGTGCACTGTTACTAAATGGGTTCCGGATAAAACGGAGAAATGGGTAGTTTCGCCCGTTTTGGTGGCAATTTGTTCTAATATAGGTTTTATAGTTGTCTGTATTGGAACGGTAGACTCCCGAACGTGGGCCAGTCTCAGCAGTTCGGCGCCTAAAGTGTAAACCCTTGTTTCTGGGTTCTGTTCTACCATGCCATTGCGCATCAGCGCGAGTAAAAGTCGACGAGTTGTCGCTTTATCCTGATTGGCCTGTCGTGCTATTTCAGAAAGCCCGAACTCGGGTTGTTGAATACTGAAATGGTTAAGCAAGCTTAGCGCTTTATCAAGGGTTGTAGACATCAATGTTTGATTCGAAATAGTGGCCGCGGACAAAATTATTGACAGGAGACAATGATGTTGTCAAAATTATTTGAAACACAGATTCATATAATGAACCTGTGTGTAAAAATTGTCCATAGTGTTTTGCCTTGATTTAAAAGACAAACAGGAGCCTTTTGCATAAGCTTAGGGCAGTATGATTCAATGACACCCGGTAAACGGGACTCAAAACCAGCGAGGAGAATTAGATGAAATCGATGTTGAAACTTGTTGCAGTTGGCTTAGCCGCTGCATTCCTGATTGTGGGTCCTGCCCACGCGGCATATCCCGATAAGCCAGTATCTTTTATTGTTCCATGGCCTCCAGGTGACCTTGAAGACGTTCTGACACGAATGATCGCTGATGATTTTCAGGCTGAATATGGAATTGCGGCAGCAGTAGTTAACAAGCCTGGTGGCGGCGGTGGCCCATTTCCTGGGGCTCTTGAAGTAGCTAACGCGGATGCTGATGGATCAATGGTTGGTAGTTTTGTAATTGGTGTGCCTGTTGTTGGCCCAGCGGTTGGTGTGCCCGGTATTGAAGAAGATACGTTTGAAGCTTTGGGTATCTTTCTAACCTATCCCTTCGTAATTGCAGCTTCTAAAGATGCACCGTTCTCTAATATGGACGAACTTGCCGCACACGCCCAATCTAATGATGTTGCCCTCGGTCACTTTGGACCACCATTGGTACCAACCAAAGTAACACTTGCTATGGCTAAAGCGAAAGGCTTCAGCTACTCCTCTGATGCTGCTTTTGATGCTCTCGATTGCAATACGCTGGCATCTGGTGATGCCGATGTAATCAATACAACTATTCAACTTATACTCCCGTGTTTAGACAAAGTGAATGTATTGGCTTCAATTACTAGTGGTCCGATTCATCTAGTCCCAGATGCTCCAACTGCAGGTCAATTAGAAGCTTCACTAGATGTTTTCTTGTGGAACGGTCTGTTTGTAAAAAAAGGTACTCCAGCGGACGTTAAAGAAAAGATAATTGCCGTAGCTAAGAAGACTATGGCGAGTGATAAAGCGCAACAGCTTGCGAAAGATACGGGCGCGCAAGTGTATTGGATGGATGCAGCCGCTGCGGAAGCTCAAATCGTAAAAGATCGTGCAACCATGATAACTGTCAACAGCATGATAAACTAATATTTACTTCACTCATTCTGACCACTAACGGCGTGTTCGAATTGTTGAATTTCGAGCACGCCTTTTTTTATGGCTAAGGAAAAACCACAAAACGCTACTCATAACTCATCTAGAGCTGAGGATGAGTTATTTGGCCGTGATCAAAACAGTGGCGAGATCGTTTTTGCGGGCTTTTTGTTATTTATTGCGTTGTTGTTACTGGCTTTGATTGCTCAACAAACAACTTATATCAAAGGAATGTCGTTTGTTAGTCAGCCTAGATTTTGGCCTGGGTTGTGTCTTATCGGATTTGCGCTTTGCGCGGCAATCCACTTTTACAATGTCTATAAAAGTTTTGATTTTGTTGCTAACAAACAGGCGACGATTACGGAACTCCGTCACTGGGTATCACCTCTAGAATATGCCATTTATTTCATGGCTTATGTTTACCTAACACAATGGCTTGGATATCTATTCTCAACGTTACTTTTTAGTCTATTTTTGGTGCGTCGCTGTGGTTATAGTGGGCGACGTTGGTCATTATCTGCAGCTGGGTTTGCGCTAATCGTCGTTTTGTTTTTTAAAACCTTCTTACAAATAAAAATTCCCGGTGGCGTACTTTATGAGTGGTTTCCGGCAGGGCTGCGTAATTTTATGATTCTGTATCTTTGATATGTTAGTTGAAGGCATAACGGCCGTACTTAGATTCGATGTGATGCTAGCATTATTCGTAGGTGCTATTGGCGGTGTCATTATTGGTGCTATTCCTGGTGTGGGTGCTGCTGTGGCAATAGCTATCTTATTACCAGCTACGTTTTCTATGGAGCCGCTGGTTGGGTTGACATTGCTATTGGGAATTTACGGCGCCTCTATGTATGGCGGTGCAATACCGGCAATACTGATTAATACACCTGGCACACCGGTTAATGCATTAACCACTTATGACGGTTATCCGATGACGTTACGAGGAGAAGGCTCGCGGGCTATTTCCTTGGCGTATAGCGCATCATTTTTTGGCGGAATCTTCTCGGTGCTGTGCCTGATGATTTTATCCCCTTATCTCGCCAAAGTTGCACCTTTGTTCGGCTCAAGAGACATCTTTATGGCGGCTCTGCTTGGAGTTGTATTGGTAATCGTGTCTCATCGTGGTAAAGCCATGGTTGCCGGCATGCTGTTATTTTTCGGTATGTTTCTAAACACCGTTGGCATGGAAACCGTGCGTTATTCCATGCGTTATACGTTCGAACAAGATTGGCTTATCTCGGGCTTTAATTTGATCGTCGTATTGTTAGGCCTATTTGCTATATCCCAGGCATTTCTCTTATTGACTGAAAAAGATTCTGTTCCCAAGCAGGGCAAAATTAGTGGTGGTGTGCTTCATGGTTTTAAAGAATTGTTTCAACATAAAAGAGTAGTAACCACATCGTCTACCTTCGGTGTAGTGATGGGGATAATCCCGGGGGTAGGCGAGTTTTTATCTCAATTTTTTTCTTACTCGTTGGCACAGAAGTTCTCGAAAACTCCAGAACTTTTTGGTAATGGCGCACCGGAAGGAATCGTTGCTGCGGAATCAGCAAATAATGCTGTGCCGGCAGCGGCTATGGTTCCGTTGCTAGCGCTAGGCATTCCAGGTGAGGCATTAACTGCGATGATGCTTTCGGTTTTTTATGTGCATAATATTATTCCGGGACCCGCTCTATTTAGCACACGTCCTGAGTTTCTGGTGAGTCTTTATACCTGCCTGTTTGTGGTGAATATAGTCATTGTTATATTTCTATTGTTTAGTACGCGATTAATAACTAAGATTATTCGTATACCGACTAAGTTTCTGGGAATGTGTATTTTAACGCTGTCTCTGGTCGGTGTTTACAGCCTGCGAAATTCACCGATTGATTGTGCTGTCGCTGCGGTCTGTGGTCTATTCGGGTTTATTTTAAAGCGACTTGATTGGCCAGTAGTGCCAGTGGTTTTGGGAATGGTTCTCGGGCGCATTCTTGATGAAAAATTCCGTAATAGTCTCGCCAGGCTGAATACTCCCATCGATATGATTGATAGACCTATTTCCGGTTCTATATTCGCTATTATCGTTTTGGTGCTGATAGCGCATTTCTACGGAATGTATCGTGCTCGTTCTCGCCGACTTGTGAGTTAAGGCTAACAACTTACACTAACAACTTCCCCGGGTTCAAGTCTTAAGTGCAACCGTCAAGGTTTCTTTTGAACTATAGAACGCCTCATGAGGCGTTCTATAGTTCAGCGTCTTTCTGGGTCGATGGTTCAATCGGTCCATGGTCGATTGTAACGA
>Ga0213861_10002815_pt1 | contig 14674 bp, 13 predicted proteins | sample PICome_4_FD_160110 | JGI IMG/M metagenome (GOLD analysis project Ga0213861, IMG submission 160110) | Coastal seawater microbial communities near Pivers Island, North Carolina, United States - PICO131 | ecosystem: Environmental > Aquatic > Marine > Coastal | place: USA: North Carolina... | reverse complement strand
GAAACACGTGATAATGTTTTATCACAACATATTCAATTAAACTCTGTTTTAGTTAGAGATGTTACATTACCAACTGCTATTAAAGAAGGTATTGAGAGAAAATTAGTTCAAGAGCAGGAATCTTTAGAATATGAATTTAGACTTGTTAAAGCTGAACAAGAAGCTGAAAGACAAAGAATTGATGCTGAAGGTAAAGCTATTGCAAATAGAATTTTAAGTGCTTCATTAACTGATAGAATTCTTAGAGAAAAAGGAATTGAAGCAACATTGAAATTATCTGAATCACCTAATGCTAAGGTTATTGTTATTGGTTCTGGTGAAGATGGAATGCCAATAATTTTAGGTGGAAACAACTAAGATTTATTTTTAAATCAATAAAGAACCCATGATCATTTTGATTGTGGGTTTTTTTATTTCTAATTTTAGAGATAACATCTATAAAGAAAAGCAGGAGGGAAGTTAGTTAAGGTAAAAGTAAGTTTCACTTTTTTAAAATACCTTTTTAATCTCCTGTAATCATATGGTGTATATTGAAACTGGACATACTGACCTTCACTTTTTAAATATTTAATTGAATTTTGAATTATAGAATTTTTGATATCAACAGGTATTAGTGATAGGGGTAGTGCAGAAATAATGTAATCAACTTCATTTAAATTTTCCTTTTTTATATAATCTCCTATTTTCTCAGCACTATCATTAATAAGAATTACTCTTTCATCATTTATTTTTTCTTTTAAAATTTTATAGAAATATTCATTTGTTTCAAAAACAAAAAATTTAGTGTTAGGTCCAATAAGTTTTAATATTTCTGTAGTAAAAACACCATCACCTGCACCAAATTCTACAACAGATGAAGCCTCATTTAATTTAAGCGATCCATACATCTTATTCCCCATAGCTTTACTACTAGAGGAAATTGCACCTACACTTTTATGTTTTAAAAATTCTTTGAAATATGACATAATTTTAGTTTATACAATTTAAAAAATCTGGAAATTATCTTGAAGTCTTTTAAGAATAATATTCATCATTCTTTTATTTAATGATGATGAATTTTTTCTATAAGCATCATACTCTTTAATTGTAAATAATCCTACAATCATTCCCTTCAACAGATTTCTAAATTTTTGATTTTTATTAATTGAATTTTCAATATAATCTAGTTTTTTTTCATTTGAAAGTTCATAAAAGACATTCTTGTGTTTATTAATATAATTCTTATAAGTTTCTATTAATATTGGAGATTGTAGCTTGATAATAGGCCTTAAGGTGTCATTCTGAAAAGATTCTTCATCAGTGATTTGTGATGATTTTTTTAAATTTAAGACAGGTCTTATTTTAATTAAATCGTTTGGTCTATCATTCATATTAATTACTATTTAATTTATTTTAAAAACTATCATTATTAAAATCAACACTTATAAATATTTATATTTCACCTCTTTTAATTACTGTTTCAATAAAATCTGTAGATGGATTAAAAGGATTTAATGCATTAATTACTGAATCATCTGATAATCCTTTTAAGGGTTGAACATTATTTATTGAAAATGTATTGATTGATTCTGGAAAGTTATAGAATCCTTCTCTAAAGGTAAATATCCATTTTATATTTAATCCACTGGTCCACTCTCCTGTAGAGTTCCCATTTTCATCATATTTCAGGAAATAATCTTTTATATGAAGATCTGGAAATGCAACAGAGGCTTCATCAAGACCATCAATGACTATAACTAAATTTTCAGATAAATTTTTTCTTGTTGGTTTAAAATAATTATCTAAGAGATTCTGAAAGAGTAAAATTATATCATGATATTTAACTGGAAGTCTCCTAACTTTTTGATTAATCTCATCATCTTCTAAATCCCAAATCTGTAATTTTTTCCCCTGCAGTATTAAATGGTATAGGATAGCATGAAGATTGTTAGGCATACCTGAGCTACAAAAGTGATACAAAACAGGGATATTGTAATCTGAGTCTGACAATTTTTCTATTATAAAAGATACTAAAGCTCCTTTACCCATTCCTGCTTTTGAAAAAACAGGGAGAATATTCTCTTCTTGATCAGAATTTTCAATCCAATCTAATATCATCTTAGTTTCATTTTCTCTTCCTACAAAACATTCTAAATAATAGTCAATTTTATCATCATGATAAAAGATTTTACCAGCTCCTCCCTTTAATGCTTTTATCATTGGGTTAAAAAGAGAATCATAATGCATAGAAACATCTTGTTCTTGAACATCACCATAATATGTGCTTATTAACTCAGCCTTACTTTTATTATCATATAAACCTTGAAAAATATATGGTAATCCATCTTTAGTACCCTTTTGAATAAATGGATGAAGACTAATTTTTTTTGATTTTGAAAATATACCTTCTCCTTTTTCTATAAAATTAAATTCTCCACTAATTTCCTCAAATTTAGAGTCTGAAAATAGGGGGGATACTTCTAAACACATTCGGTTTAGCAATTTTATTCCATTTATTATTTTTTTGGCATCTTTTGGTCTTAAAGTGATAATCTCATGAACATATTTATTTCTAAATGTTACAAATTTCCCCAATAATGATTGCCCACCTTTTTCTTTTTTTACACACGTAGCCCATTTTGAATTACTATCACAAGAAATTTCCCATATTATTCTCCAATTTGTATCACTTGGAAGAATCTCTCTTAAATTATCAACTATTTGTTTAATTAAACTAGCATCTTCTTCATCTGTTCCTTCTTCTAATTTTTTTTCAAGATTAATAACAGATCCTAACCTTAACATTAATGTTCCTGATCCAAGACCTGACATTAATAAATTATTTAATTGAGCTTTATTATTTACTATTAAATCAATTATTTTTTCTGAATCTATATCATCAATTTGAAGTGAATTATATTGACTAATAAAACGATTTACATAATTTGAAATAGGCTGTGGAAGGTTTCTCATAATTTCAATGTTTTATGTTGATACTCAAATTCTATATCTCTTCTTCCAATTGAAAACAAAATTCTGGAGGACTCTGTTATTTCTTTAGGAAATTCATATAATTTATCCACTTGATCTCTTTCAAATTTATCATTTGATATTTTATAAAATGGCTCTAAGATTGAGAATGCTTCATGAACAATTTCCATAGGGTAATTATTTTTATCACTAAATCTTCTTGCAATTACAATTTTATTAGCATCTAATTCTTTAATTATATTAGTCGTAATGTTAACTAATTTTTCATAATCATCTTTTTCATTCTCTATATCTATATTAGGCCCCTTATATCTTAGATAATTTTTAAAAACCTCTTTCCATTCAGGGGCTTTAAATGGAGATTTTTGAAGAGAATTATTAATTGACTTATTAAAAAATTGATTCATCCAAGAATGATTGATTCCAAAACCTATTAAAAGAATATTATTCTCATAAAATAAATCAGCTAAATGTAGAATATGGTTATTATTAAATAAAGAGATATGAATTGAATCAATTATTACAACTGGTTTTATTTTACACTTTTTTCTTAACTGAACTAAAGCTTTCTTATTATTCTTGCTATAATTATCATCACTAACGTGTATGGATAGTTTTTTGATTATTCTATTTAAAAGAAAATCACTTGTGAAGTTTATACCAATATGCTCTAATTTTTGATATACTATAAAAAACTTCTTATTATTTTCTAGAGAATTAACTATTAAGGAATAGAAATCAATAGTATCCTGTTGAGGGTTAGTCAAAAATGAAATTGCACCTTTTTCATTGGTGTCTAAAAAGTCTAAAATTTCAGAAACATTGTTTTTTGAATTAATATTTTTTTCTATGAGCTGTTTCTGATCATTCTCATATTCTTCAGATTTTTCATATTGAATTCTAGTTGTTAGTTTTCCAAAATCAAAACAGTCTTTATATAATTGCCAATTATCATTTTCAATATCCCATTCACCTATAAAATTTGAAATATCATTATTCTTTTCTATGAAGTGGAAACTATACTTTGATTGAATTTTAAATAAGTCTTTTTTAATAAGTTGATCTAGAACTTTTGCTATATGATTAGCCTCTAACATATTCCTTTCTGCTGGTAGAACAAAAAAACCGTGCATTACAGCATTTCTAAGTTCTGATAATCTCTCAAAATCATTATTTAAAACTGTATTATTTGATTTATTCCAGTAAAGACTTAGAATTTCCTTTGATAGGGTATTATTGACATCTTTAACCATATATGCTGACCATCTGTAAAGTGGACCTGCATTGTATGAATGTGATTTTGATGTAAACAAATCAAGAATAAAGTCATTATAAACATCTTTTTGATTTTTCTGAGATAGATATATGCTTATTCCTACAGAAGCTAGCTCTAGAAGAATTCTCTCAGAAAGATCTACTAATTCATCTGCTGCATAGTCTTCATCCTCATCCATAACATTTTTAATACAATCATTAATAGATTTAGGAAGGTTTGGATTATTATATAACTTTTCTAGTTCTGTACTTTTCATAATTTTGAACTAAGTTGAATCCATTGATCAAAATCAATGGCTTGTTTTAATAAATTTATTTTATTCTCACTTTTATTTTTCTTAAAAAAACATTCCATTTTTGCGTAATAAAATAAGATGATCATCTTTTTGTTGTAAGAATTAATACTATTTATATGAAGATGAAAAATTGAGTTATCATCCCATTCACTTAATTCTAAAAAATCATATTCATTTTTCTTTGATATAGATTTAAAGAGGTAATGTCCAGAAGCAGATAGGTAATGTGTGAGATCTTTACTTATTAAATATTTTTTATCAATTTTATAAAGGTAATTTAATGAATCCATTTGGTCGAATTCAGATGATTCACTCTCAATTTCTTTATTTAAATGATTTTCGTATTCAATATCTTTCAATATCACACTATGTATGTTATTTTTATTATAATTAAACCTTAAATTCTTATATAATAAAATTTCGCTATCAAAACCTTCAATAGAAGACGTACAATCGGATTCATGGTGAGACTTAAGATATTTATTAAAATCAAAATTTAAAAAGTCTTTGTTTAGTAATCTTTCACATTCTTTAATCATACTTTGCTCATTATATTTTTCATCAAATCTTGATCTTGTGGCGTATAAATCTTTGTTATGATTAGAATCAATTTTAAGAGCAGAATTTTTAGAGTTTTCATTTATACCTCCTGATATTTTTTTTAGAATATTTATATATTCATGAAGTAAATGTTCTCTATAATCTGGTGCGCATAAGAATTCTGGTTCACCTGGTTTCCAATCATCACGCCAATCCGCATAACTAAAAATCTCTTCCAATTGTTTTTTCATACTTTTTATGGCTTCATTAATATTATTTGAAGCTATTAGGCATGAAACAATATTTAACATAAAATAGTATTTCTGTTCGTTATTGTATCCTTTATGGAACTTGTTTGAGTCTAGTTCAAATTCATCAGCTATTTTTATAAAATTTTTGTTTTGATTTTCTTTGAATTTCCTAAGTAATAGTTGAGAATAAATCTCAAAATCTAAACTATTTACAATTCTTGTATTTTTTTTCATTTCAATATCTAGCTCCTCTGCATAACTAATTAGTTTTTGTGAATCTTCTATATATCCATGATTATATAATTTATTGGAAAGCCATATTGCAATTCGTGTTTTTTGATTACCTAAAACACGTGAATCAAATAACGGATTGATTGATTTAAGATTTTTAATCATCTCTTCAATTAAGGATTTATTAAAGTCGTTTATTGATTCTGTTTTATTTTTAAAAGAGAGAGAATTATACAGATATTTTATTGAATAAAATTCTCCTATAAGTATATCCATTCTGATATTTCTTGATATTTCAATCGTGCGAAGGTCTCTAGTATCTGAAAAGTCATTATAAACTATTTCATTAATATTTTTTGAAAATAGATTTATATAATCTAATGATTTAGATTTATTCTTTGAGTTCTTGAATAAAAGAAGTTTAAGAATGTTTCCATTAATAAACACACTCATCATTTGAGGTGAAGAAGGGTTAGTGTTTATTTTAGGTCTATTGAATGTTAGGATTTTTTGCAAGTGATTGATTAGTAAATCATCTTTTTTATTAGCAATCTCATTGATAATATGTAAATTAAGTGATGAGGAAACACTTGAAAATGAAAGCAATTCATCAAGGTTTAGATTAGAATAATATTTATAGCTGTATTTATTTTTTCCTAATATTAATTTATTCTCTTTTGCATATTTTAAAGCTAATTCTTTATTGTATAGAAAAGTTTTCCAAAAAATCTTTTCGTCTTCATAAATTTCACTTTCATCATTGTGTTTAATTAAATCATTAATTAATTGATGATCATCTATTTTAAGCAATTCTTTTAAAAGTGTACCATATTTACCTTCTTTAATTCTAATTTGCTTAATTAGTTTTATAGTATTGATAGACTTTTCAAAATACTCTTTACACTCTTTCTCGATTTTGTTCTCCTTCATTGTAACAAAAATTTTCGAATACTGTTCTGCTCTTATTTCATTATGTTTCAAAGAATTTAACCTCTCTTTATAGTGATCTAAAAGATTAAAAGCATTTTTAACATCATATTTAAATAATATTTTTAATAATTTTTGAACTATATTTCCTAAACCACGCCAATTCTTTTTCCATGTTGGTAAAGGTGATTTTCTATTATAAATTTCATAGACAATTTTTGTTGCTTCTGAAACCTTACCACTTTGATACAATAATTCTGTTTCATATATCTCTATTTTACACCTCCAGTAGTCATTAGGAAGCATTTCATATACTCTTTCATACATTTCTTTATTACCAATTAAGATTAATGTTTTTAATAGTCTATAAACACAATCACTCTTTTTACAATATATTTTATCATCTGAATAATCCTGATAATCTGGAAAAACCATTCTATTACAAACATCAATGCATCCTTCAAATTGATCTTCGGATAAAAATTTATTAAAAATCTCAAGGTTTAAACCACCATAGTCCTTGTAAAAATTATCTCTTTCTATAACATTTAGAAGTTTATTTTTAAATTCTTCACCTTTTTTACTTGAAAAGAGTTTAGATACTTTCAGAATCCTTTCCATAGATTTACCTTTTAGATTTCCTTGATATATTGGTTCATAAGGTTCATTATCTTGATAGAAATCTTTCTCTTCTAAATCTTCAACTAATCTTAGTGCTTCTTCAAAACACATTAATGCAGCATCTTCTTTTGATTTAATCATTTTAGAGGTTTTCTTATCAATAAAACCAATAAAATCACTCTCTAATTTGAAATATCTATAAGCACAATACAATAAACATAAAACCTTATGCTCATTATTATCTATCACATAAATTGCTATTAATTCTGAAATGTTAAAATTTTGAAAGTTAAAATCATTAAAATCATTAATGTGGACTATTTTATTGTCTCTTCCAGATCCATCATCTGTATAAACACCATTATAACCGAGTAAATCTGACTCGTAAAGCATCTCTATGATCGAATTCTCAACGCCTGTATTGTCACGAATAATTTTAATTATGGTTTCTTTTTTAAGGTCATTAAATTCTAAGTCATCATAACCCAATGATGATGGAATCAAGCTAATTCTTTTATCTAAATAACAAAGGTTTTCATCTACAACTAATGGCCAAAAATGCTTGTATATCATGTTCTTTAATAAGACTATTGCTTTATCATCATATTTATTTTCATTTGAATCAAAAATGATTAATCCTAATCTCTGAAATTCAATTTGATATTGCAGTATTAATATACCTGGATACCAATCTGGTACAATCCCATCAGTATTATCAGAAATAGATTTTATTATTTCTTTAAGTGCATCATCTCTAGATTTTAAGTGACTTAAAGATCCAATTGTGAGCTCATGAATCATTATAATGTGAATTAAAATTAGATTCTCACCTTCAAATGTTAATGCTCTAGATAAAGCTGTATAATAATCTTCATTATGTAAAAAGTTTAGAATCTCTTTGGAACTGTTTTTTTCATCCAGATTAAGTTTCAAACTATTAACGGTTGATTTCAAAGTGTTTAATTCTAAGTGACGTCTTGCACTTTCTTTTATGCTGCCATTAAGACCCCTTTGAGACCATTTGTATTCATTTGAGAGACTTATTTGCTTTGACCATATATCATTATCATTAGTATAATTAATAAGTCTATCATAATTGGTGTCCATTTGCGATTCTACAAGCATATGATGACTTAAATACTCTAATGCATAAGATTCAGACTCATCTCCCAAAGAACTCTTTAAAGAGGCTTCTAAATAGCTAATAATTTGTTCATTAAGTTCGTTTATCTCATGATTACTGAGTTTTTGTAGTAAAAAAACTCTTAATCTATCATGAAATAAAACATATTTACCAGGTTCTGGAGAATTAAACCAATTAGAATACCGATCAATTAATTGCTTACTTAAATCTTCATCTTCGTTTAAAAGCTTGCTGTAAAAATTTGTAGATACTGCTCTTTTAAGTAAAGACCATAAGGCGAGTCTTTTTAAAAGTTTTGATCTTTCAACTGAAGATATATCAGATGAAAACTCTTTTTCAAATATTCCGACAAAACCATAGGGGAGAGAGGATGAATTATCGGAAGAAATAGAACCATTATTTAATTCATCAAATACATAACGTAGATATGTTGGCTCTAATTCTCTCAATAAGTTTAATATTTTTTTCTTGTTCTAAAAATTATAAATATTATTATTATTAAAACTAAACCAATATATGTAGACAAATTATATACATAGAGGTCTTCAATACCTATAATTTTTCTTATCCCATCTATATATAAAGGAAGCTCTAGTGCAGCTATAACAGATAATATAAGTAGCAAAAGTTCTTGTTGTCTCTGCTGTTTCTCATTAATCTGAACTGCAAAACTTTCTAGTTTGTTTTCAACATAGTCTAAATCTTCATCTATTTCCAATGATGAATTAATTCCTTTGTAAATCTCATTTGGTAAAAAATTATATGAAATTTTTTTTCTATAATACTTATTATAAAAGTTTTGAAATTCAAAACGCTTCGATTTTGGATTAGTAGAAAAGTCATTTGAAAGAATCTGTAGTGAACATTTTAGATAAAGACTATAAACATAAATAGAAAAATATATATCATTCCAGCTCGAATGAGTATGAGCGTGATTCTTATTATAGTTGTCAATCCCAATAACAGTAAATGAATTTAACAGAGCAAGACAATCATAATTTTTAAAGCACGAAATCTTTGAATCTAAAACTTTATTCATATAAGACTCAGAGGGTGATTCAAGTGAGTTTGTTAAAGAAGATCCTATTTTAGAAAATGTGCCTAATTCAAAAAGCAAATTATCTCTGTCTTTGCTAACATCATTGTCTATTATCAAATAGTTTTTAAAATTATTACCAGCAAATTGCTCAATAGGACTATCATTGTCGTAAAAATTTATTCCATTTAATAAATATTTAGAAATAAATTCTCTTAGCATTAATCTATTTCCATCATATTCAATTTCTAATTTATGCTGTCTTAAAGAATTTGTAAGGTCAGAGATTTCATTAAATGTGACTTTTTCAACATCATAACTTAGAGAGAAAATTCCTGTCTGGTTATTCTTGTATGGATCTATAAAAAGAAAAATTTCAATATTATTTATTTTAATTTTTTTATTTAAATGTGTAATTACAATTTCATAATCAACATCTTTTGTGTATCTATCTAAAGATTTATCAATAATTCTAGCGAACATAATCTCAATAAACTCGCTGTGATATGAATTATTAAGGAAGGATTGAGTTTCGTTTGGAAACGTCTTATAAAGAAAATCTTTATTAGAAAACATTTCATAAGTTTTTTTGTCGAAATTAAAAAAACCTAAAGTCTTGTATATACAGTTATCTATTTTTTTAACATTCATTTCAGTCTAATTAAAATATTCTAGGTATTTCTGGATATGGAACAAATGATTCTAGCAATAAATAAACACTTTCTTTAAGTAATAATGAAATTGAGATAATCAGAGTTGCAGTTATAATTGCTATTGCTATATTATTGTTTTTTATTTCTTTAAACTCATCAATATCTTTTGTCATTATTGTAAATAAAAAGATTGATAAAAAAATCACTACCAAAATGGTAATTACAATTATGGTTATAAAAAGTATTGAATATTTTAGTCCATCCAGAATAATTATTCCCTCATATTCAGGATTATCTATTAATAATTTTAAAGAATTAAGAATAGGTGATTTAATTCCTTCAATTAGATATGCTACTGAAAAAAGGATTGAAGAAACAAATATTGAATAAGAAATATTGTCATTCTTTATTTTTAATTTTTCTTTTAAAAGTTTATCTAAAAATCTATAACATAAGTATAGTATAATAACACCAAAAAGAATAGAGATGCTAATTTCAATTAACGATAATGTAAAAGTTTGTGTGTTCATAATAATTTATTTAAAGAAGTCCGACGTACCAATAATCTATATCTGAAGTTGATGAAGGTAATACACCTAAATCATATCCTGTTGATGTAGTTTCCCAAGTGTAATATCTTTTCCCTTTATAATATTTATATCTTCCAGTATATGGAATATTTAATCCAATAATTGAATGAGCATATAAATTACTGTTTAATATAACAACATCATAACCAAAATGTCTTAAAATAGTAAAAATTAAGAGAGTTCTAGAATCGCAATCTCCTTTCTTTTTTTTAATAAATTCAAGAGGTGTATATATACCACCCGTAATACCTCCCTCACATTTTACTCCTCTAGATATATCATAACTAATTGAGTTGTCGCTTAAGGCTAATGATCTACATGTTCCTCCCGTAACATAAGAGTAGGGGATATGTTGGACCATTGCAACAACAATTTCTGCAAATTTCTTTCTTGATAGACTTCTGTCTTTTCTAATAAAATCAAGATCTTGATAAACTTTATCTAAGTCATAATAATCAGATTTAAATATATCAACATAAAGCCATTCTATGGAGGATGCAGAACTTCTATCTCTGTTTCGTAAAGATTTTAAATAATCATCATATAAAATTTTTAGATTGGCAGAGTAATAAAAATTTCTAAGGTCTCTCCAGTTTACATATGTATTAATAATTTTATTTGTATCGAGATTTGAACCAATTTCAACTAATGGATTAGAGTCTTCAACAACTCTGTCATGCCTCAAATTAAATTCTGCTATTGACAGAATTACAAGAAATAAAAAGATCCAGGAAGTTATATATAAAAAGTTCTTCATTTTCTAAAAGGAGAGTTTTTTTGATGGATCTTAATTGCTTTAAGTGAGTATATAACTCCTAATATAACAATCAAGATTGATAAACCTGAAAGTTCAATAAATATAAAATAATTATAAAGTCCATGAATTAAGGTAGGGAACAAGATAGCTAATAATAGCTTTTGATTTCTGTTGTTGGATTCCATCTTTGCTTTACCAAGAAAATATCCCATAACAACTCCGCAAGTAGCATGCATCGGAATTGTCAAAATCATCCTTTGTAATGCAAGTGAAGAACCGCCATCCTGACCAACTACATACATAATATTCTCTACTAAAGCAAAGCCCATAGTTAACATAACAGAATAAATAATTCCGTCATAAGGTTCATTAAAATCATCTTTTGGATAATTATAGAATAAAAGAACCAAGTATTTAATTCCTTCTTCAACTAATGCAACACCTAAAAGCATATAAATGAACAGGTTTTGAAAAAATTCTTCTGCAACTAATTCCAATACAATCATTGGTAATACAATAATAAATCCTATAAAAAAGGTTTTTAAGAGAAGTTTATGTGGTTCAATTTCATATAGATCATTCCTATATATAAAAAAGGCTACAAGCACAGGTGGTATAACAGCAGAAACAATTAAATCAATCATGATATAGTATATATTGTTAATAGTCCAAATAGAATAAGAGCTGTATAAATTGATATTCTTGATACTGTTCTTGTATCATTAATCAGTTTATTTTTAAATTTTTGATTTCTTTTTAAAATAATTAAACCTACGTTAAGAACCACCATAAAAATAATAATATTGTTAAATAGGTCTGCAACAGTTAATATTTGACTATCAACAGCAGAATCTACAAAATATTTATTACCAACTGCTGCAAATACAGCTCCTATTGATAACTCAATTCTTGAAGAAAAATCCCTCAAAGGTATTAAGAAAACTAACCATGAAATAATAAGTGCTAGAAATCCACCAAAAAATAATTTTATAAATATCCAGGAACCTCCTCTTGAAATTTCAATCTCAAAAACACCTTTACTATAAACATCTTTATAACCATAAATGTTTTTTTCAATAAATTCCTCCTTAAAATTTATTCCTTCTAATTTGAATCCTTTTTGTAAATCATTTTGTATACTAAAAGTTGAAGGAATAAGTTTATTATATCTAAAACGTATTTGGCTAGTATCTTTAACAGATTGAATATTAAATTTCAATTTTTGATTATCAAATGGGTACTTTCTTAGATCCCAATCATGAAATATTTTAAATGAAAATCTGTCAGATATTTCAAAGATTGTGTCTGAATTATAAAATTCTCTTAGATCATCATCATAAAAAGTAATAGGTCCTTTGTAAAATTCTTCTAAATATGTCTCTGCTGTATCAAATATATATGCTGGTTCTAGGAAGTTTTCATCTGGATTAAATATGGTGTCTTTTTCAAAGTCAATATATGGAGTTTTTATTGGTAAAAACATAGAGGTAATTGCATCAAGTCTAAAATCCTCTTTATTTGTTTTTAAACCTTGGATGTTTTCAACTGAAATAAAAGCATCTACAATTATTGGAAGCAAGAGAGTGTCTGAAGGGGAAGAGCCATTAGGATACCAATCTTCAATTGTATTAATTTGTCTTTGTTTTATTGGAAGCACTTCAGGCTTTTCATCAGTGCATCCAGAAAAAAAAATTATTGGAATAAAAATCAATAATAATTTATATTTCATTCTTTAAATTATTAAATTTAAAGTAGATATGAAAAGATATTTCCAATTTAATGATGAACCTATAAGTGGTACAACCTATTTATTGAGACTTTTTTTATCTGCATTTTTGACAATTATATTTATTGGATTATGGTTAGGAGCAGCAACTGGTTATAAAAGAGCTGGTGCATTTGGATGGAGTAATGATTTAAAAATTATGTGTGCTATTGCAGTTCCAATTCATATAATACTTAATATACTTGCTAACGAACTAGAATTTGAATCTCCAACTTTTGCAATCTTTGCTTTATTAATATCAATACTACATTTAATTCTTCTATTCAAAAATGGAAACAAAGTGGTTTAATTAAAGACTAATAATCTCTATTTTCAAAATCTTCATTTTCTTCCTTAATTATCTTTCTAATAAGTAAGTAAATTAATGAAGCAATTATGACAAGCCAAATCGCAATACTAAAAATCATTTCTGAATCATTCATTATAAAGCTATTGAAACAGGAGGTGAGTTATCATCAGAAAGTTTAACAGCAGTTCCGTATGCCATAATTTCTGAACATCCTTGCATTATCATTGAAGTCGTTATCCTAACATTTACAACAGCATCAGCACCAAGATCTTGAGCATTAGCAATCATTCTGCTAATTGCTTGTTCTCTTGCTTGAGCTTGAAGTTTTGTATACTCGTCAATTTCACCACCGACAATATTTTTTAATGCAGCAAATATATCTCTTGCAGCATTTCTTGATCTAACGGTATTTCCACGAGCAATTCCTAGTGTTTTAATAATCTTTTTATTTCCAATGTTAGGGGATGTACATATAATCATGCTCTAATATACAAACTTTGATATACATATCCTGTTTTACATAATATTAATTATAGGACATTTATTGTTTTATGAGCTTTCCGCCAATAATTTTCCATTCTAGATAATTATCTATATCATTAAATGGATTTACGTTATTAAACATTTCAATAACTCCATCATTATCTTTATCCCTTATTTTGGTAAACTTAATCCATGGTTCAGTTCCAGAGTAATAATCAATAAATTCATTAGTTTTATCTATATACTCATTACCACTTAATTCTAAAACTTGTATGGACCAGTTTTTATAAAAGTTTCTTTCATTCCATGGAAGATTTGGCTCTTCACCAAGACCATCACCAGTTCTTGTTAAAATTATTTCAACATTTCCATCATTATTTAAATCGTAAAATTCAAAATTACTAACGAGCCCTTGTCTATTAACATTTGCTTCAGGTAGCCTTATATAATCATTATCAATGAAATCTATTCCATCACCGTAAACAACTAAAGGAAGAGTATCATATGAAGTACTCCATTGATTCCACCAATCATGACCACCCATAATTAGATCTAGGTATCCATCATTATTTAAATCATATAATTCAGCATTATACATACTCTTAGCCAAATCTTGATCTATCAAATCACTACTTGGGCTTAATACACCACCATTATTAAGATAAACTAATGATTTACCCCTACCACCTTCAACTACTACCAAGTCAAGATCGCCATCATTATCTATATCTCCTGTTGCTCCACCATGATAAAAGGATACAAAATCTGTATACTCAGTGTCATAAAACCCCCCACTCCCATCACTAAATATTGCTTTACTAAATT
>Ga0213861_10002808_pt1 | contig 14701 bp, 8 predicted proteins | sample PICome_4_FD_160110 | JGI IMG/M metagenome (GOLD analysis project Ga0213861, IMG submission 160110) | Coastal seawater microbial communities near Pivers Island, North Carolina, United States - PICO131 | ecosystem: Environmental > Aquatic > Marine > Coastal | place: USA: North Carolina | collected... | reverse complement strand
TATTAACTCATCATTGCCTAGTCCAAAATTAAGATATGGAGAAACAGAGGATTGAAATCCTCTTGACATTGTAAGTTCTTGCATCTGAGTAGAATTTTCAGTCTCAATATATACCCTACTATCAACTCCAAATATATTACCTCCATCTCCCTTAAGTTTAACCCTTACAAAATTATTATTAGAATTGTTTTTATAAATTTGAGCCTCTTGGTCTACGTTATTTACAATAATCTCTAGATCACCATCATTATCCAGATCAGCATAAGTTGCACCATTAGAGAAGTTTTTATCATCTAAGCCCCAATCAATAGATACATCAGTAAAAGTGAGATCCTTATTGTTTTTAAATGCAAAATTTGATATAGCCTCAGAAGGTATTTGATTTGTGTAGTATAAGAGACTATCTTTAGACATAGGTCTTAAACTAATTTCGTTGAAGAAATCTTTATTATTTATCTCTCTTCTAGTTCCATTTGAAATAAATAAATCTTTCCAACCATCATTATCAAAATCAGCAAGAAGAGGTCCCCAACTCCAATCAGTAGATGATATACCAGAAAGTCTAGAAATATTACTAAAAAAAGGTTTATCACCCTCAATACGTCTATTTAACTGAAGTGTGTTATGCATATACTGATAATGAAATCCATAATTAACCGTACTCCAAAATAGATCTGGATTCATACTAGCCATATTAGCCTTAGATCTTCTGTTATCTTTAGCATCCATATCTACTTGAATGTAATCTAGATATTGATCATTGTTAAAGTCTGCAATATCAACTCCCATTCCATAAAAAGATGTTTGATTTGTTGATTCTTTAACCACATCAGTAAAAGTTCCATCACCATTATTCATATACATGAAATCTGGTGAACTAAAATCATTTGATATATATATATCAGGAAATGAATCATTGTTTAAATCCCCAACAGTTGCGCTTAATGTTAGCCCATAAGTTCTTAGTCCAGCATCCTCTGTAACCCTTGTAAATAATGAACCATCATTTCTGTATAAGTTATCAGTCTCATAATCCTTAGGATTTTGCATTTTAAAGGAATAATAACTACTTGGTGCATCAAAAGGTGTCATTGGATAATTGGCTACATAAAGGTCTAAATCTCCATCTTTATCATAATCGAAAAATGTAGCTTGGACACTATTACCGATATCATCTATTCCATATTCATTAGCACTTTCAGTAAAGGTGTTATCTCCATTATTTATATATAATTCATTGTTTTTTATCCCATCTAATCCAGAAACAGAGACATATATATCTAAATAGCCATCATTATTAATATCAACCATAGTTGAGCCTGTGTACCATTTATCATCACCTCCAACTCCAGCAGAAGATGTTATATCGTTAAATTCAAGATTTCCTTTGTTTAGATAAAGTCTATTCTCAGTCATATTTCCTGTAAAGAATATATCATCTAAGTTGTCATTGTTTATGTCACCAACTGATACACCACCTCCCATATATATATAAGGGTATGTGAAATAGTTTAGAGAATTATCTTCATTTAGTTTATTAATAAAATCAACTCCAGTTTTATCACTGGTAAGAAGAGTAAATTGTTTATTATAAGAAGTGTTATCACATGACACCAACACAAATAATAAACCAAAAACAAATAAAAGTAGGTTTAATTTTTTCATGATATAAATTTAAAAAAAAACAGGATGAAAATTAATTCATCCTGTTTTAAAATTTAGATTTTAAAATTGATTAAAATCCTGGATTTTGTGAAAGATTTCCTTCAGATGTGTCAATTGCATTTAAAGGGATTGGCAACATCATGTGCTTAGATTGGGCAGCTTGAGACTTTGCACCATAGTTAGCGATAGTTCTAGCTTCATTTGCAATGTATGTATTCATAACATCGACAAAGTTACCCCATCTTCTGAGATCAAAAAGTCTATGACCTTCCATACCTAGCTCTAATCTTCTTTCAAATCTTACAGCTTTTCTTGCAACAGCAGCATCTGTCCATGAAGAGTTGTATGTATCAATCACATAATTAGGTGAAGAGTCAGCGCGAGGTGTATTAATAGCTCTTTGTCTAACTTGATTAACATATCCTCTTGCTTTTTCTAAATTACCTGTTTCAACAGCAGCTTCAGCTGCCATAAGAAGAACATCAGCATATCTCATAATATGATAATTAATACCTGATCTTTGTTCTCCCCAACCACCTGTACCGATGTTTGTATTATCTCCTGCAGTATAGAAATTCTTTTTTGCTACAAATGGTCCTGAAATATCACCAAAAGCAGCTCTTACATTATCTTTACCAGCATTTGGACCATATCCATTTAGATCAATACCTCTTCTACCAACAGTAAAATCGATTCTAGGATCAAGTGGTCCTGTATGTGGAGTATGCGCTTCATTAGAATTTACACCATAATCATTAGCAATATCAGTTTGATTAAAAGTATCTAACATTGGTAAACCAGCTTCTGTTTTAAATGCATTTGCAAGATCAATAGATGGTTGATAGAATCCACAACATAATCCCGCACGGATATTAAAATTAAGGGTTCCCCCTAAATTTCCTTGTTGTGAAAGACCACCTGAAGCAGAAAACTGAATTGCAAAAATAGCCTCTGGGCCATTTTCTCCATCTGATCTAAAGTTTGAAAAATAATCAGTTGCTAAAGCATAGTCTCCAGAATTAATTACAGATTCAAGATTACCCAATGCATCAGCAAATTTATTTTGATATAACTGAACTTTACCTAAGTAAGCTTTTGCTGTAGAAACAATTGGTCTTCCAGCCTCATTATATGAACCACCTCTTGAAGAAGGAAGGTTATTAATAGCAAAATTAAGATCAGATTCAATCTGAGACCATAATGGACCAGAATTAGGCTGATTAAATTCGTTATTAGCATAGTTTTCTTCAGAAACGTAAGAAACATTACCCCACATTCTAGTTAACTCGAAGTTGTAATGTGCTCTTAAAAATTTAGCTTGAGCATGTTCAACATCGAAATCAGCTGGATTATCTGAGCTAGAAATTAGATCAATTACACCATTAGCTCTATTTACACCAGCATACAAAGCTTGCCACTTTCCTTCAAAATAAGGATTGGTTGTTCCCCAATCAAAAATTTCGATAGCGTATAGGTCAGCTTGATCACCATCGGTAGAACCTTTGTGAGCATCATCTGAAATTACATCCATCCACCAGTTATCACCACTTTTAGTCCAGTCACTACCTGGTCCACCATTTCTAATTCCGTCAAGAACAGAATAAGTACCAGTAAGAAGTAAGTCAACACCTGTAGCATTTTGAAGTGAAGCATCACTCAAAGATCCAACAGGGTCAATATCAGTAAAGTCCTCCGAACAAGAAACTATTACTGAGAATGTCATTAATAATATTAGTATTTTTTTCATTTTATTATAATTTAATTATGGGGTTAAAATTTAAGGTTAATACCTATAGAGTTCGAACTAGCAGTTGGATACTGTGTTCTATAAACACCTATATCTAAAGCCCCATATGTTGGTATTTCAGGATCAATACCTGAATATTCAGTTATAGTGAATAAGTTCTTTCCACTATAAAAGATTCTAGCACTTGAGGCACCTATCTTAGAAGCAATTGCATCAGACAAGTTATATCCAAGTTGTAAAGTTCTCATTCTAATAAAAGATCCATCTTCTATAAAGAATGAATTATTTACACCAAATTCATTGTTTTGAATTGTAGCACTAAGAGCAGGAAACTCTGCATCTGGATTAGATGGGCTCCATGAATCTACTAATTCAGCACGTCTGTTACCATCAAAGAATAACGGTGACATACTGTAAATTTTTGTAAAATCAAGAAGTTCATTACCTAATTGTCCTGTTAAGTATGCTGTAAGATCCCAGTTTTTATATGCAAATGAGAAATTTAAACCAAATGTAACATCTGGATGTGGATCACCAAGTTTAGTTCTATCACTATCATTAATGATTCCATCACCATTTATATCAGCATATTTAAATCTTCCAGGAGCAGCACCGTCTTGTGAAGCGTGAGCAGCAACTTCTGCATCATTTTGGAAAATACCTAAAACTTTTCTTCCATAGAAGTAAGAAATTGGTTCACCTGGAGAAGTTCTTGTAAAGTTAATTCCTCTAGCAGTAGCTCCTGAATAAAATTCACCAATTAATTCAACCATTTCATTTTTATACTTTCCAATTTCTGCTGAAATAGAATATGTTAAACCACTATCTGATACATCAGCATATGATAATGATAAATCGAAACCTGTTGTTTCCATTGAACCAAGGTTAACATATGGCGCACCTGCATCTATAGCAGTACTACTAATCTTGTTAGTGTCTTGAGCTACAAGATCTACAGTTTCATTTTTAAATACATCAATAGTTGCTTGAAGTTTATTGTCTAAAAATGCCATATCTAAGGCGAAGTTAGTAGCAATAGTAGTTTCCCATGTAAGATTTGGATTACCTTTTGACTGAACATAAGCACCAAAAGTTGTAGTTCCACTTCCATTAAAGGCATAAGATGCGACACCCTCAGAAAGAGTAGAAATATTAACATCTAAATTAGATCCTCCAATATCTTCTCTTCCCATTTCACCATATGATGCTCTTACTTTTAAAACATCAAATACACTACTTTCAAACCAGTCTTCAGAAGAAACTAGCCAACCTAAACTTGCAGAAGGGAATACTGCATCAGCCTGAGCCTGAGCAAACCTTGAAGTATCATCCTGTCTTACAGTTGCAGTTGCAAAGTATTTACCACCATACGACCAGTTAGCAGTTGCAAGTAAAGAGAATATAGATGACGAATTATCACTTGCATAATTAACTACAGGAGAACCTGCACCAACACTTAGAAGGTAATAAGAAGGATCTTCAAATAACATGTCCCCTACTTGAATTTGGTGACCTTTGAAATTTCTCTTTACAGCCTCAGTTCCAATTAGAACATCTAAAGTATGATCGCCAAATGTGTTCTTATAATTAAGTGTGTTAAATACATTCCATTCATCTTGTCTAAAACTTTGTTCTTGTAGATAGTTGTTATTTATTTTACCATCTCCTCTTTCAGGAGTTTTTGCTACAAAGTTTCTTTGATTAAAATCTCTCATCTGAATTCCAGCACTAAATTTATAAGTAAGGTTTTCAGTAATATTTAAGTTAGCATAAAAATCAGCAATAACTCTTAAGTTCTTGTTATAGTTGTTTCTAGCACGATATAAATCAGCTACAGGGTTTTGATCATTACTAAGACCTGTAGAGTTAGAGTATGCTCCGGAAAAGTTTCCGTTTGTATCATATACTGGAACTAATGGAGAAGCTTGAGAAGCATATTCAACTGCATCACCAACACCATATTGTTCTTTATCATATGTTGCGTTAATTTTTTGCCCAATTGTTAAACTCTTTCCTATTTTAAGTTCTGAATTAAGTCTTGCTGAAAGACTTTCAAAACCAGTATAATTTAATACACCTTCCATATCTCTATAGTTTAAAGACATTCTGTATCTTCCTTGATCACCACCACCAGAAGCAGCAAGGCTAGCTTGATAACTTGTAGCTGCTTGAGTAATTTCATCCATCCAGTTAGTTCCACCAGGAGTAACTTGAGCACCACCTTCACCATATTCAGCAGGATAAGGAATATTCAAAAAGTTAGGAATACTAGGAGAAGATCCACTTCCATACTGAGGATGACTTGGAGCTTGACCATCATTTAGTCTACTCTGCCATATCATATCAGCATGTTGTTGAAGATTCATATTCTTAGGATAAGGCATAATTTCACTAACTGTCATTAATGCATTAACTTCAAGAGTATTTTCAGAATTATATTCTCCAGTTTTTGTTGTAACAACAATAACACCGTTAGATGCACGAGCACCATAAATAGCAGCAGCACCATCCTTAAGTACACTAATGTTTTCGATGTCATTAGGGTTAATATCTCTTAATACATTTGCATCAGTAGTTTGAACTCCATCTACAACGTACAATGGATCATTTCCATTAGTAGATGAGTAACCTCTTACTCTTACAACAGGAGCAGAACCTGGTCCACCATTTGAAATTACGGTAACACCAGCAACTCTACCTTGAAGAGCTTCAGCAGCATTTGTAACAGGAGCTTTGAATGCTTCATCAACGTCAACTGTTCCAATTGCTCCAGATAATGATCTTCTAGACTGAGTTTGATAACCAGAAACTACTACTTCATCAAGAATATCAATACTTTCTGAAAGTGTTATATTAATCTGTGTTTGGTTTCCAACTGTAATTGTTTGAGAAGAAAATCCCAAACTTGAAAATGTCAACTGATCTCCAGCTGACGCATTTATTTGATAATTACCATTAAAGTCAGTTACAACTCCAACATTAGACCCTTGAACAACAATAGTTGCTCCAGGAATAGGGTTGTTACTTTCATCAGAAACAATACCAGATATTGAATCTTGAGAGAAAGCTAGACTTGTTGATAACATCAAAGTTGCTAAAAAAAGCTTTTTCATGTTAATTTAGTTTAGTTTAGTTTATTTTTAAAAACGCAATTTAGGTTAAAAAATTGTTAAAATGAAAAAAACTGCTACCAAAAATTGTCAACTATCAACAATTAATTAACAACTATTAAGAATATGGCAACTAAATGTTAATAGGTAACTTGATGAATGATAAATATTTTTAGTAAATGATAAAACTATATTTTATATGAGAAAAAGGATCTCATAAATATTTTTAGCTTTGAGAAATAAATATCTTTAAAGAAAATAATCTATTATGGAGTGGTATATAAAAAACAGAAAAATAATTGTATTTGCATTACTATGCTACTTTTTATTTAGAGCACTAACCTACATATTATAATGAATAAAATATTTTATCTTCTAATAGTAACATCAATTGCTCACTCTCAGATTAAACCAAACAATATAGAAATTGTAAGAGATCAATTTGGAGTACCTCATATTTATGCTCAAACAGATGCAGAAGTTGCATATGGACTTGCATGGGCAAATGCTGAAGATGACTTCTCAACAATTCAGGAGGCTTATCTTGCAGGAAACGCAATGCTATCAAATCATATTGGTCTTAAGGGTGCTGCAGCTGATTTTATAACTCAGTTTATTGGCTCAAAGAGTTTAATTGAAGATAAAATTGAAGATATTTCTGAAGAATATATGGCAGTCATAGAAGGATATTCTCAAGGCTTAAATGCATACGCTAGAAATAACCCTGATAAAATACTGTATAAAAAACTCTTTCCAATTACTCCAAAAAAAATGTTGATGTATAGTCAGCTTCAACTTTTTATTTCAAATGAAGGAGCCTATTGGGCTGGTAGGATATTGAACAATGACACACAAGATGATTTTTTAGATCAAAACCTGACTGGATCAAATGTTATTGCAATGAACAGTAGTAAAACAGTATCGGGTGAAACTTTTTTAGCTATTAATACTCATCAACCCCTTGAAGGTCCTACCTCATGGTATGAAGTTCACCTAAATAGCGAGGAAGGAACTAATATTATTGGCACCATGTATCCAGGTACACCTAATATATTAATTGGTGTAAATGAACATCTTGGGTGGTCTCACACAGTCAATTACCCAGATAAAACTGATGTGTTTAAACTTAAAATGAAAAACAAGAAAAAATATATTGTTGATGACGAGGAATATGAACTAGAAAAATTGAAGGCAAAAATTACTGTTAAACTTCTTGGAATTCCTATTAAAATAAATCGAAAGTATTACAAAAGTATTTATGGCCCAACATTAAAAAACAAATCCGGGTATTATTCAATTAGAACCCCTACGCTTTTTAATATAAAAGCTCTAGAACAATGGTGGAAAATGGGAAAATCAAAGAATTTTAGCGAGTTCTATAATATTTTAAAAATGAAGCAATTACCAGGGTTTAATATTGGTTATGCAGATAAGTATGATACAATATTTTATATGTCAAATGGTATAATTCCCAAAAGAGCTGAAGGATATAATTGGAAGGGAATTGTTCCAGGAGATACTAAAAAAACTTTATGGACAGAGTATCATGACATTGAGGATCTTCCTCAGGTAATTCAGCCTGATGCTGGTTTTATTTATAATGCAAATCACTCCCCTTTCAAATCTACGACAGCTGAAGAAAACCCAAAAGAAGAAAATTATAGTCAGAGAATGGGATATGAGACATACGATAACAATAGATCTACTAGATTAATTGAATTAATCGAAAGCTATGATCAAGTTTCATATGAAGATTTTAAAGATATTAAATACGATAATTCATTTCCATCAAAGTTCAACTATAATTTCATGGATATAAGTATTATTGAGACATTAAAACTTGAAGCAGAAAGTGATTCATTTGAATTACTCGACATTATTCAGAAATGGGATAGAAAGACAGACATTGATTCCCAAGGTGGTGGAGTTTTTGGTGTTTTATACTATCAACTTGTATGGAATTATAGAGATGAAATTCTAAAAAATAATAAAACTGTAAGTAGAGAAACATTACTATCAGCTTTGAAAGATGTAAAAGGATATTTAATTGATAATTTTGGATCAATTAATATAACTCTTGGAGACTTCCAGAAACTAGTTAGAGGAGATAAAGAGATTCCTATTTGGGGACTCCCTGATGTTATAACTGCAATGTCATCAAGGCCATATAAAGATGGTAAACATAAAGTTACTCAAGGAGAATCTTATATTGGACTTGTAAGATTTAATAAAAATGGGCCTATTCTAGAAAGTATTATATCTTTTGGAAACTCTGATAATCCCAATTCAGACCATTATACTGACCAGATGGAAAAATACTCAAAATTCAAGACTAAAAAGATGACTTTTGATAGAGATATAATTTATAAAGAAGCTAAGAAAATTTATAACCCTAACTAGCTAATATTCAAAGCCTCATCATAGATCTTCTCATATAAAGGGATTACTTTTTTAATGTCATATTTTTTTGCATTCTCAAAAGCTTGTGATCTATATTTTTTCTCCAGTGAGTTATCTGTTAAAATTTTTATTGCATTTTGGGCCATAGAATCAATATCACCAACATCACTAGTATATCCTGAATTACCATTTATGTTCAAATCCTTTAAACCTCCTGCATTTGATGATATAACAGGTACCTTAAGCGCCATTGCTTCAAGAGCAGCTAGTCCAAAACTTTCTTTTTCAGATGGTAATAAAAATAAATCAGATGAACATAAAATTTCATCAACCTGATTTGTTTTACCTAAGAAGATAACTTTGTTTTTTAAATTATATTTTCTAAGGAATTCTTTCGCTTTTTTCTTTTCAGGACCATCCCCTACCATTATCAATTTTGAATTGATTTTTTCATTAATTTTTTTAAAGATTTCTAAAACATCTTTAATTCTCTTTAATGGTCTAAAATTACTTACGTGAACAATGATTTTTTCATCCCCATCTGCTATCATATTTCTTTCACATAGATTGTGTTTTTTATCATACTTATCTATATCAATAAAATTTGGAATTACTTTAATTTCTCTGGTTATTCCAAAGAATTCTCTTGTATCTTCCATAAGGCTTTTGGAAACACACGTGACAATATCAGATTTATTAATACTAAAAGTGACTGCAGGTTTATAAAAAGGATGATTTCCAACCAGCGTTATATCAGTACCGTGAAGAGTAGTAATTATAGGTATTTTATAACCATTTTCATTTAAAATTTTCTTTGCCATATATGCAGCATATGCATGAGGAATAGCATAATGAACATGAAGAACATCTATTTTATGTTTAGAAATAACATCAAATAACTTACTTGACAACGCAAGTTCATATGGTTCATATTTAAATAAAGGATAATCAGGGACATTTACCTCGTGATAATGAAGATTAGATGATAATGCATCTAGTCTTACCGGTTGACTATAAGTAATAAAATGAACTTCATGACCTTTCTTAGATAACTCAATACCTAGTTCAGTTGCGACTACACCAGAACCACCAAAAGTTGGGTAACAAACTACTCCAATTTTCATTTTGAATCTATTAATGATTTATAAACAATTTCCTGAGCTCTTGTTCTTATGTTACTGGTTTGAAGTAATGTATTTTCTCTAGTTGGATAAGTTCTGTTCGAAAGAAAAATAAAAATTATTTCTTCATCTGGATCAGCCCATGCAATCGATCCTGTATAGCCATAATGACCAAAACTATTCATTGATACTCCTCCAAAGGTTGAACCGTGTTTACCTTCAACTTGAGGTTTATCAAACCCAACACCACTTCTATTTTCATTAGCACAGTAATAACAATAATTAAAAGTGTTAAATGAATTTTCAGAAAACAATCTCTTATTATCATAAGTACCTTTTTGTATCATAGCTTGAAGAACTATAGCTACTTCGTATGCATTAGAAAACAATCCTGCGTGACCTGAAATACCTCCAAGCATTGCAGCGCCTTCGTCATGAACATAACCATGTAATTTAGAATATCTAAAAAAATCATCTCTTTCACTAGGAACAATTTCTTCCAAACTAATACTTTGATGAGGATTAAACATTGTTCTTTTTAATCCTAAAGTTTTAAAAATCCTCTCATAAGCTAAAATATTTAGAGGTTTATTGTATAAATCTTCAAACCAAAATTTTAAAAAATAAAATGGCAAATCAGAGTATTTATATTCAAGACTATCCCTTAATTCACTATCAACAATTGATTTAAATATTTTTTCTCGATAATTTGACTTTAAAAATAGATTCTCCGATACCTCAGTTGAGAAAGTAGATTTGGAGTTTGATTTGTAAAATCTTGATTTTGGCTGTTCTTTTTTATTTAATGTTTCTTCATAAAAGGGGATCCATGGTCTCAATCTTGCATAATGAGATAACATTTCTTTTAAAGAAATATCACCCTTGTCTCTAAGTTTTTTTTTTGGAAAAAGTTCTGATAAGTTTGTTTCAAGAGAAATATTATTCTTGTCAAACTCTTGAAGTACAAGAGGCATAGTAGCTAATATCTTTGTAATTGAAGATAAATCAAAAATATGATTGTTTTCTAGCTTGTTAACTTTTTCATATGTGTGATAACCAAAACTTTTATTGTAGACAATTTTACCTTTTCTAGAAACTAACATTTGAATACCAGGAGTCATCATTGAATCAATTGCATTTTTTGCTAAGGAATCTAAGTAAGATAATTTAGTTATATCAAAACCCTCATATGATGGACGAGAATAAGCTATTATGTTTTTTTTATTAAATGTTAAACCATGATTGACTTTAAAGAAATTATTAGAAACTGGAGTCTTTCCTTTAAAAGATCTAACACCGTATAATAAGTCAGCCAATACTTCTTGTGAAATCATATTATTTTGGTAACCTATAACGATAGATTCAAAATCATCAATAGATTTAAATGAATTTAAGCTATATGGATTAAGAAATAAATTCAAAACTACATTGTTATTAATACTTATCCTGTTAATCTTTTCAACTATTTCTTGAGGAATAATATTAGATGCATATGGGCTTTTGCTTGAACCATGATATGATATAATAATTCCATCATATTTTGTTTTAGAAAAAAGAGATGTTATGTCCTCATTGGTAAATGAATCAACATTTAAATATTTATTCATTTTTTCATAAAGATGATCTCCACTATCATTCTTTCCAAATGCAACATGAAGGTATCTTTTATCATTAGCTAAAGGAAGGATATTCTTTGTATTCTTTAATAGAGTAATAGCTGAACTCATAGCATTAGAATAGAGAAGAGTATCTTTTGAAGTGTTAACCTTAGATAATATATTTTCTGATGAAATATCTTTAAAATTTTTAAGATTTGATCTAGCTTTTAGAGAAAGTATTTTTTTGACAGAACTTGATAATCTTGATTCTGAAATTTTACCTTTTTTATATGATTCTGAAATAAGTTTAACACCTTCAGATACATTAGTTGACATTAAAATGATGTCATTTCCAACTTCAAATGCTCTCAAGTCGACATTTATATTAGGATCTTGCAGAACACCTTTCATATCAAGAGCATCAGTTATGGTAATTCCATTAAACTCATAATCTTCTCTTAGAAGATTATTTACAGTTTTGTATGATAAAGAAGAAGGATATTTTTTATCTAATGTTGGAACACTAAGATGAGCTAACATTATAGACTCAGCAATTCCATCCTCAATAAGCCTTTTGAAAGGATAAAGCTCTACATTATTAAGCCTTTTAATATCACCTTTAATAACAGGTAATGTTTTATGAGAATCTTTATCTGTATCTCCATGACCGGGGAAATGTTTAATAGATGTAAAAACTCCAGCATCTTTATGTCCTTGTATGTATGCTTTAGCTTTTAAATAAACATTATTAGGATCCTCTCCAAAAGATCTATTTCCAATAATTGGATTTTTTGAGTTATTATTAACATCAACAGATGGGGAAAAGTTATAATGAATACCAAGAGCCTTATTTTGTTCCGCCATTCTCCTTGAGATTTCTCTAATAAGTGAATTATCTTGAATTGCACCAAGAGTCATATTCCACGGATGAGCAAAAACATCAGATAGTCTTTGGGATGGACCCCATTCTGCATCCATAGTAACAAGAAGAGGTGTTTTAGCTAAAGCTTGAAATTTATTTAACCACTCTATATGAGTATTGGTTGTTCCAATAGAGAAAATTAACCCTCCTATTTTATCCTCCACAACCAATTTTTGTATATCATCAAAATCAGATTGTTCTGGAGAAACCCAATTAATAAATAATTGAGACACTTTTTCTTCTAGTGTAAGAGACGAATATACACTATCAACCCATTTTTTCTCAGATTCAATTAAATTAGAGTATATATCCTGAGAAAAAACAAAAGAAATATTTAATAATAAAATTAGGGTTATCCTTAACATTTTAAAAAAATTTAGAAAGCCAAGATGAACTTATCTTTAATTCAAAATCAGTTGATAGTTCTTTTTTTGTCTTTACAGTTGTATTGAAGATAATAGTTTCAGGTAAGAAAGATCTATTTTTAATTTTATTTTTTAAATCTTTTAAACTAATTGATTTGATCTTATTTTCTGATCTATAATTAACTAATAATCTATCTAAAAGATCTAAATTAATAGTATTTGAAATATCATTCACTAATTGAAGAGAATAGTCTATTGAACACCCCCCTATTGGATTAAATTTTTCATTAACAGCTATAACTAAGAAACGTCTTTCTTTAATCAAATATGAAGCTTGTAAATCGTTTCCATGAGCTTTCCAATTATCTATAAAGAAAGTTGTCTTGTTTTTAATTATTTTAATGTCTAAGTCAGTAAAATCTCTATTGGACTGGTATATCCAAACTCTGGAATCATCTGGAATATTTTTAAAATCTGTGATCATAAGTCTTCTGCTTTTTCTATCATTTGAGCTACATCAAGTACATCAATATCTTTTTGTTTTGAAGTCATTCCATCGCTCATCATTGTATTACAAAAAGGACAACTAACAGCTACTATCTTAGAATCTGTTTTAATAGCCTCTTCAGATCTTTTAATGTTAATATCTTCATTCCCTTTTTCAGGTTCTTTAAACATTTGTGCTCCACCGGCTCCACAGCATAATGATTTTGATTTACAACTTTTCATTTCAACTAATTCAGCATCAAGTTTCTTAATTACCTCTCTTGGTGCTTCATATATGCCATTTGCTCTACCTAAATAGCAAGGATCATGATATGTAATCTTTTTACCTTTATAATAGCCTCCTGAAATAGTTATTTTATTATCTTTTATAAGGTTGTTTATAAATGTTGTATGATGAATGACATTGTAATTTCCACCAAGGTCAGGATATTCATTTTTAATAGTATTGAAGCAGTGTGGACACGTTGTAATAACATTCTTAATATCATAAGAGTTTAATACCTCAATATTTGAAATTGCTTTCATTTGAAAAAGAAACTCATTTCCAGACCTCTTGGCTGGATCTCCTGTACATGATTCCTCTTTACCTAAGATGGCATAAGAAATATTAGCTTTATTTAAAATTTTAATAAAAGCCTTTGTCACTTTTTTAGACCTATCATCAAAGCTTCCAGCACAACCAATCCAAAATAGATATTCAGGACTTTCACCTCTTGACTTTAATTCTGATAAAATAGGTACTTTCATATTAATTATTTTTTTGATTCTTCATCATCAAAAACTTCAATTGTCACAGTTTTTTCAATAAGATCAGTAAACTTTCCGTTATATCTAGTTGCCTTTACTAAGTGATTATCTATCCAGTGATAGTTACCTCCTCTTGGCTTACCCATAAGTAAACTGTGGTATTTAAACCCATTATCTTTAAGCCATTTCTCAGTAACCTCTCTATGAGCTTCTATTCTGGCAGTAAAAAAGCAAATCATATGACCTTTATCAAACCAATTATTGATAGTTTCAAGTGCATCAGGATAAAGCTCTGCTGTGACCATTCTCTCTGGCTCCTCATTTGGAACATCATCACATATAGTTCCATCTATATCTATAAGATAATTTTTAATTCCACCTGGAAGAATTGGACTTACAGTTTCTCCTTTTTCAATCTTTTGATGTAAATAATTTTCTACTTCTTCTTTTTTCATATATTAAGTTTCTTGTATCCACAACTCTCTATCCTGTTGATTGTAAGGCCATGGAGCACCGTTA
>Ga0213861_10002806_pt1 | contig 14704 bp, 13 predicted proteins | sample PICome_4_FD_160110 | JGI IMG/M metagenome (GOLD analysis project Ga0213861, IMG submission 160110) | Coastal seawater microbial communities near Pivers Island, North Carolina, United States - PICO131 | ecosystem: Environmental > Aquatic > Marine > Coastal | place: USA: North Carolina... | reverse complement strand
CAAGATCCGTCTGAACTCGTCCGCGGGCACAGGCCACTTTTACGTAACAAAGAAAAACGCGCGTACCATGACCGAGAAGATGGTGATCAAAAAGTATGATCCCGTTGCGCGTAAGCACGTTGAGTACAAAGAAGGCAAGATCAAGTAAGATCAGCCTTTTAGGTGACTGCAAGGCCGCGCTTCCTGCGCGGCTTTTTGCATTTCTGAACCGTTTCTTGGACCTGCTGATAGATCTCATGCGCCACATGCCATGTCGCATGGGGACCGGGGCGGTGGCCAATTGGCTGGCGAGTTTTGCCAGGCCAAAGGCGCGGCATTGGGCAAAGCAAAACCCGCCAGGTCGGGGACCTGGCGGGTTTGAATTGCTTTGACTGTAGCGGTGTTATTCGCGGTTGCCGAAGAGCTGCAGCAACATCATGAACATGTTGATGAAGTTCAGATAGAGGCTCAGCGCGCCCATGATGGCGGCTTTGCCCAGCCATTCGGTATCGCCGTGATGCGCGTGGGCCACATACTCGGTCTTGATACGCTGGGTGTCATAGGCTGTAAGACCTGCAAAGATCAGAACGCCGATGGCAGAGATCGCGAACATCAGGGCAGGGGAGCCCAAGAAGATGTTGACGATGGAGGCCACGACCAGACCAATCACACCCATGATCAGGAAGCTGCCCCAACCGGAGATGTCTTTCTGGGTCGTATACCCGTAGAGCGACAGACCCGCGAAAGCGATGGAGGTGATCAGGAAGATCTGCGCAATCGAATAGCTGGTGAAGACCAGGAAGATCGAGCTGATGGACACACCCATAACGGCTGCAAAAAGGTAGAACACGGTCTGCGCAGTGGCAGCCGACATCTTGTTGATCGCGGCACCAAAGCCAAAGACAAAGGCCAAAGGTGCAAACATGACGACCCATTTCAGCGGCGAGGCGTACAGCGCATAGCCGAGGTCTGTCAGGTATTTGTCAGGCCCCAATTGTGCGGCGGCACCTGTTGGGTCTGTTGTGACCGACAGGCCGGAAATGGCCCATGCCGCGGCGAAAGTGATCAGCATGCCTACGGACATGGTGCCGTAAACTTTGTTCATGTGGGCGCGTAGCCCCGCATCTATATCGGCGGCGCGGGCTCCGGCTGTGGTCCGGATTGTATTCACGTCAGCCATTAATTGACCTCCAATTGGCTAAAAGGGTTTTCTTACCACGCCAGTCTAGCACGGTATTGACGCAAATATCGGAACTACTTGGCTCTATTTCAAGAACCTTGATGCGACCGGATGCCGCAGAATTGCGCTTTATTGCAACCAATGTGCCGGAACGTCCCAGATTGGGCGTTTCGCTTCGGCGTGGGCGGCGATTTTGCTGATGCCAATGTCGTGCAACAGATGCGCATCAAGGGATTCAAGCTGGCGACGGCTGCGCCACGCATCGACAGAGGCCATGAGCCAGGACAGGGGCTGCCGCCAGGAAGGGCGGGCAGAAAGGATATAGGGGCGGGAGAGGGTCTGGGAGAACATGTGGCACCTTCAAACTTTGTGATGTGTTTTGATTTTGTATTTTGATACTTGATATATCGTGGTTTGCGATGAATAATGAAAATGAATGTTTATTTAGCCATCCATCACGGATAATGATATATGAGAAATCTCGACATCACGACCTTGCGGTCCTTTGTGGCCGTGGCAGATTCGGGCGGTGTGACCCGCGCCGCCGGTTTTTTGCATCTGACGCAATCTGCGGTGTCGATGCAGCTCAAGCGGCTGGAGGACATGCTGGGGCTGCCCTTGCTTGACCGCAGCGGGAGGACAATCGCACTGACAGCTTCCGGCGAACAAGTGTTGGCCTATGCCCGCCGGATGGTGGCCCTGAATGATGAGGTGATCACAAAGCTGACGGATCAGGCCTTTGAGGGGGTGATCACGCTGGGCGTGCCGCATGATGTGGTCTATCCGGCAGTGCCGCAGGTGCTGAAGCAATTTCACGCGGCATTTCCAAGAGTGAAGGTGCAGCTTGAGGCGTCCTATACCCGGCGGCTGAAGGAGCAATTTGCCAAGGGGGAACGCGATGTCATCGTGACCACAGAGGCGGGCGTTGATCAGGGCGGAGAGGTCCTGGCGGTCAAACCGCTGGTCTGGGTCGGCGCACCTGGGGGCACTGCGTGGCGTCAACGGCCCCTGCAACTGGCCTTTTGCCGTTATTGTGTGTTTCGCGCGCAGATCGTCGAGGACCTTGATGCAGATGGTATGGCATGGGAAATGAGCGTCGACACCGATAGTGATCGGGCGATCGAGGCTGCGGTCAGCGCGGATCTGGCGGTACATGCTATGATCGAGGGCACGCAGCCCCCCTATCTGGAGGTTGTGGATCACGGCGGGGCATTGCCCGCGCTCAGAGTGCAGCAGATCAATCTGTACGGCGCGCAGGATGGTAAAGATCAGGTGCGCGACCACCTTGTCCATCTTTTGCGCACCGCATTTTCCGGGGCACCTATGGCGCGACTCAAGGCGGGCTGACCGAAGGCGGGCATTTGCAGGTTACCGGATGGGGTGAGGCGTGGTTTTGGGCACGCAGGCTTTGATCGATTCTTGTGCAGAGACGCTTTCGGCAGGGTTGAATTCAAAAAAATAGGCGCGAATCAGCTCTAGGTTGTTTATCGAATTAACTTTCAACTTAAAACATGCAGAATGCTATCTAGACGGTCGCTAAATTATATGCGCTAATAGCAATACCATAAGGATGGGAGTCGGGGAAAATCGAATACCGCAGGCCGGAAAATTGCATTGTATTTGATTTCAAGCAAATACCTCTAGGCAGTTTTTCAATATATCGTAAGGCGATACGGGTTTTTGTGGTTTTGATATTTCAGTTGAAGTAATGGATTTCAAAAGCCAAAAGTTTTGCGCCTTTGGTCCAATATGAGAAAAGAGGGATAATGCCGCATAGTGTAGACGTTCATGTTGGGCAAAGAATTCGACAACGCCGCTGGCTGACTGGAATGACGCAGCAAAAACTGGCGGAAATGGTCGGAATCAAATTCCAGCAGATCCAGAAATATGAAACCGGGGCCAACAGGGTCAGCGCATCGCGCCTTTGGGATATTTCCGAAGCTTTGGGCGTTCATGTGTCCTTTTTCTTTGAGGGGCTGAAGACGGCAGAGGAAGCCAAGGCAACCTCGACCAAGGATATCCCGCAAGATGTCATGGCCGACAAGGAAGCCATGGAACTGATCCGTTCCTATTACACCATTCCCGAGGACCAGCGCCGGCGTCTGTTTGAACTGGCACGCGTGCTAAGCGATGTGGCATAGAGCCTGCAATAGGCCGCCATTTTGCAAAGTAGACTGATCCTTGATGCCCGATACCAATTTTGACCCGGACGTGCAGCGCGTGGCACAGCTTTTGGCTGATGCCGCGCGCAGGGTTATTCTGCCCTATTTCCGTACGGCATCCTTGCAGGCGGACAATAAGCTGGCACAGGGTTTTGATCCGGTAACGGAGGCGGACCGCGCGGCGGAACGGGCCATGCGGGAAATCCTGGCGCGCGAACGCCCTCATGATGCGATCCTGGGCGAAGAGTTTGGTGCGAAAGCAGGCACATCGGGGCTGACTTGGGTGTTGGACCCGATCGACGGCACGCGGGGGTTCATCAGCGGAACGCCCACATGGGGCGTCTTGATCGCCGTGTCGGATGCGGCGGGGCCGTTTTATGGGTTGATTGATCAGCCCTACACGGGCGAACGTTTCGAAGGTACGCCGACGGCTGCGTCGTTGACGGGTCCGCATGGGCAGATGTCGCTCAAGACGATGTCTGCGCGGGATCTGTCACAGGCCATCGTTTTCACCACCTTTCCCGAAGTCGGAGAGACAGCAGACAGCGATGGGTTCCACATGGTGGCCCGGCAGGCCAAGCTGACCCGCTATGGGATGGATTGTTATGCCTATGCGCTGCTTGCCCTGGGGCAGGTCGATCTGGTGATCGAGGCGGGTCTGGCGGCCTATGACATTCAGGCCCCGATTGCCGTGGTGCAGGCCGCGGGCGGGATCGTGACCGATTGGCAGGGGGGGCCTGCCCATCATGGGGGCCGCGCGCTTGCCGCTGCGAACCCGCAGATCCACGCGCAGGCGCTTGAGATCCTCAAGGCGTATTGACGCTTGGCGGTTTCGGCGGATACCCTGAGCCCACAGCAGGTTCTGACCCATTTTCCGCCTGCTTGCTGACGATCCATTGAGATGGGCCCCGAATTTAAGTGGTCCTATGTCTGAACTTCTTATCAAAAATGCCCAGACCGTTGTTACGATGGATGATCAACGCCGCGAGCTGGCCGATTGTGACATCCGTATCGCCAGCGGTGTCATCACGCAGATCGGAACCGGCCTGCACAGCACTGGCGAGGTCGTGCAGGCGCAGGGCTGCGTGATCACACCGGGTCTGGTAAACACCCATCACCATTTGTACCAGTCGCTGACGCGGGCTGTGCCTGCGGGGCAGGATGCGCTTTTGTTTGGCTGGTTGCAGTCGCTGTATCCGATCTGGGCGCGGATGACGCCCGATCATTTTCATGTCTCGGCGCAGGTGGGGCTGGCGGAGCTGGCGCTTTCGGGATGTACGCTGAGTTCTGATCACCTGTACCTCTATCCAAATGGCGCGCGGCTGGAGGATACAATCCATGCGGCGGCTGAACTGGGTTTGCGGTTTCACCCCACCCGCGGCGCGATGAGCATCGGAGAGAGTGCGGGCGGCCTGCCGCCGGACCATCTGGTTGAGGATGAGGCCGCGATCCTTGCCGATTGCATTCGCGTGGTAGACGGGTTTCACGACCCCGCCGAAGGGTCGATGTGCCGTGTGGGCATAGCGCCCTGTTCGCCATTTTCAGTCAGCACCGACCTGATGCGAGAGGCGGCTGTGCTGGCCCGCGACAAAGGGGGGATGCTGCACACCCATCTGGCGGAAAACGAAGAGGATATCGCCTATAGTCTGGCCACTTTCGGGTGCAGGCCCGGGCAATATGCACAGGACCTTGGCTGGGTTGGCCCGGATGTCTGGCATGCGCATTGCGTCAAACTGGATGCGTCCGAGATCGCCTTGTTTGCCCAGACGCGCACCGGGGTTGCCCATTGCCCCTGTTCGAATTGCCGCTTGGGTTCGGGGATTGCCCCGGTGCGGGCGATGCGGGACGCGGGTGTGCCTCTGGGCCTTGGGGTGGACGGATCCGCCAGCAATGACGCGGGCAATCTGGTGGCAGAGGCGCGCATGGCATTGCTGTTGCAGCGCGTGGCCTTTGGGGCCGATGCGATGAGCGGGCGAGAGGCGCTGGAAATCGCGACGCGCGGGGGGGCCGATGTGCTGGGACGGCCCGATTGCGGGCGGCTGGCCGTAGGCAAACGCGCCGATATCGCCATCTGGGACGTGAGCGGGATCGAAGCGGCGGGCAGCTGGGATCCGGCCGCGCTGTTGCTGGCGGGGCCCAGAACGGTGCGTGATCTGTTTGTTGAGGGGCGTCAGGTCGTGCGCGACGGCCATGTGCAGACCATTGATCTGGGCGCACAGATCGCGCGGCAGAACAGCATGGCGCGCGCCCTGGCGCAGTAATCAACGGGGCGTGGGATCAAGGCGCAGGGGGCAGTTTGCCCTGCTGCGCGCCCGCGATCCAGACATCGGCGATGGCACGGTCGTCTCCCATCATGATGGTGGCGAAAAGGCTGTCCCAGGGGTTTTCGGCCTTTTGGACGCGCTGGGCAATCGCCGGGGTGGAGGCGAGGTTGAGCACGGTAATATCCGCCTCAAAGCCTGATTTCAGCTGGCCGATCTTGTCCTGCAAATGCAAGGACCGCGCCGATCCGGCGGTTGCCAGCCACATTAGTTCCGCCGCATGCAGCGCGGTGCCCCGCAGTTGCCCGATCTCATAGGCGGCGGCCATGGTGCGCAGCATTGAAAAGGAAGACCCGCCGCCGGTGTCCGTGGCCAGCCCGATGGGGATTTGCCGCGCGCGCAGCCCTGCCAGATCAAACAGTCCCGACCCGATAAAGGTGTTGGAAGTCGGGCAATGTACCACGGCGGCACCGGTCTCGGCGATACGGTCAATCTCGCGGTTCTCCAGGTGGATGGCATGGCCGAAAAGCGCACGCTCACCGATCAGCCCATGGGCCTCGTAGGTGTCCAGATAATCACGGGCCGTCGGGTATAGGTCACGCACCCATGCGATCTCGTCGGTTTGTTCGCTCAGATGGGTTTGCATCAGGCAATCTGGGTGCTCTGCCCACAGTGCGCCGAGCGCGGCCAGCTGATCGGGCGTCGAGGTGGGCGAGAAGCGGGGCGTGATGGCATAGCTGGCACGGCCCTTGCCATGCCAGAGCGCGATCAGGGCCTTGCTGTCGTCATAGGCGCTTTGTGCGGTGTCGCGCAGGCCTTCGGGGGCATTGCGGTCCATGCAGGTCTTGCCCGCGACCACGCGTTGGTTGCGCTGTGCGGCCGCCTGGAACAGCGCATCGGCGCTATGGGCATGGACCGTGCAATAGGAGGCGACCGTTGTCGTGCCCGCAGCACGGGTCAGATCAAGATAGCGATTGGCGATCATCGTTGCATAGGCAGGGTCGGAAAGGCGCATTTCCTCGGGGAACGTGTAGGTATTGAGCCAGTCAATCAGCCGCTTGCCCCAAGAGGCGATGATGGCGGTTTGCGGATAATGCACATGGGCATCGACAAACCCCGGACAGATCAGGTGATCCGCCCCGTAAGACACCCTTTGGGCAGCGGGATGGTTCCGGGTCAGGACGTCGCCCTGTCCCACATCCACGATCATGCCCCCCTCCATCAGGATACCGCCGTCAGCAGTAATCTGGATGCAGTCTTCCCAAGCGGCGGTCATGGGGGTGCCCGTGAAAAGCAAGGTAGGCCCAAGCAGGAGAGTTTGATGTGTCATAGCCAGACCCTAGACCAATTCGCGGCAGAGGTTAATCGAAACAAACATCGCTTGAAGTGGCGCGGAGAAGATGATTTTAACGGCATCCGAGCTATCTAAATGACATCAGGCTGATATGTGCAAACCGCCAGGGTGGCGAGCATTGTGTCTTGAGGACCGCTTGCCTATGGTTGCGCAAAATCGGGGAGATATGGATGTCACAAAGCGATGAAATCACTGGTCTGACCTCCCCGGAGGATGACGCAAAGCAGACTTACGAGCTGGATACCAAGACGGTTTCCGCGATTCTTGAAGCCGTCGAAATTGAGGATCAGGAAAAGCTGACCGAATTGATGGCACCGCTGCATGCGGCTGACATCGCCGACCTTCTGGAGCAGGTCAATTCCTCTGAGCGCAGCCGTTTGGTTCGGCTTTATGACCGCGAATTCGACGGTGAAATACTGTCGGAACTTGACGAATCCATCCGCGAGGAAGTGATCGCGCTGCTGACGCCGCAGGTATTGAGCCAGGCGGTGCGCGAACTGGACAGCGATGATGTTGTCGATCTGATCGAGGACCTTGAGGAGGATCAGCAGGAGGCGATCCTCGGCTCACTGGAAGACGCGGACCGTGCGGCGGTTGAACAGGCGCTCAGCTGGCCGGAATATTCCGCTGGTCGCTTGATGCAGCGCGAGGTCGTGATGGCCCCTGAACATTGGAACGTCGGCCAGGCGATCGACCGTCTGCGCAACACCAAGGAAGAAGACCTGCCGGATCAATTCTACCACATCGTCATGGTCGATCCGCGCCTGCATCCGGTCGGCAATGTCACATTGGGCAAGCTGATGCGGTCAAAGCGCGCCACCTTGCTGCGTGACATTCTGGAAGAGACCTTTCAGATCTTTCCCGCCAGCATGGCCGAAGGCGATGTGGCCTATGCATTCAACCAGTACCACCTGATTTCGGCCCCTGTCGTGAATGATGAGGGCCGTTTGATCGGTGTGATCACGATTGATGACGCCATGGCGGTTCTGGATGAGGAACATGAGGAAGACATCCTGCGTCTGGCCGGTGTCGGTGAAGGGTCATTGTCTGACCGTGTGATAGAGACGACCAAGCAGCGTTTGCCCTGGCTGGCCGTCAACCTTGTGACGGCGATTTTGGCCTCCATGGTGATCTCTCAGTTCGAGGTGGCGATTGCACAGATCGTGGCGCTGGCGGTCTTGATGCCCATCGTCGCCTCCATGGGCGGTAATGCGGGCACCCAAAGCCTGACAGTTGCCGTGCGGGCGATTGCAACCAAGGACCTCACCGGGTCCAACGTCTGGCGCGTCATCCGGCGCGAATGTCTGGTGGGGCTGATCAACGGCGTGATTTTTGCCATCGTGATGGGGGTGGTCGGGATTATCTGGTTCGGCTCGCCGGCGCTGGGCTATGTGATCGCGGTGGCGCTGGTGGTGAACATGGTGGTGGCGGGGCTGGCCGGGACGGGCATACCGATCTTGCTGGAACGTGTGGGCGTGGACCCGGCATTGGCGTCAGGTGCCTTTGTGACCACCGTGACCGATGTGGTCGGCTTTTTCGCCTTTCTGGGGCTTGCGGCAGCTGTGTTGCTGTGACCGAGTTGAGCGCGGTGAAAGCGGCTGCGCGCAAGGCGGCCTTTGCCCGGCGCAAACCCTTGTTCGAGGGGGCCAGTGCCGCGCAGGCCGGCTATCTGAGCGAAGTTCTGGCCGGCTATCGCGGCGTGCCGCTGTCAGGGTTCATGCCGATCCGCACAGAGATTGACCCGACCCCTGCCATGGCCGAAGCCACTGCGCATGGACCCGTCGGTGTGCCGGTGATCAAAGCGGCAGAACAGCCGCTGCTCTTTGCACGCTGGACGCCTGAAACCGTCATGATCACGGGGGCCTTTGGGGCGGCTGTCCCCGAAGTGCCGGAATATTTTGAACCCGAAATCCTGATTGTGCCCTTGCTTGCCTTCAACCGGCAGGGTGGGCGGCTGGGCTATGGCGGGGGATTTTACGACCGCACGCTTGAGTTGCTGCGCGCCAGACGGCCCACCTTGGCGATCGGCTTTGCCTTTGCGGGGCAGGAAATGCCTGATTTGCCGCTTGAGCCGACGGATCAGCCGCTTGATCTGATCGTCACTGAGGTGGGCGTGATCGAGATTTGATAAAACGGATGTGGCCGATTTGCCCCCTTGCCTGCAAGGGCGTCGCGGCCTAGGTGTCGATCCCATGAAAATACTGTTTCTTGGCGATGTAATGGGGCGCGCGGGCCGCCGGGCCGTGACCGAAAATCTGGCGCGGCTGCGCGAGGCGTGGAAGCTCGATTTCGTGGTGGTGAATGGTGAGAATGCGACCGGGGGCATGGGGCTTTCGGGGGCACATGCCAAGACCCTGCTGGATGCGGGGGCGGATTGCCTGACGCTGGGCGATCATGCCTTTGACCAAAAGGACATGCTGAGCTTTGTTGAGCATGAGCCCCGCATCGTGCGGCCGTTGAATTTCTCAAAGGCGGCACCGGGCAAGGGGGCCCGGTTGTTCACAGCCAAGAATGGCCGCAAGGTCCTGGTGACCCAGGCGCTGGGGCAGGTGTTCATGAAGCGGCCCTTTGATGATCCTTTCTCGGCGCTGGACACGTTGTTCAAGACGCATCCTTTGGGCGGCATGGCCTCTGCCATCATCGTCGACATGCATTGCGAGGCCACCTCTGAGAAAATGGCGATGGGCCATTGGTGCGACGGGCGGGCGTCGCTGGTCGTGGGCACCCATACCCATGTACCGACCGCTGATGCGATGATCCTGCCCGGCGGGACCGGATATCTGTCGGACGCAGGAATGTGCGGTGACTACAATTCGGTCATCGGCATGGAAAAGACAGAACCGATGCGCCGTTTCATCACGGGCATGCAAAAAGAGCGTTTTACCCCCGCCAATGGTGAGGCGACCCTGTCTGGGGTCTATCTGGAAACCGATGACCGCACCGGTCGCGCCACCAGGATTGTTCCTGTGCGCGAGGGTGGCTTGCTGCAGGGCAGCGCCCCGTGACACGTCGCGAGATTGCGTTTTTCTCCTTCTGTCTGGTGCTGATGGGTGCTGGCTGGGGATCGACGCTGCCGATGACCAAGATCGCGGTCAGCACGGGTTATGGTCATTTTGGTCTGGTGTTCTGGCAATTGACGATCGGTATGGTGCTGATGGGGGCAATCTGTGCCCTGCGCAGGCTGCCTTTGCCGCTGAACCTGCGGGCACTGCGGCTGTATCTGATCCTGGCGATGATTGGCACGATCGTGCCGAATTCGCTGTCTTATCAGGTGGCTGGGCATTTGCCGGCTGGCATCATGTCACTGTTGCTAAGCGTGATCCCGATGTTCGCCTTTTTGATCGCGCTGGTGCTGGGCAATGACAGTTTCAGGTGGCGGCGGCTTGTTGGGCTGTGCTTCGGCTTTGCTGGCGTGTTGATCATCATCGCGCCTGCGGTGGATCTGGGCCAGCCCATTCCGGTCTATTGGGCCGGGCTATACCTGATCACAGCGCTGCTCTACGCGTTCGAAAGCAACTATATCGCGAAATGGGGGACCGAAGGACTGGGCCCGTTTCAGGTCATGCTGGGGGCCTCATTGGTGGGTGCGCTGGTGATGATCCCTGTGGTGATCCTGTCAGGTCATTACATCGCGCCCCAATGGCCGCTGCCCTTGCCGCAGGGGGCGTTGATCGCGTCGTCCATGATCCATGTTTTCGTCTATGCGACCTACGTTTGGCTGGCAGGGCGGGCAGGTGCGGTGTTTACCGTGCAGGTCAGTTACCTGGTGACCGGGTTTGGCCTGATCTGGGCCGGTGTCATCCTGGGCGAGGCCTATGCGGCGACCATCTGGCTGGCCCTGGCTGCCATGTTCATAGGCATGTACCTGGTCCAGCCACGGCCCAAGCTTGCGGTCTCCTCTGCAATCAGCCAGAGTTGAATGCGCCCGATCCGGTGCCACTAAGCTGAGGCTGTTTGATGGATTTTCTTCCTCTTTCCCAGACGGGTAGCGCCATTCTGGCGCTGACTGTCGTTGTCGTGATGTTTTTGCTGTTCTTGCGTGAATATCTGCCGACCGAGGTGGTCGCGCTGGGCGGGGCGGCGACGCTTTTGGTCACAGGGGTGTTGCCCTATGAGGATGCGCAGATGGTGCTGTCCAACTCTGCGCCCTGGACCATTGCGGCGATGTTCATCGTGATGGGCGCGCTGGTGCGGACCGGTGCGCTTGATGTGTTGACGCAGATGGCCGAACGCTATGCCCGGACCAATCCCAGGTTGGCCGTGATCGGGGTCATTTTTTCCGTGATGGGGGCCAGCGCGATCATGAACAACACGCCCGTGGTGGTGGTGATGATCCCGGTGGTGGTACAGCTGAGCAAGACCCTTGGCACCAAGGCGTCCAAACTGCTGATCCCGCTGTCCTATGCCGCGATCATGGGCGGCTCGCTTACGTTGATCGGGACGTCGACCAACCTGCTGGTTGATGGTGTGGCACGTGCCCAGGGCATGGAGCCATTTGGCATTTTCGAAATCCTGCCCATTGGTCTGGTGGTATGTGCATGGGGGCTGACCTATATGGCGCTCTTTGGTCGCAAGCTGCTGCCGGACCGTGACAGTATGGCGGCCATGTTGTCGGACCGGTCCCGAAAGAAGTTTTTTACCGAAGCGGTGATCCCGCCAGAGTCCAATTTGATCGGCCGTGACGTGCTGGATGTGAAACTGTTCAAGCGTGAAGGCGTGCGCCTGATCGACGTGGTGCGCGGGGATACCTCGTTGCGGCGCAATCTGCAGGGGGTCAAGCTGCAAGTCGGTGACCGCGTCGTCTTGCGCACCGAGATGACCGAGTTGCTGAGCCTGCAGGCCACAAAGGATCTCAAGCGGGTTGACCAGCTGTCGGCGGTCGAAACCACCACCGTCGAGGTGCTGATCACCCCCGGATGCCGCATGGTGGGCCGCTCATTGGGGTCGATGCGACTGCGCCGTCGCTATGGTGTTTATCCCTTGGCGGTGCATCGGCGTAATCAGAACATCGGGCGGCAACTGGATGAATTGATTGTAAAAGTGGGCGATACCCTGCTGCTGGAAGGGGCTGCGGAAGACATTCAGCGCCTTGCGGCTGACATGCAGATGGTTGATGTCAGCCAGCCTTCTGCCCGCGCCTTTCGCCGGGGCCATGCGCCCATCGCGATTGCGGCGCTTGCGGGTATTGTCATCCTTGCTGCGCTGAATGTGGCCCCCATCCTGATGTTGGCGGTGATTGCTGTCGCGGTGGTTCTGGTCACCGGCTGTATCGACGCCGAAGAGGCGTTTTCCTTTGTGGATGGCCGGCTGCTGGCGCTGATCTTTTCGATGCTTGCGGTGGGGGCGGGGCTGCAGAATTCGGGGGCGATCACCCTGTTGGTTGATGCTGTCGCACCGACCTTGGGCACTTTGCCGCCCTCTGTCGTGATCTTTTGCGTGTTCTTGCTGACCACCATCCTCACGGACATCGTCTCCAACAATGCGGTTGCGGTCATCATGACGCCGATTGCCATCAGCCTTGCGGCGGCATTGGGCATTGATGCGCGCCCCTTGGTGGTGGCGGTGATGATTGCTGCATCCTGTGCCTTTGCCACGCCGATCGGATATCAGACCAATACGCTGGTTTACGGGCCGGGCGGCTACCAGTTCAGCGACTTTCTAAAGGTGGGGGCACCGTTGAACTTGTCGATGTCGCTGATTGCCAGTGCTGTCATTCCGATGATCTGGTAGCGGCTAGGCCCGTTTCTTGGCGGCCTCTTGCTGTGCGATGGCGGCAAAGTGGTCGCGGGCGGCAAGCAAGTTTCGCGTCAGCGGCGCGGTCAACGTGGTCTGGTCCGAGAAATAGGCCGCGACCTCTGCGATATGAGCGGCAAATTCAGGATTGCGTCCGGCATCGTCATATTTGCGGATATGGCGCTGGCTGGCCCAGCCGCGCTTGTTGGCCTCGCGCATGGCCAGGTTCAGGCGCTGGGTGGCATGAAAGGTCATGTAGATCGCCAGGTAGTGCAGATATTCGTCCATCGGAATGCCTGATCCGGTGTCATAACAATCAATCATGACGTCGATCATGCGGTCAGGCGTGACGGGCCAGGCTTCGTCACCCAAGAGCCAGGCAAAGTCTTCGGCACCATGGCGCATGCCGGCATATTCAAAGTCGAACCAGCGCAGACGGTCATCGTCGCCCACCGCCGCATTGCCTGATCTGCAGTCCCATTTGACGAATTGCTGGCCGGTGATCGCCACGGCCGCACAGGCGGCATCGCGGTCAAAACTGCGCGATATGCCGCCCGTCAACTCGGTCAGGTTATCAATGCCGCCGATAAAGCTGCGGACCCATTCTTCGGTGGCCCCCAGATGTGGCATGATTTCATGCAAAGAGGTTTTGCGCGCGGCGGCATGGATGCGGAACAAGGCCGAAATGGCCTGTGCCGACATATCCAACTGGCCTGCGGTATCCAATGTGGCGATGTGAACGTTAAGCCGCCTTGAGCCTACATCGGCCTGAAACATGACCTCTCCCGAGACGCCAAGGCATTCGGGCAGATCATCGCAATGCGCCCCCAGTTCCTTGAGCACATAGGCCTCAAGATGGGTGCGCCGGAAGTTGGGCCGCAGGGTCGCGATGACACTTCGGCCTGCAATATCAAGCCGGAAGCTGGACCTGCTTTCACCGCCCGGCGCGCTGATCCCTTTGAGAGGCTGACCAAAGAAGGCTTCGGCGGTTTCAATGATCTGCTGTTTTTCTTTGTTCTCAGATTTGGCTGCCATTCTGTCATCCTTTAGTGAAGGCGCTGGATTTTTGAGGCGCGGGATTTGTGCAGGTGGGGGGCGTTAGATCTGCGGGGTAAGAAGGGGCGGATACCCCCAAGATATGTTGTTTGTGTGGCTCTCGCCCAAAATGGGGGCAAAAAAGGCCTTTGTGATTCGGTAGATTGAGGACGGAATGCGCCCAATCTTTCTGATTGACGGTGACTGTTTCTGCATCGCTCAGCAATATGTCCACAATGTGGTGTGATATTGAATTAAATTTGCTCATAGCACCTATTTGTGTGAATTTTTATCCAAGGGTTGGCTGGGTATTATTCCTTGGGAGTCACTTTTTGAAAAATATTGTGCGCCCAGTGGACAGTTAAAGAGGAACGGATTGATGACGTTTAGATTTTCGAATTTCGGCTCATGGGACAAGTCCTGCGCCAAGAGTGATTGGAATACGAACAGCCAGCATCACAAGTTTTCATGGAATGGCGGGGGTCATAAGACTGGCAAAACCCATAGCTGGTTTGACAAGGATGACGACGATTCCGGCTCGGGATCTGACGGTTCCGGCAAGCATAAGGGCAAGGGCTCCAATGGGTCCGGCAAACACAAGGGCAAGGGTTCCAACGGGTCCGGCAAGCATAAGGGCAAGGGCTCCAATGGGTCCGGCAAGCATAAAGGCACGGGCTCTGACGGGTCCGGCAAGCACAAGGGCAAGGGCTCTGACGGGTCCGGTAAGCACAAAGGCAAAGGGTCCAATGGGTCCGGCAAGGGGTCTCATGGCTCAGACAAAGGCACCGGCGGCAGCAAAGCCTGCGGGGGCAAGTCCTATTACAACGGTGGTGTAGAGGGCGAAAAGTTCTCGAAATGGTATGATGACAACCTTGCAGGCCATTTCGATGGCGAAAAGGACGAAAAATGGGGGGACTGGCACAGCGGTGGCGGTTCCGGCAAGGGCTCTGATGGTTCAGGCAAGGGGTCCGGTAAAGGGTCTGACGGCTCTGGCAAGGGC